>ENA-OROO01000095-OROO01000095.1-human-gut-metagenome-genome-assembly--contig:-NODE-95-length-59235-cov-23.841855_pt1 | contig 59235 bp, 76 predicted proteins | sample MGYA00242130_ERZ509052 | MGnify/ENA primary metagenome ERZ509052 (study PRJEB26280, sample SAMEA2338730) | human gut metagenome | biome: human gut; feature: human-associated habitat; material: faeces... | reverse complement strand
CTTTTGCAGCATTTAAGGCTCTACTTGCTATATTTTGCATTGTGCTAAATAAATTACCAGCCGCATTAGTAATACCAGTAATAATACCGTGTATGATATTACTTCCTATACTCACCATTCTTCCAGGTAAACTACTAATACCGTTTATAATATTATCTTTGAATCTTTGTGCAGCTTCTCTACCCTTTTGAGCAAAATTTGCGGCAAAAGATATTACTCTTGAAATTGTTGATACTAGGAATGACCATACGCGACCTGGTAATTGTTGAATGAATGTACTTACACCATTTAAGAATCTACTACCAGCTTGTTGAGCTCTACTTGCCATTTGAACTACCCAACTTCCAACCCTACTAATAGTAGTTGTTAACCATGTCCATATACGACCCGGTAATTGTTGGATGAATGTAATTACATTTTGTACAAATTTAGAACCTGCTTCATATGCCTTTTGTCCCATTTGTGCTACCCAAAGTACCGCATATGATACCGCAAAACATAACCAATACCATATAGTTGATGGTAAATTACTAAACCATGTTCCTATATTACTTATCATTTGTGGAACAGTTTGAGTGAAGAAGTTTTGTAGTCCTTGTAAGGCATTACTGGCCACAGTTTTTATGTTCTCCCATAGATTAATCCAAAATTCTTTAAAACCATCAATATTATTCCATGCCCATATAAATCCAGCTACAAGTGCTGCAATAGCTGCTATGACCAATACAATAGGATTAGCCATTAATACTGCCCATAAGGAACTTAATGCTCCACCAACAGTACTAACTACTCCTTGAATTATTCCAAATACTGAAGGTAAACCTGACAATACTCCACGTAGTAGACCAAATCCAGATCTTAGTATCCCAATAGTTTCTTTCATTTTAACCCATGCTTGTATCATTTTCCCTATGATTAATAATGTTGGACCGATTGTTGCTGCTAATAATGCTAAAGTTACTATTACTTGCTTAACTGGTGCAGGTAAATTTTTAATTGCTAGTAATAATTTAGTTAATAGACCTACTAATAATGAGAGTGGTCCAGTAGAGTCTCCTAAGCTAAGCTGCAATGCTTCCCAAGCACTGCTCAAAGTTTTTAAAGCTCCTGATAAATTTTGATTCATCATATTAGACATCTTTTCAGCTGTGCCATTGCTATTTTCTAATTTCTTTGTGAATTCTTCTATACTGTCTGCGCCTGTATTACATAAAATCCCCATACCTTTTATAGAGTCTGCCGTAAATGTTGTCATTAGTGCAGCAGTCTTTTGGGCATCTCCCATACCTTCTGTTGCTTTATCTACATCCGCTATAATATCAGTCATTTCTCTAAAGTTTCCATTAGCATCTTGTACTTGTACCTTTGTATTGCCTATTTGTATTGCACCATTTTTCATCTTTTGTGTCATATCTCTAATAATCGCATTCAGTGCAGTACCACCTTCACTACCCTTTAGACCAGCATCTGCAAATTTACTAAGTATTGCAGTAGTTTCTTCCAAACTCATACCCGCATTATGTGCATTGACTGCACAATTCTTAAATGCTTCTCCTAGCATTTCAGTTGTTGTATTCGAGTTAGCTTGTGCATAAGATAGTACGTCTGCCATACGACCCGCTTGGTCAGCCTCTAACCCAAATGCTGTTAAGTAATCCATTTGTTATTAACGTGGAGCTTTTTATCTATTAATAGTAGGTCAATTCCTACATCCACCTCTGGGAGTTTCCTCCATTTTCATCAACTAGTCAATTCTAGTTCAGTTTGGCATATATTTTCACCCTCGTTTAACGTTAGGTTTTCAGATTATCCTATATATAATCGTGTTAAGGGCTCTTGGGAACATTATATTCTATACTTTTCCATAAGAAAAAGCATAGGTTCAGTTCCTATGCTCTACAATGATTAAGGCATTTTAACTCCTTAATTTATCACGGTATTAGTTTATTATTTAAAAATATATCAATTTGTTTTTTATTATTATTTTTGTTTCCAAATTCCTTATGAAATTCTTTATGACATTCAACACAAAGTGTTATTCCGTTATTTATATCCGTTCTAAGTTCTTCTTTTTCTGAATAATTTTCTATATGATGTGCTGCTAAATGTTCCTTTTTATTACACTTTTGGCAAGTATAATTATCTCTTTCTAATACTTTTCTTTTCCATGTATTATAGCCTTCTATTATTCTATGTTCTATTCTGTACTCTTCAGAAAGATCAGGTTTATAATTAGGATTATTTTCTTTTAAAAGAATATATTTTTGATGTTCAGCTTTACATTTTTGAGAACAATATTGATGAATATTATTTTTTATATCCCATTCTGCTCTATTAAACTCTTTCCCACAATATTCACATTTAATCTTAAATGTTTTCCCTTTGAAGTTTGGATTAGATATTCCTTTTAATAGTTGTTTTTGATGTAAACTTTTACAAGTAGTATTGCAATAAAAATTTTTTTTAATGGAACCATCACTATTTTTTAAGTTACAATCTAAAACTTTTATTTTCTCCCCACAATAACTACATGATATTATACTGTTTGCACCTTTATAATTAGGGTTATTTCCCCCTGTATTGAAAATTCTCATTCCTTTAGCTTTACATTTGTCTGAACAATAGTTATGTTTGTTTCTATTTATTTCTGATTTTGTTCTTTCTAATTCTTTCCCGCAAATTTCACACTTTACGGATATTTTTTTATATATTCTTTTATTAGAACACTCTCTTGAACAGCATATTTGTGACTTTTTGCCTTTAAATTTTTTATTACAAACTGGACATATTTTTTCCAATAATATCACCTCTTAATATACTATATAGTTATATTATATCATAATAATATAGCATTTTCAAAGGTTACGATATCACATAACTTAACCTTTACCGTTTTCCCTTAATGCTTTATGCTATGAATTTCTTCATAACCGACCAATTACTTTTAGTCACCAAATCAGATGCTTGTGCTAAATCCATTCCAGATGCTGCCGCTAGATTTAATACCCCTGGTAAACCCGCTGCAGATTGTTGCGCATCCCAACCAGCTAATGCCATATATCCTAAAGCATCTGCTGCTTCCGTAGCACTATAAATCGTGTTTTGACCCATTTCTTTAGCAGTATCTTCTAATAATTGCAAATCACTACCAGTAGCACCAGATAATGCTTGAACTTTTGACATAGCTTGTTCGAATTGCATTTGTGTTTTTACTACGCTAGCACCTAATGCCATTACCGGTGCTGTTATACTGGCAGTAAGCCCTGCACCTACAGTTGATAGTGATTTACCAAAAGAACTTAAGCCTTCAAATTGTTGTTGAGTTTCTCTTATTCGATTTACTGCATCATTTAATCCACTATTGAAATCATTCATTTCTAATCTTAAATGTGCAACTATACTACCTAAATCTACTCCTGCCATAGCCTCACCTCCTTTTATGTAATAAAAAACTGTAAGACTTTTATAATCTTACAGTTACTAATTCATTAATAAATCTAATCCTGGATTATGATGCTTGCTTTCTTGTATATCTTCTATAAACGTAGGCTTTTCACTCTTTCCATCCTTATTTGGTTGCATTCTATTATAAAGATATGTACATGCTTCATCTATACAGTATCGTGCATATATGTCATCGTCTTCTATGCCTAGTATATCACTAGGGCGACATCCGAAAGTTTTAGCAGTACTAATAACATTTATTATTTTCCTACTTTTGAATAAAGGGTATAACTGCATTAACAGTTCCCGTTGATTCACTCATTATTTGCATCTTTTGAGTATCAGTCATAAACATTTTTATATCATCAAATAATGGTTCTACCATGCAATCTCTACAGATAGTATCTATCATTTCCATTACCATTTTAAGTTCATCTGGATTCATATCAGATGTATCAACTTTTCCTTTTGATTTTTTATTACCTTTACTAATAAATAAATCATCTACTGTTTGTAATAGATTATTAGGAAGTTTTCCCGCTGCTATCATTCCTAACATACTCGCAGGTTTTATTCTTACTTCGATTTTTTCGTTTGGTTCAAATCCATCTATTTTTATAATTCTTGTGGCTTTATTTTTAAAAGCTTCAGCACTTATAACACTCATTTATATTCCTCCTAACAGTTTTTCTAAGATGCTTCTGGGTCAGCTGGCACTTCATCAACGAAAGTTATTTCTTTTATTGGAAGACTAGCTTTTGTATTTTCTCTTGCTTTTATCTTAAATTCAGGTGCGTAATATCCGTCGCCAACTTCCATATCTGGGAATTTTCCATAGCATTTATTAAGAGTAATTTTTACATAATTTACTATGGAGTCTCCTGAATAGTTTGCAACGTATATATCGCATTTAAATGGTTTCCCTGTAAATCCTTCTGTCATCATTGGAGTAGACCATTTTTCTTCATTACCAGAACCAGTAACTTTATAACCTGCAACTAATTCAGCTGCTTTGGCATCAAAAGTATTATCAGTTAAAGTCATATCATATCCGTAGATTAAATCATTAGTTCTTACAACTGCAAGTATTTGTTCTGGACTTCTTAATATATCTTCATCTCCTTCACTTAATACAGCCTCTAGTTCTGCTTTTTGTGCAGTTTTAATGTGAGTTACTATTCCACTACTTTTAGCAGATCCAGTTGACTCATCAAGTTCAGTCAGTACAACTTTCTTGATATTGTATAATATCGCCATGCGTTTCAATCCTCCTTTAATAAATATAAGTACTCGGCGTTTTGCATGATACTGTTGATATGTAGCAATGCAAATTTTCATCCCAGTACTCTTGCTTTAATTCATGTATTACTTCAATGTCATTTTCAGTTAACATTCTTATAACTTTTTTTCTTAATTCATCTAGCTTAATTGGACTATTAGGACAATAAATATATATAATCCATATGTCCCATCCGGCCAAATCGTTATTCATGCTGGTTAATACACTGTTTTGTTTTAATACCAAAGTATCTTCTGATATTTTGCTTTTAACTTGTTGCGTTATATCGACTTTACATATTTCACTTAGCATTTCATATATTTTAATACGGTTCACATACATTCACCGCCTATAATCTCAGTGATAATAACATACTTTTAAATGTTTCAATTTGGCTATCTCTAGCTTCTTCTAATATTTTATATTTACCTTCAAAATCTCTTCTAGTCTCAAGCCATATACCATAGTCAACACCATGAGTAATAGATATATCAAGTGTTGTTCCTTCCCATTTAGCATCTGCAGTAATTCCAGCTGTTGCACTGCCAGTTCTATCAATCCATTTATGATTAGATTGAGCATATTCTTTCATTTGAGAAGCTACGGTATTACCTATGGTAGTTATTCCTGCCTTAGTTCTTTGGTCCATATTTCTTAGGTTGTTTATTACTTCACTAGCATCTATAGTAATATCACTCATTTAACTCAATCCTTTCAATCGGTATTTCATATAATAAATTGTAGTGTACTATGTCTAAGAAAATCCCAACTCTATAATAAACCCCATCAATTTCAAGATAATCATCTTCTTGTATAAGAATATCTTTCTCATAAGGTATATATAAAGTTGCTGAGGCATCTAGCTCTACAATTCCTTGTCTCTCATTAGTTTTAGTTGGTAAACGTGAGCTACTAGCATTGTCTATAATTCCTTTTATTGTACCTATATATGTCATATTCTCATCTAAATTTTTACATCCGTATTCATCCTCACTATAAATATCCCTGTATACTTTTATCTCTGTGCCATATTGATTGATAACTGCATCAACTTTTGATTTTATAGCATTAATATTCATCTGCTCTACCTACGCACTTCCCAGTTAAAGATTTAGATATAGTTGAAGTACCACTGGGATTTGCCATCCATTTTTTATAAAACATTTGAGCTAAATTTTGCCACATTTGAGAATTGTTTTTTATACTGATTGGTCCAATTGTAATATCTTGAGCATCTGCTTTCATCATGCAAGCAACATAACATAATTCATTCATGTCATCATATAAATTGCACATAGCTTCTAATTGATCATCTGAGAAATACGGATAATTTTCTTCTTGTAAAAATATTTTCGCTTGTTCTACATTTAACATTAAAATTCCTCCTTACATTAAAATACCCCTAGGAATAGAAGTCTCTAAACCTAGAGGTTATATAAAAGGAATATAAATGAGCTAAATTATATTATATCTCCTGCGCTACCACCTGTTTTGGCTGCACTTATATCTGCAACTGCACAATAATCAATTGTTTCAAATGAAGGTATCATTACAGAAGATACAATTGTAACCACATTCACAGGATGTTTTTCTTTATAAGTAGTTATTGCAGTTCCTGTGTTTACTATTGATACTTGAGCATCTGAGCCTGTCATAAGGTCTGACTCTTCAGGAGTTGTTCCATACCAAGTTGAGCCTAAAGGACCAGATGGCATTATTGCAACTTTATTATCTGATATTAATGATACTGGAGAAGTAGATGCTAATCCTGTTGAGTTATCTAAATTTGCAACTTTTTTAGAATATATAAATATAGAACATCCAGTTACATCTTCCACAAATGTTTTTAATTGAGCTTCAGATACAAAATAATTAGTATTGTTATCATTTGGATACATCATTAAATGAACTTTTTTACTTCCATATAATTTTAAGAAAGTATTTCTGTTCATTACAAGTCTAGTTGGTCTAGTACCTGTTTTAGTTTCCATATAATCACACCAAGCTATTATATCCTTAACTGGATCAGCTGTATCATTTCCCCATCCAGCAGTTCCTTGTCTTGGTTTAAAACTATTAGCTTGGCCATAATCATATATATATTTTGCTCTACCGTCAGCAGAAGTAACATCTATTTTACCAGATGTTAATAATTGCATTCTCATTATTTCAGCTCGTGCTCTAACACCTTCTACTAGTCTAGCTGTCTCATTGAATATATTTCTTATAAGAGGTAAAGCCAATTGAGATTGTGGATTATTTAATAAAAGATTTATTTGTTGTCTATCTTTTTCACCAATTCTCATTGCTTCTCTAAAGAATGCCATTTCAGTAGCAACTCTGTCAAATCCTTCTTTTTCTCTCATTCTTGCTTTTGCATCATAGTTAGAAGGTTGTATTGCCACTGGTAATCCATTGGATCCTTTTAACCAACTTATATCTGTTCCTAATTGCTTTTGTGCTGGGAATAAAGTTTCACCAAAGTATGGTATTTTATTTTCTGGTTTTTCAGTTACAAAAGCGGCTATTTCTTTTGCGTTTATAAAATCAAATAAATTAATATTCATATTCTTTGCCTCCTTTGAATTATTGTGCTATTACGTGAATTAATGGTGCATCTAAGTTAGCTGCATCTTTTAGTCTATCTTTTCTAACGAATCCATGAACAAGTACTGTTACATTTACATAGTCATCAGTATTTTCAGTATAATCATCTAATTTTACTGTATTGAATACTATTGCATTTCCTGTAGCTTTAGTTGAGCTTGCTGCAGCAGCAGATTTAGTAACAGTTCCGTCATCTGCAAGTGCTACCACTTGTCCAGCTAATAATGCTTTATTTCCTGCTGGGTCAGTAGTAGTGAATGTTTTTAATACTGAATATGCTATTTTAGCAGTTACATTAACATAATGGTCAGGAAATGCTAAAAAAGTTTTTTCAGGTGCTAATATTTTTTTAGTATTTAAATTTGGCATGTTGTTTTCCTCCTATTTTTTAAAAAAATAATCGCTATCTATTTGTTCATCTGAATTTGGTTTGTTTTGTTGTGATAGCATTTTTCCAAAATCTCCTTCATTTGTTGTCTTAGAACCAAATAGATTTAAATTACTTGGTTTTCCTGGTGATCCAGTTCCAAAAAAATTAAATCCACCTTTATTTTGTTGTTCTTCAATTTCAAATAAATAAGATTTTTCTTTTTTAAGGCTTTCTACTTGCTCTTTAATTCCAGTAACTTCACCGTTGGTACCTACAGTTATTTTACTTTTATCTAAAAAAGCTAGTATATCTTTACCTGTATTGTCCTTTGCTTTAAATTCTAAGGCCATATCTTTTACGGCATTATTTAATTGCATTTCCTTAACAGTCTTATCATAATTTGCTATTGAATCTTCTAAGACTTTTATCTTTTCAGAAGCTCCTTCTGTACCTTTTAATTCATCTTTAAGTGTCCCTATTTGTGTATTTAGTTCTTTTATTTTATCATTGGAGTTTTTAAGCTCCGATATCTTAGAATCTAATCTAGTTTTAGGTACATATATATTTTCTTTACCATCATCAACGAAAATTTTACATCCAGCTTCTTTTAAAGCATCATTTATTTTATTCTCTATTTCAGTAGCATTATCTAATCCTGCTAAGAAATCTTTTAATTGTTTTGCCATATTAAATCCTCCTTTTACATCCTGGTGGATGATATATCAATGTTTTTACTAAAGCATAGAAAAAGTATTTTTATCATACAAGGTTATGAAGTAACCAGGAACTTAAGCCTTTTTACGCCATGCCTAGGGCATAAAAAAAGATAACCCGAAGGCTATCCTGTTATTTATTTCAAAATATAAATTTAAGCTTCCATTAAAGCTTTTGTATTAGTTTGTTGAATGAATGTTTTTATTTGATTATAATCCCAACCACAATCCACTAATCCACTTACTAAGCATTCCATTGATTGAACTGCTTTTAATTCTTCTGAACTAAAATAATCTCTCGGATTAGCTTTTTTATCTATTCCATATTCTTCTCTTAGTTGTTTAGCATTTTTATTAAATATTACTTTGTAAATACAGTTTGTATAAGTTGAATATGCATGTCCATGCATTCTTTCATTTTCATTTGATTGTTGGATTGATTTTGTTAATGCTTGTCGTACCGCTATGCCCTTTTGTCTTTCAACTAATTTTTCTTTTAGTTGTTTTTCCATAGCATTGAATTGTTTTATGTAAGCTAACTTAAATTGCATTGCTTTTTCTGTTGTATATCCCATAGCTAATAATGTAAAACCATCTCTATTCATATAATACATAGGTAACTTTTTACCATTTTTAGCTTTATAATTACTTTCAAAGAACAAACCCGAAAATTCGGGGCTACTAATTTTGTCTTCTATTGTTCTTATGTCTTCAAGAACATGGTAGTGTTCTTTTTCAAAAGTTTCTGCTACATCTAAGCTGCTTACAACAGTTACTTCTTCTTTATTTAATTTTTGTACTTCTACTAACATTAACATCAATCCTTTCCGTTGATTTATTATTTTTAGAAGGCGGGTAATTATCCCGCAAGTTCTCTATATTCATATTATTTCCAATTTATGGATTTTAAATTAATGAAAGATAATAAAAAAAGAAGCTAAATAGCTTCATATCTTTTTCATTCATATTAATATCCTCCTATAATGGAATATCTCCATACAATATATCCATAGTGCCACTGTTTTCTTCCCCTCTAATCCATTTGCCTATGTCTTCTGCCATTTGAATATTAGATACTTCTTTTCCATCAATACAGAATACATTTTCAAGATGGCATAATCCATTAGGATGGTCAAAAGGGCAATCTTCTACATCAAATATTTTCCCATCTCTATCCTCACATTGTTGACAAGTTCTTCCCGCTTGATGGTCACTATGCCATTTTAACTTTTGGGCATATGGATTTACTTTGTTTGCATTCTTTTGAGTTAATTGTGCTTGATGATTAAGTGTAGTTCTTGCAAGTCTTAATGCTTCATAATCTATGCCGCCAGCTCCATACCTATTAGCATAAGCACTACCTAACTTTTCTTTTATCTTAGCTTTATCCCAAGTTCTATGGCCACCTTTAGCAAATTGAGTAAGGTTCTTAGCTATTTCTGTTGCTCCTTTTCCTTCTGCAATCATGCTTATAATTGCTTCTTCTATTTTATCTCCACTTTTATTAACACTTTTCCATAGTCTTTTGCTAAGTCCTTGGCCATCTTTATATATTTGCCCTTTAATCATTCGCTCTATTACTTGCCTATTAACTATATTGGCATTTTTCTTGATTTCTTTGTATAGGTCTGTGTCTTTATAATAGTCTACATCTTTCGTTAAAATATCAACATGTGCATTAAGAATATTATCAGTAACTTTCATATTGTATTCTTTAATAATTTTTAGAATTTCATTATGTAATTGTTTACAGTATGCTGTTCTCGCTATTTGAGTTGCATTTTTCTTATGTGAATTAGCTTTATATTGTTTCAACATACTATCAAAAGCTTTATTATATGCTTTAAGTATTGCTTGTTGCTCTTGCTTATTAAGTTTTAATTTGTTTCTTTTTAGGTAATTATTTAAATCGTTTAAATATCTATTCATATTAACCACCCAAATATTTTTCTTTAAGTTTTTTGCCTCTTATGCAATTCTTAGTTTTTATAATATGATAATCTCTTATAGCTTCTTTATCGTTTACATCACTAATCATCTTATTTCTTAGCTCTATAGCTTTAAACATACCTTCTCTAAGCTTTTCATCTGTTACATTTACAATGTATTCTTTATGACATTCAGGGCATTTAAAATAAGTTATTTGCATAGTGTCTATTTCTTTTATATGAAGTTTTATTGTGAATTTTCTATTACATTTATCACAAATTGATTTATTCATTGTTTTCACCACCAGCATTAAAATCGTCTAATCCACTAGAACTATTAAGTGTCATATTAAGTTTATCTTGTTCGTCTAAAATTTCTTCAAATTCTTTATCTGCTTCTTGTGCTTCTCCAAAGTCTCTAATGTATGATTGATGGGAACGTACATTAGCTTCAACTTCTTTCATAGCTAATTCTTTTGTCTCTGTTTCATCATCTGGTATTGGATAATTATGATAAAATTCTAATGATGTATTTAAATTTAAATCCTCAATGTTTTCTACATCTCTATAAAGATTTCCTTTGTTGATAGTTTCAATTATTATATCTATTAACCATCTAAATGCATCGTCCCATTCTTGCCATTTTTCTTCGCATCTTCCTATTAAATCATCATTTAACATTCTAAGTGCTTTACCGCTTGCTACATTAACTAATGACTCTGGCAAAGGTTGGTCCATCAACTCGTACATATCCTTTTTTAGCCCAGTCAAATAACTATCAGCTGCAGTTTGAAAGTTAAATGCAGAAGTTAATTTACCATATGTAGGAGTAGGAATGCTCCCATCCATTGATAAGCTTTGGTCTCCTTTTAAATCAATTATTGAACCAGGTGCTATTTTAATACCAGCAATAGAATTAGGATCTGCATTTACAAATACATCTTGTTCAAACATTTTAAATTTTAATGCATCTCTATAATCGGAAATAGTTCTATTATAATCCATGGCCATATCCATTAAATCCTTTATATCACTATGTCCCCTTACATCTCCTGTTAGTCCATCGTTGAATATTATTTTACATGGCAATTGATTTAATCCTGTATTCCAATCCTGCTTAATTTCTTCTTTCTCTTTTTCACCATTTTCATTTACTGTTTCTATATATGCCTGAGTATTTATACCGTCAACAACTTGATAAGTTGCCCAGCATTCATTGCCTCTCATTTCATATATCCATTTATGCCATCTTTGTTCAGTCTGTAGTTTACCTATAGTTGTTTCATCTTGGTATGCTATTTGTACTTTTATCAATTTATTGCAATCATTTGGATCATATTCATATGTGAACTCTGGCATTGTATAAAATCTAAACCTAATAGGTTTTTCTGATAAAACATTTCCTTGGTCGTCTATATCAGTAATTAAGCAAAGCATTACTCTTTTACCAATTGTGCAATCTAAAAAAGCTTTAGAAAATTTATTCCAAAACTTACCTTCATTTAATATTTTATTTATTATAGCTTTTTTATTATCAACTCTTTCAACATCTGCTCCATCGATTGATTTAATAATAAAATCTGGTTTTACCGCGGTCATAAATCTTTTCTGCTTTTTCATTAGCTTCTTAGTTATATTTCTGATTTCTCTAGTAGGTTTATAATCGTCAGTTTTTACTTTCCATAGTTGCCCTCTTTCATCTTCTGTATCATCTTCAATTGCTTCTGGTCTACCTTCATAGAATTCATAATATTTTTTTACTTCCTGTAGTTCCTTGGCAAACTTGGTATCAGTACTATTTAATCCTAGTAATGACTTTTCTATTTTGTTATATATATCCACTTTATCACCTCCTATTCTCTTGTTCCTTTACCGCTAAATAGTTTAAGCTCTCTATCAAATGTTCTATGTATAGTTGTATCTGTCATTAGTGCATATCTTATCTTATCCATGGCATGGTCATTTATTTTTACAACCTCTTCTTTTCCTTTATCTAATTTATCACTATCCCATACATACGAACCAAATTCTTCTATATCATGAATGCAGCTTGGATCTAAAGTGAATTTATTTATATTAAGTAAATAAGATACCATTTGTATTCCTATTTCTACATTGTTTTTAGCTGCTATAATTCTTATATTATGTCTACTAAAATATTCATCTTTTAGTAATTCTACTCTTAGTGGTGCTGCACTTGGGTCAATAGCAATATATTCTGGCATAACCATGTTTTCTCGTATAAAATTCTTTAAATCTGACACATATTCTTTTACTGTCTTTTGCCCTTCTTCTCTACCATTGTGATAATAAGATGCTATTTGATGATATCTCTTTTCAGGTGCATAATATCCAAATATACCAAAAGTAGTGGCATTTTGTATCCCGAAGTCTCCAGCTATAAATATCCTTGTCCAGTTTCTTTTCATTTGAACTGTGTGTATTTCCGGATTAAACATAGGATATATAGCTCCATCTGCCACTGCCCATTGCATTTGTTATCGTAAAGGCTCTTTATCCTTCACTTCTATACATTTCTATATAGTTCAGACTATCTCATAACCTTCAACTTTACTTGGTAAGGTTTTGGATTTCGTGTTACTCGATGTGTTCGTAGAATTTAATAAATAAATCAAATTTATTTCTCATGCTTTCAATTTGCATAACATATGGTTTAATTAAATTCCAAATGATTAATGCATTATCTTTATTAAAATATAAATATTCATATTTTTTATCTTTCATAATTGAACCTTCTATCCTATATGTTTGTTCAAAATGTTCAAGAATTAATAGTTGTTCTTCGTGTGAAAAATTATGAGTACATAATTTTAATGCAGGTTTTAAATAATATTCAGTTCCGTCTTTATGATGTTTTTTTCTTCTATAAATTCCGCCATCATCCATAAACCAAATTGCTAAAGCCATTGGTGAATTTATATATTTAATAACTTTGTTACAAGTTTTTATATTGTCTTTGTATATCCATTTCCCTATTATGCTTAAATATTTTGAATTTTTTATTCTCATTCTTTTTTGATTAATTATTTTGTCTTTATATTTTGTTTTTATATCATATATAACTGGTTCTTTTTTAAATAATTGAAAAGATTTTAATAAATTAGTTTTCCAATATAAATAATCAAATTGTTGTTCAGAATGAGTAATAAACATTTCACTATGTTTATAGCCTTTTTTTGTTTTATATTTATTTAATCCTGCGTCGCCTAATAAACAAGCAACTATAATTTCTCTTTCTTCTTTTCTAATCATTTTATCACAATCCTTCATAACAAGATTTTTATTTTTACACATCTTTCTTAGTCGTTAAACCTTCTTAAAATTTTCTTTAAGATTGGTAATTGATTAGCATATACATTTGTACTTATGTACTTAGCCTTCCAATTTTAACCCAATTTGCAACATATCATTTCTGATATGTGGGGCCAATATGTTAACCCAAAATATATCTGTTATAAAACACTCCAGTATACATTGCTTTATATCTAGCTTTTATCTTTTCTGATAGAGACAAATTATCATCCATTGTAAAATGTAAATACAATAAATTTTTCTTTTCAGCTTCATCTATCCATTTTTTCTTGAACCAATGGAAAGGTGCCCCTGGGTTACAATTGAAGAAAAACTTACTTCCTTCTACTGAACATCTACCAGTTGCTTGGTTGACAAAAGACTCAGGCATTAATGCTACTTCATCAAAGAAACATGAACATAATGTAATCAATTTGTTATCGTAAAGGCTTTTTATCCTCTACTTCTTATAGTTTCCTATAAGTTCGGCATATATTTTCACCCTCGTTTAACGTTAGGTTCTCAGATTATCCTATATATAATCGTGTCGGACACTCGTGGGCAATCAAAATAAATTGATTGACATTATAAAATGTGATATTATATTCTATTCTATTATTTTATTTTATATCTTTTTAACGCTCTACTTATTGTCTTAGTACTAACATTTAATATTTTTGATATTTCTATTATACTAAGGTTATCTTCCAAAAATAACTTCCTTAATTCATCTTCTTTTATTTTTGAACTCCTATCTGGCAAATTAAAATTTTTATTCCTTAATTTAACATTATTATCTTTCAATAATTTAGATATAGACCAACTTGACACATTAAATAAATCTCCTATTTTTCTGGTCGAATAACCATTATTATATAAATCTATTATTTCATTAATTTCATCGGCATCAAATTTAATGCTTGTTCTTCTATATTTTTGACCTCCAGGACACATATTGTAACCATTAGGAGTTAAAGAATTATATTTTAAAATACATTCTTCTTCTAATTTATTTAATTGCTCGTAATTATCTATATTTTCATATAATACTTCGTAATAAAAATTTTCTTTACCATACTTTTTTATAGCTTTATGAATTAATTGAGTTTGATTGGATTTCAATAATTTTAAATGTTGTTTAAAACGTACCTTACTACCTTGAGTGGTTTGACCTATATACACTTTGTTATTTATTTTATTTTTTAATATATAAATTTCACCATTCACTAGGTCACCTCCTAACTATGCTAAATAATAAAATAGTTTCAATCCCTATGCTCTACGATACCTACAGTCTTTTAACTCTATAGGTTATCTCGGTATTAGCATCTCAGCCTTCACCGATATTGCCCGAAGTTTACTTATACATTTCTGTATAAGGAGGCATCACTCTACCTTGAATAAGATCCTGTGACCTTTCATCTTTTCCACCAAATATATAAAAATAATTAGTAACATTACCTTTTGTTACTATTAATAGATTGTCTGCTCTTTTATCTTGTATATTATATCCTCTAGCTTTTAACATTAATTTAAGCCAAAACAGTACATTTCTTCTAAATGAGCCTATTGTTTTACCACACATACCAGCGTTTTGTCCATTAAACTTTTCCATGACAAATACAACATAAGCTAGTGACATCGATACAGTTTTTCCTGATCTTATAGCTCCATCTGCTATAATTCCATCCATATCATGTACCGGTGAACTATCCATCCACCATGTAAGGACCTTCTTTTGTTTAGTGGAAAATGGTTTAAATTTTATAGTAGCTTTTTTCACTGTATGAACTTTATTATTTTTTATTTTGGACCATTTCTTTTTTAAATTATCAAGCTTATTATTCATCGTTCCATACCTCATCTGTCGCATTGTTTAAAGCTTCTATAAATCCATCGTTTTCTACTTCTTCTTGTGTATTATCATGTTTGTTCATTTCCACTTCCAGTTTAAGCATTTCTATATCAAGCTTAGTTTTTACACTAGTAGGTAATAAGTCCATTCTATCTGATAGCCATTGTAATGCTTTCATTTTATCTTGTAGCTTTATTTTTATTCCGTCTCTGCCTTCTGATATCTCACTTATCAAGCTCCCATCTACTTCATCACTATTTTTAAGGCTTATAGTATTTTTAGTGTATGTTCCGTATTCGCCCTGCACTTCCTTACTGTTAAACTCTAAGTAATCTGTTATATCTGCAAAAGCTATATCTATATACTTTTTCCATAGTCTTTTACTAAGAAGCTTAGAATTTATTTCTTGTTCTTCTAGGCATTCATTGGTTAATCTATCTATTTCAATTTTTATCTTGGGATTTCTTAGGCTTTTGGAACCTTCTGACATAGCTGTGGCATAACTGCATTCATATGCTCTTTGATAAGCTTTTGTAGCATTAAAGTTTTCTATATAATAAATACAGAATAATTTTTGTTTTTCGGTAAGTTTATCATTTTTTAAAACTGACTCAATATCTTCATTAATAGCTTGTTTATTTTTATCAGTTTTTTTATTAATTACGTTCCTTTTATTTTTTTGTAACGTGCCTTTTAACTTTTCTTCCCATTTATCTTGAGATTTCCATTTTCTTATCTGAGCATCTTTAACTTCAAGCTGCGTAGCAATATCCTTGAGTAAGATTTCTCCATTATTTAATTTATATATCTCAAATGCTTTATCTCTGTTTGGACTTCTTACCCTTGCCATATCACCACCTCATTATCTTTTCTATTTAAGCATCTTCCTCATTTTCATTATAAAATTCTTCAAACTCTTCATCATCAGCTATGACTCCAAAGTAATAGCACTCGTGGCCAAAATAAATATGAAATAAAGGCACAAAACAATATATAATACATTTCACAGTAGACATATTTGCCACACATCGTAATCCTTGGTCTGCTAGATATTCATTAATTCTTAGAAAATATAATACAAATGATATTAACGATACTGCTACAAATGCTAAACATATTTTAAATATCATTTTATTTGCTCCTTTTACTATTTATATTTTTATTTCTATATTTTAGCTTTCTTTTGTCCGACTTAGCTTCTATTAATTCCTGAACTAATCTTATATATTTTTCATCATTACTTACCCTCGCATGACTGGTCAATAGATACAAGTTTCTAGTTTTAGGCATCTTTTTTCTTATACAGTTATCTATCACTGTTTTAGCGACATTAAAACCATATATGTGGGAATGCCCTTTTATAAATGGCTTCTCAGTGTTATATACAACATATCCTTTCTTTACCGCTAGTATTATGTATTCTTTTCTTTCATACACTTTCTTTGCTCCATCCGTTTTATCAAAATTTGGTATTTCCTTCATAATGTCATCATATTTGTACAATTCCTTTGGAATTTCTATTGTAGGTTCTATAACTTCATCTATTTCCTTCCATCTTTTTACCATATAATCACACCTTTTAACAAAATAAAAAAGAACACTAAATTATTAGTGCTCTTTGTGGGAGTAATGAATAAAAACAATCATTAGAAGGTTTCCAGAGTTGCACTGGATAATACTCATACCTTCATATTGCACCCAAATCAATGGGCGCATTAAAATGGAATATAAAATCTTAAAAAGTTTAAAATTAAAGATATAGTTTAAATATAATGTAAAACAATAAGTAATTAATAATACTAATTGATAGATAGATTTTTTAACACACAATATATATGAATATTTTGATTTTATCACGGTTTACTCCGGAGGTTTTAAAGTGGTCCTCTCACTCCTACTACTATGTTTTAATATATATATTAGTCGCCCTCGCGAGTTGAACACGAGTATATACTTGTTTCATATATAGTCGACAATTTAATAATCCACTTGTATATAAATCCCATAGCAACATATTGAGGGAAGAGTACCTCTACTCTTGTCCCTCGAACAGAAACTTAATTTGAGTGGAATTAAGTTCTCATTTCTCCAGCATAGTGTGGTATGCTCTAAAAAAATTACAAATTTAGGATACGTTAGCATTTCTGCTATTCTTATACTATTATAGTACCATGACTTTCTATGCTTTTAGTCCGGAATTTGTCCGTATTTTGTCCTAAAAGTGTCCCTCTAATCAAGCCTATATCTTAATTTGCTAGCTTTGTATATATTTCATCTATAAGCACTCTTGGATACATACTATTTAATGCACTTATTACTGTATCTCTTCTTAATTGGTAATATGTACTTTTGCTTATATGCATTTTTTCTAGTATTTCTCTTCTGCTTGCTCTAACTCTTCTACTACAATATAATATTTCAAACAACTCCTTTTGTTGTAATGTAAAATTCTTAATTGCAATATCTATTCTGTTTTTTTCTATCTCTAATTCTTTTTTTCTGTATTGTAAATAATTAATTCTTTCTTCTTTTCTTATTACTTCCTGCTCTACTGTATTTGAAATATTATATGTTTTGCCTGTTTTCTCTGAGTCATAATTTATCCCACTACATCCTACATAATCATTATTTACTTTTGCTATTTCTAAGTCTATTATCTCTATGTCATCTTTTATTTTATTGTAGGAAAATAACTTGCCTTCAACTCTTTTGTATAGCTTGTCAAATTCCTCTTTCTTCATACTCCCTCAACTCCTTATAAAATCAAACTTTTATTTAACAGCCCTGCTTAACCAATATTTCTTTATTTTAACTTTTAAATTATGTCTTTTTTCAAAAATATAATATGGCTCATACTCAAGCTGATATGTTGTTATTTCATATCTTATATTAGTTCTTTTGTCCGTAAAGAAAGTTGTTCATTTATGCTTCCATATCAATCTCATTTAATCGCCTCCCAATAAAACTAAAAATTTATTTAATAACTTCAATTTCTTCATCATTTATACATTTCTCATGTTTTCCATCAAAATAATACTCACATTCTTTAAATTCTTTTGGCATACCTTTACATCTATCTTCACATTCTTTTTTACACTCAAAACAACAAACAGTTCCAAATGGATTTGCAAATTTACAAGCCATATTTTTACCTCCTAATAAAACTAAAAATTTATTTATAATATCCTTCCTCAATTCTTTTCAATGTTCTTTGAAGTTTGTATTCTATATGTTCTTTTAGCTTTTCTTTTGAGTTGTAATCCTTATTACTTGATAGATACAATATTTGATTGATTAAGATATTTACATCTGCAATTTCTGAAATTGTATCATCTGATATTTTTCTTCCATTTGCTATATCCTTTGATATTTCCCTTGTCAATTCTCCCAGTTCTTCAATTAGTTTTAACTGTTGATTTCTAATTTTAAATGTATCTGCTATTTCTTTTATAGCTCCATTAATTTCTTCTATATTCATCTATTCATCCTTTCCCATTAGCATTTTTATATATTGTATTTCACAACTTTCTTCATCCTCAAAATTAAGTTCACAATTCATACAACCTATTCCCTCTAAATCATAAGACTCATTGCAGAATACTTTAAATCTCTTGTTTATATCTGCTATTAATTCACGTTCTCCTTTTGTTTTTCTTCTACAAGCCATATTCTAACCCCCTATATTTTTTAACCTCTTTTCTAAAAGCCTCAGTCTTATCATAACCACAACCAAACATCTCAGGACAGAAACCTCTGTAAATACATTCTCTAACCATGCAGCTTGCTAATTCCGGTTCAGTCTTAGCTACCTCATCCTTAACGGCTTGCCACGCCTCCCTAGTTTCAGGAGACGCGCAGCTACATAATCTTTTTCTAGATATATTGATAAGTGCTTGTGCATTTGCTTCAACTTCATGGTTTACTAAACTACCTTGTGGTAAATCATCTCTGTTAATTCCTGTACGGTCAGTTCTTTGAGTTTTAACAAAGTGGTCTATACCAAATTTATGTCTAACAAAATGCACAGAAACCCAAGATTTCAAATCATACCAACACCATTCAAATTTTAATTTTCTTATTGGTGAATGCTCTGATAATATCAATTGTCTTTTCCATTTACTATCAGGGTATGCTCCTGTATTTTTTCCTATTGTATTCATAGTTGCGTCCTTAACGTCTTGCCAATTATCAGCATGTTTAAATTTATCTATTTTCATTTCTTTTTACCTCCTCATAAATAATAGGATTAACTTGTAACCCTCTTCTATAATATTCACATTCTCTTTCACAGTTTGGTAATTCCATATTTCTAACTTCTAAACAGCGTTGACAATAATTATCAATTGGACCTTTTAATTTTATTTTCATTATTTCAACACCTTTCTTTTTCCACATTTTGTACATATAACTTTCTGATATTTCTTTTTTCCCTTCTTTCAATCCTATTGTAGTTCTTGCTGCATCTGCTACATCTCTATAAGTTCCTCCGATATCTGTTACAGTTATTTTAACAACCTCCATATTATTCATCCTCCCCTGTTCCTAATATATCTATGCCTGTTAACTGTCTACAGTAATTTCTTAACTTATCCAATTGTCCAGTGACTCTACTGTGTTTAGTTTTTAACTGGTTCAATTCCCTTTCCAACATTGCATTTTCATTTGTAAGCAATCTAATTTGTTTTTCTAAGTAAGTATTTGCTAGGCTTAGTTCTCTATTAGCATCTAGTAAATTTTCGATTGAGTCCTCTTTAACTTCTATATCTTCTTTTAACTTACTATTTCTGTTCTTTAAGAAATCAATCATTTTATGTAAATGTTCATTTACACCTTGTTCTTTTTCTAATTCATTTACAAGGTCATTTATATATTTTCTATTTAATAACATATTTAATCCCCCTTATTTCATCTCTTGATTAATTAGTCCATCTATTACCTCACTCAGCCTTACTACTTCACTGGTCAATCCATATCTAACATATAGACTATTTAATATTTCCCTTAATTGTTCTAGTAACATTTATATCACCCCACTTATTAAAAGCGTATTCTTGCCACTCATATATTTTTTGTAATCTATCTTCTGAATAGAAATCTTGTTCTTGATACCATTCTAATAAATTATTATCATTCTTACTTGAATTTAATCCTCTATCCATGGGTACTAAGTTCCATACTTCATGTTCTCCACCTCGATTAAGTGGTTTTATATGGTCTAAACTTCTTGTGGATTTAGATAATACTTGTCCACTATATGCACATCTAAATTCAAAGAATTTCATACAGTCAAGCCATTGTTCTTTTGTTATTCCATTACCTTGGTTTTTCTTTTGAACTTTTCTTTTATGATGACTATTAAATTTAACAATTTGTCCTTGTGGTGTTTCTCTGTATTCCTTACTATATTCCAATAAACGTTCTCTATTTTCTTGATAATATTTTTTGGATATTTTATTTAGACGTTTTCTATTTTTAATTTGATACTCTTTATGATATTCAGCTATATATTCTTTATTTTCTTGATAGTATTTTTTTCTGTATTCAATCATATGATTTAGATTATTTTCTTTCCATTGTTTATTTCTTTTTAGTGCAGTTTCTTTATTCTCTTTGTAATATTTTTTTTGATTTTCTTTTATAGTATCTTTGTGTTCTTCATAATATTGTTTTTGGTATATCTTTCTTTGTTCTGAATGATTTTTTCGGTACTCTTTACAACTTTCCAGTATCTTTTCTTTGTTTTCTTTGTAATATTTTTTACGACGTTTATTATCACATCTTTTACATTTACTTTGTAATCCATATTTTCCACATTTGTTCTTACTAAAATATGAATTATTTGCAACTAGCCATTCACCACATTTAGTACATTTTCTAAAAACATAAGGTATATTCACAAAACCACCTCTTTTCAATTGATAGTCAAATAAGAATAGGGAACTACACTGGTATTGCATAATCCCCTATTTAGTTGTTATTCATCATACTCAAATATATATGTTCCTGCTACTATATTTGTTTTCCACTTCTTATTAAGGCTATCTGATACTGCTTGTCTACTTACATATAAATGTTTTTCTGCATCTCTTGTGCTTCTAAAGAATCCTATAACTTCTCCAGTAATTGCATCTTTGGCTACTATAGTTCCTTTTGTTTTACTCTTATGGGCTGTCTTGGCTGCTAAATCATATCTGTCTAACCATTCTAAATTACCAGCATAATTATCATAAACTAATCCATTCTTGTGAAAAGCCATTACATCATCATAGGTATAAGCTTTATATTTTCTATCTTTTGATTTTCTTATAACTTTATCGTTTGTGTAATATATATCAACAAAGTGATATGCTACTAACCTTGCTACATTGTATTCCTTGTATTCGCCTTGAAATTTAACTTTTATGAATTGTTTGTCCTTATTGCATCTTCTTTTATGTACAAAGTATGGTAATAAAAACTTACCTTCTGGTATGCTTTTATATATTTTTTTAAATCTTCCATAGTTGCTTATTATGAATTGTCCTTCTGAACCTTCTATTGTCTTCCATATCTCATCTTTGAAAATCTCTTTTGAATAAAATTCTTTAAGTTGTTTTTTACTTGTATTTTCATCTATGATGTAATATCTCTTGTTAACTTTTCTATTCTTTGATTTGTAGCTTTGTAATGTTCCTTTTGTTTTGACAAATAATCGGCACATTTTTTCATAAGTGGTTTCAGTTTTTAAGTTATATCTTGGATCATATAAATATAACATCACATCACCCCTATTTAATCCCCAAGTACTCTTTTATTACTGCTATTGCTTCATCACTACCATTACATCTAACTGCTCTATATCCGTACAAATTTAAATTGTCTAACCATTTTTCTTGTTCTTTGGTTAATCTCTTTGTTTTATCTGCTTTTAATTCTATAAATAATCCAAAATATTCTACATGTTCTGTTAGCCCCTTGTAATATTTTGGAACTAATAAACTGATATCCGGAAATCCTTTCTTCATTCCCATTTTTTTGAGTTCTGCTCCAACTCTAGGGCTTCTTTTACCTTCATTGGCTGTGTGCATAAGCATATCTAGTTCTGGATACTTAGACTTCTGCCATTCTGCCCATTCGAAGATTATCTTTTGATGTGTTGCTTCTAAATTATTTTTCATATTTACTCATCTCCACTTCCCTAGCTATATTAATAGCCATAGTTATCGCTTCATTTAAGCTATATCCTAGCTCATAGTAGAATTTAGCAAACTTTATAACCTCTTTCATATCCAATCCCCTCTAACAATCTATGATAAACCTTATATAGTTCAGCATATTTGTTCGCATTTAGTAGGTCCTTTTCTATTCTTTTTATCTCAAGTTCTTTTATCATTTTTTCTAGGTCCTGCAGCATTTGCATATTTCTTATTTGTAATCCTGTTAATTTCATTACTTCACCTCTTCTATTATTGGATCATAACTCCATACTCTAACTTCATCTTTTATTTTTCCATTTACTAAATTACCGCATTCTCGACACTGGCTTACTACGCCTAGTCCTTTTACTTTAAGATGTATCATTGTGCCTCCACAGTTTATGCAGCTTTTTTCTTTACCTCCTAGTACCTTTTTCATTAGTTTTCATCCCCTTAACTAATTTCCCATTATTTTTTTCTTTTCTCTGCTAATGGTGTTTTGCGCTACTCCTAATAAATCTGCTATTTGCTTTTGTTTCAGTCCTTGTTTCATAAGTACTGATATCTTTTCTCTTCTTTTTTCTAAGTCTTCTTTATCGTATTTTCTCTTTTTGATTGGTTTATCTATTTCTTTTCCTTTTAATTCTTTTGCTAACATTTCTAGTGCTTTTGTTTCTGACCTGTATAACTTATGATTTGGAATGTTCATTATTTTTGATATTTCTTTTAAATAATACCCTCTAAAATATTTAAGTTCTATTATTTCTCTAAGTTCTGCAGGTAATTTTTGAATTGCTTGTTTGATTATTATTTTATTTATGATTTGTTCTTCTGATATGTTATTGTGGTCTGGTATTATATCTTTTTTGTCCGTTTCTTCATCAACCGGTGAAGGTCTATCTAGTTCGGCATAATTCATTAATTGTAATATCTTTTCAATATCTTTTTCATCTGCTTCAAGATATTTTGCAATTTCTTTTTGTGTTGGAAATTTATGTAACTCATTTATTAATTTAGGTGTAGCTTCTAATATTTGTTTTTTTAATTGATAATCTTCTCGGTGCAATTTATATGGTAAATTTTCTCTCTTTTCTCTTATAAATTTTATGATTTGCCAGTTTATTAGGTTATATGCATAAGTTGTAAATGCTATCTTGTCATATTTATCTGGTTCAAAAGTATCAACTGATTTTATGAGTCCTATTGTTGCTTCTTGTTTAGCTGTTTCAATGTCTATCGTTTTACTTCTTGTATATTTTATTGCAATACTTATAGCAATTCCTATATTATTTTCAATTAATTGCTTTCTGACCTCTTTATCGCCATTTCTAGCACGTTCAAACATCTCTTTAGTATTATTATTCATAATTACTCCCCCTTACCAGGGGAAATCCCCTGGAATATAATTATTTGGCATAAAATCTATAGTTTTCTATATCTGTTCCAAATTCTATTATGTTTCCTTGAGCCATTTCAACTAATCTGCTTGCCACTGCTTCATCCCAACTAACTATTTCATCAATTGACTTTTCTGTACTAATAATCATAGGTTTTTTCTTAAGATATCTTTCATTTACTATTTCAAATATATATTTTAAATCTGCATCTGTTGGCTTTCCTTTTAAAAAGTCATCTAGAAAAAGAACTCTTGGTACTTTGTACTTATCCATTTCTCTTATAAAATTTGTTTCATCCATTACTGACTGTTTAAGATTTATTAACATAGTTGTATATAGTTCATATTTGCAAAGTACATTTTTGCCAATCAAATTAATCATTGTTGCTGCTCCTAAATGTGTTTTACCTACTCCAGGTCTACCTGTAATAATTAAGCTTGAATTTGTATCAAGGAAATTATTGCAATAGTTTATAGCTTTATCTCTCGCCGCTAATTGAGTTTCATTATTCACTTTATAATTTCTAAATGTTTTATTCTTGAACACTTCATCTAATCCACATTTTTTTAATTTTTCTTTGGATTCAAATTTATCTTTACATTTGCATGGCACTGCTTGCCCTAAATCATTAAATGTATAATGTAAATCCCTACATATAGGGCACTCATATTCTTTTATATCATCTCTTTTAGGGATATTATTAACTCTCTCCATTAATATCTTTTTAAAAGTTTCATTCATCTAATCACCCCATATATTTTCATCTAGGCTATCTAATAATTTATTACTTTCTTCCAATCTTCTTTTAAACTCAGCATCATCACATTGTTTTTGTGTTGCTGGTATATTTTTCTGTTTTGAGGTAATACTATTATTAGATGTTTTATTATTTTGAAGTTCATATGCTTGTAATTGTTCTAAACTGGTTATATTTATATCTAGCCAGTTTTTTATTATGCCTTTTAAGTAACCAAAATTTAATTTCCCTTTTTCAGTACATATTTCTAATGCTTTTTTAAATAAATCAACATCTATTTGATTACTTATATCTATAAGCCATTCTCCTACTATTCCATTAGCCATTCCTATATTTTTTTGATATAGTTTACTCATAGAAGATAATTTTTCACTTACATACTCATTTACACATTCTTCCTCTATAGGTATATTATCCTTACCTAACCTATCCTTACCTAACCTATCCTTACCTATGCTGCCCATTGGTTGCCCATTGGTTGCCCCAAGTAAATATTCATTCCATTTACTTTTAACTAAATCATTATTTAAACTATCTGTATCCTTATTCTTTAGAGACATATTACAAGATAAACATATCACGGAAATATTATTTAACTCATGCTTACCACCTCTTGCAAGAGCTTTATTATGTTGTATGCTTGGTTTTGTATTACCTTCTAGCATTGTTTCCCCACATACTGGACATGTTTCACCTTTGAATAAATTTCTTATCACTCCATTGAATTTATCTGGTAAATCTCCTTCTTTATATGCTTGTGATCTTATTTTATGGTCTGTTCTTTCTTTACTTTCAATTAATTCTGCTTCTGGAATAACTTGTAAAAGTAGGTCCTTATAAATACTATCCACTTTTCTATCTGCTCTTATCTTGTTATTTTCTTTCCAATCTGTTATATAAGTTACTAAATATTCATTTAAAACATTTACAAAATTCTTTGCAACTAATATTTTTAAATCATCCTCAGTTGCTCCTATAGAATTTAAAATCGGATATGCTTCAACTATTCCATCATCGTCTGCATGTAACCCTAAATGAAAATATAAACATTGTGTGCTTGTTGGCATTTTTAAAAATCTAGCCGTATTTATAACTCTTAAAGAGAACATTCTTCTACTTGCGATAGGTCATCCCTCCTAGTTTGCAACTTGCATATTTTCATATCCAGAACACATGAAATCATACTCGTCTTTAGTCATATTAACTACATCTTTAGTAAATTTTTTGAATACATGTTTCTTAACTGTATCTTTATCTATTCCTTTGCTATAAGCTATTGCATATAATCTACTTATTTGTTTTTCTGATAACTTGTTGGTCCATCTATCTGGTGTATCTAACTGACTAGGCTTGTCCTTATCGTGTTTATTAGTAGCATCACTATCTTTTGTATCATCTATTGCAAATAGCCCGTTTAAAGCATATTTTCTAGCATATGAACTGACTGACCCCGTAACCTGTGCTAAATCCATTCCTTTTTTTGTTTCGTCTTCTCTAGCTAATGCCTTAACTTCTATCTTTTCTCCTTTTTCAGTATCTACAAAAGTTGCCGTAGCTTCTAAATAATATCTATCGCCTATCTGTTTTATTTCATCTGATAAAGTAACTGTAGCTTTATACTCCAGTAATAAAGGTTTTAATCCTTCTAATATATCTTCACAACTTCTGTAGTTGTATTTCCCAAAGTTGTTATATTGATTTTTAGGTGCTTTTAATTTACTTTGTATTGCCGATAACTTTTCATATAGATTCATTAGTTTCACACTCCTTAGTCTTCTCTTGTTTTATAAAGTCCCTATATGCCAATATATAGGCTTTGTCATATTCAGTGTTATTACCGTCTGTAGCTTCATATTTGTCAATGTAAGCCTCTAGTTCATCGATTGGTTTATAACTCTCTAGCAGTTCCTTTGAGGCATCGAGATATCCAAATTTTGAATCTGAATATGTATCGTAAGGGCTTAATAATTGTGCAAACAACAACCTAGTTTCAAATGTAGGTTCTAAACTATAAAAATTATTTGTTATTCTATGCATTTGAAATAACCTCCTCAGCATACATCCACATTAACTTTTCACCTGTTATTGGATGTTCACCAGCTGTTTTACGTATGCCCCTGCATGCCTTAGATATATCTGCATTATGGATTTTATAAACTCTTGCAGCTTCTCTTATAGATATAAATTCTTCGCTAGTATTTAAACATATAACTTTTTTACCTTTCATTTTGACATTGTATTCTTTGCAAAAACGTTTCTTATAATCTTCTCTGCTTCCGTAAGATAAATTGTATTCACAAGTACACCATTCTAAATTATCTACACTATTATTAGCTTTATCTTCATCTTTATGGTTTATTTGTGGTAAATTATTTGGATTAGGTATAAACGCTTCTGCTACTAATCTATGAATATATCTATCATCTCTACATAAATGTGCTCTTAAATATCCAGCATGTGTTTTTCTAGGCTTTAATATTCTTCCTTTTACAGTTTTACCCATGCTATTCTTTCTATCTAAACCTCTTACTCTACCTAAATTACTAACTTGGTATTTTCCTTCATACCCTTCTATGTCTTTCCAAACTTCATTCATTTACAAAACACCTCTTTTGTAATATAATAAAGAAAAGTAATTTTTAAATTGCTTTATCTTTTTCTAAAGATAGGACCTATTGCCGTAGGTTCTATTTTTATATTCCCATGTAAGCATCTGCTCTATTTTCTCTTTCATCTTCATCTGCTTCATCAAGTTGTTTAATTTCTTCTTGCATCATTACATCTATTTCTTGTAGTATTTCTTTTAAATCCTTGATTTCGTATGCTGTTCTTATTTTGCATGCTCTCCAGTATTCATGGTTTGCTGCTTCTCCTACTCTATTAGTTTCATATCTATTTTTATAATTTTTAATTTGTTCATCACATAGTTCCATGAAACTCTCACATACTGTAATCTTATTTTTAATACTTTCTCTGACTTCATCTAATATCCAATTCATTTATTTATCCTCCTTAGATTCATATTGCTTAATCATATAATAGAAAGTACTCTTAGGCCACTCATAGAGCTCTTGAATTTGTTTGGCTTTTAAAGTTCCTTCTTTATACAACTTATATTTTTCTTTCCAGTCTTTAGGATACTCTCTGAACGTAGGTCTACCAGTTAATTTTCCGGTTTTCTTTGAATATCTTTTCCCTGTCTTGGGGTCTATAGGCATTGACTGTATTCCTTTTAATTGATTATTCATTCCTCCTTGATGAATATTTAAAAATTGTCCGTTGTCCCACGACTTAGCTATCAATAAATACTGTCTTTCTTTTAGATATGCTTCTTTTTCATTTTTGCAATAAACAAGTATTATTTTTTCAAAATTTTCTTTACCATACAATCTAATTTGTTTTTTTAAATCAGCGCCGCTACCAAAATATCCATCATTTAAATCATTAGTACTGTGCTTTCCAATATAAAGCTTTAAATCAATTTTATTAACAATTAGGTAAACATAATGATATTCTTGACTCATATTAATCCTCCTTATCCTCTAAGTTGTATATCTTTTCTTCAATTTTCTTAATGATTTCTTCTAATTTAATGTTCTTTTCTCTTTCTGCTAGGGCTAGTTGCTGAAAATATTCGCATTTACTTTCTAAGTGTTTAATGTAATCTAAATATTTTTTCATATTATATATCCTCCTCTACATATTCCCAATGATAACCCCCACATGTTTTTAATTTACCTTTACAACATTTGCTTATATCAGAACTTAATCTATTTTTACCTAAAAATTCATTTGCTTCTCTTATATAATCAAATACTTGCCCTGTTTCAATGCATCTTACTTTTTTAGCTCTTGGATTTTTACTGCCTTTAGTTACTTCACTTAATTTCTTTTTAGTCTCTTCTGATGTTTTACGTCCTTTGTTTGCTTTACTTAATTTATTTTTGCTTTCTTCTGTATGGTGCTTGCCATAAAAATAATTTTTTTCACCTCTTCGTGCTTCGCTCATTTTTCTTTTAGTTTCTTCTGTATGTCTAAACCCTTTCATACTTTCAGATTTTTTTTGTCCACAAGTTCCATAATTTTGATTATAAGAATTGTTACACCACTCTAAGTTAATAACATCATTGTTTTGTTTATTTTCATCTTTATGATTTACCTGTGGCAAATTGTTTAGATTCGGTATAAATGTTTCTGCCACCAATCTATGAATTTTTCTCATTTTTGTTTTTTTGTTCTTACGTAATCCAACTTGTAAATATCCGTCTTTATCTTCGCCTGGTTGTAAAATACGTTCTTTTGTAATGTAGTATCCTTTTCCCATAGAAATATCATGTTTTTTAGGCAAGCTTTTAACTCTACCAAAATTGCTTACTTGATATAATCCTTCATAGCCTTGTATATCATTCCAAATTTCTTGTAATAAATCATTCATTTTAAACCCCCCTTAATATTCAAAACTTAATTGACCATTCAATCCTTGTATGGCATACACTAACATCTCACTAGGTTTCCAATTTTCTATATATTTAAGTGCATCATCATAATTTTTTTGGGCAATATTTTTATAACTGTTAACCTTAAATGAAGTTTTTAATCCTTTGTAAAATTCTGCAAACAACTTTTTACTTAGTTTCTTATAAGCATCTGTATGTTTTCCACCTAGTAAATATACAGCTCTTGTACTTATTGCATTTCTTAGGTTTTCAGCTAATTCATAATCTACTGTCATCTTATCTTCTATTCCAGTTACTCTTTTATCAAGTTCTTGCTGCTTTTTGTCTAGCATCAATATTGCTCTTAATTCAGTTGATATGCCTTTGTATGGGTCTTCTATCATTTCATTAAATTTTTTAACATATCTAGCAGTAAATATTGTCCCCTTTTCACCAGTCATCTTATTTGCTAATATATCACAACCCATTTTAGTACATTCATAACATTTATAAGTTCTATTGTTTCCGGGTACCTTATAACTACTCTCTATGAAGTAATCTGATAGGTGCAATTCTCCACTTTCAGAAATTACTTGGATTATTCCAACGTGTTTAGTACTTCCATCACTTGACTTCTGTCCTTCTAACATTTTTAATACTTCTTTATGTGCCCTTCCCATCATTTCAGCTACTTCATAACTAGGTATTGTTTGTACTGCTTGTCCTTCATTATTTTTTAAAACTTTATAACTGTTATATAAATCACTCATAAATTACTCCCCCCTTAGAATAAATTCTTGTATTTATATTGCCATTTTTCAAAGCTAGTCCAACTGTCATCAAATCCAAAATGCTTAACTAAGATGCAATATACTTGTAAAGCTTCTGGAATGATTATCATTTGTTTATCACCTCCTGTTTATTTTCTTTTGTTTCTTTTTAGCTTCATTCTTGCAATCTTAGAATTTACCGCCGGTGTATTTTTCCCCAATTTTTGAGCTATAAGTTCTATTGTCTCATTTTCTTCACAATATAATTGTCTTAATAATTCTTCTTGGTCAGCCGTCCAGCCTAAATTTGTAGCTTTTTTAAGGCCTAATTTTCTAACTTGATAATCTACTGCTCCTTTTGTCTCTCCTAATAGCTGACATATTTGACTGATAGTGATATTCGGGTCCGAATAGTGCTTAATTAAATTCGCAACCTTTTCACTTTCCCATTGCCTATGAGGTTTTTTTATTCCCATATGAGATGCCATTGATCTAACTGATGAAGAGCTTTTATTTAATTCTTTTGCTATTTCAGTAAAGTTTTTATCTGAATTAAGCAAATATTCTTTTTCTTCTTCTGTCCAGTTTGATTGCTTGAATAAATTCATATTCTCAACTTTTTCTTTTGTCTTACGAATAAATTCTAATTCTTCTTCAGATAAGTTATTCATCTTTATTGACCCTCATTTCTCTTTCATGTTCATGAATGCATAAATTAAATGCTGCTTGTGCTATTCTATTGAAAACCTGTTCTCTAGTTAAATTACTAGTATCATTAAACCTAACTTTTATCTTTGCTACATCAGTTTCATATTCAGTAATATAGCTATCGTTAGATTGGTTCATAACAATCACCCCTAATTATGTTTATGAAGTCAATATTTTGTCCTATAGCTAATAATTAGCTATTCTATGTTTCAATATTTGTAGATAATAATAATGTATTCAATTTGTTGACTTCATTTGTGAAAAAAATTTCATATATGTTAGCATTGAATATAGTAGCTATTTTTTTAGCCTCTGATAATGTGAATTCAGATGAACCATTTTCTTTGTTAGCATATGCCCTAGTTGAAATGCCAAGCTTTATAGCTATATCCCCTTGAGTATAATGATATTTATCTCTCATTTCTTTTAGTTTGTATTGTTTACTCATCTAATCACCTCCTGTCAATTATTTGAATACCTTTATGCTTTAATAGTAGTATTATATTTTTTATATGTCAACAATATTTTTTACTTTTTTATAAAAAGTATTCATAAATAAGAATTTTATTTCATATGATTTTAAGTTATAATTTAAATGTAATACAATTTAGTTGTAAACACTTTTAAATGAATTAAATATGTATTCACATGGTATTTTCAATGTATTTATTAATGTTTGCATATTCTAAATATAATTTAGTTGCGAATATTGATATTATAAGTATGGAGTGTTATATATGGAAAATAAATTATTGGGCTATAACATAAGAAGAGAAAGAGAAAAATTAGGATTAAGTCAAACTGAATTAGCTAAATTAGTAGATGCTACAAAACAAACTGTTTCAAACTGGGAAAATGGTAATCGAACTCCTACGAATAAAACTATCGATAAATTAGCTACGATTTTTAATGTTAGTATGGATGATTTAACTGGTAGGAGTAATATTCAACATTTAGGACGAGTATATAGATACTCTGAAGAATTGACTGAATATATAGAGTTAGCTAGAGAAATCGAAAACCTAAATGATAAAGATAAGAAAATAATCAAAGAATTAATAAGAAGTTTAAATGATAAAGACAAATAAGTTAATCAACCTATTTGTCTTAATTTTTTTACTAATTCAATTATTAATTTATACGCTTCTGGGTCATTTTTCTTTAGTTGAGACAGCTCTTTTGCCAATTTTATAATTCCTTTCTCCAATCAAATCCCCCCATTTATATATCCATACTTATATTTTATAGAATATATGTTCTACATTCAACATTTAATTTATATATTTCTATTTATATTATAGGACAATAAATATAACTGGTAGTTATATTTATAGAAAAATTATGACAATTTATTAAAACATTTAAGGAGATTTATAATATGAATATAATTAGAAATACAAGACTAAAGAAAAAAGTAACTCAAAAGCAATTGGCTGAGATGATAGGAGTTTCTCAAGCCTATATTTCAAAAATAGAAAGTGATGAATTTGTTAATGTTACTTTGATTGAAATAATAAAATTAAGTAAAGCACTATCGATTAATGAACTGGAGGTTGCTAAATATTTTCTAAATAAATACAATAATTATAAATATGAATTTGGGGGAGAAATAGCATAATGAAAGTATGTATGTACTTGCGCAAAAGCCGTCAAGACGAAGAATTAGAAAAAAGAGAAAATACTGATACACTAGCAAGGCATAGAAGCACTCTATTAGAAGTTGCTAAAAAACAACATCTAGATATCATTGAAGTACATGAAGAAATAGTATCTGGAGGAAGTATAGCATCTAGACCTAAGATGTTAAAGCTATTAGAAGAAGTTAGAAATAATATGTATGATGCTGTGCTATGTATGGATTTGGATCGTTTAGGCCGTGGAGGAATGCAGGACCAAGGATTAATCTTGGATACTTTTAAAGAAACTAACACTTTAATTGTTACTCCAGATAAAACTTATGATCTAAATAATGAACTTGATGAAGAGATGACTGAATTTAAGTCATTCTTTGCTAGACGTGAACTTAAAATGATTACTAAACGTATGCAAAGAGGTCGAATAAAATCTATTGAAGAGGGAAAATTTATTGCCTCTAATGCTCCTTTTGGATACAAGTTTGAGTATGACAGAGAAGGGAAAAGGTTACTTATAATCGATGAAGATAAAGCAGCAATAGTGAAAGAAATATTTGCCTTATATATATCAAATTATGGTTCTTATAAAATAAAAGTATATTTAGATACAATAGGCGTTAAAACTAATTCTGGTAAACCATTTTCAGAACAAGCTATAAGAAGAATTTTAAAGAATAGCATTTATTGTGGGTATGTTAGCTGGAATAAAGTAAAGAGAAAAGGTACTAAATCTATTGTCAATTCAAAAGATAAAATAATTTATGCAAAAGGTAGACATCAAGCTATTATAAGTGAGGATATGTTTAATTTGGCACAAAATATTTTAGAAGGTAATCAAGTTCCCTCTGTATCACAAAATAAAAAAATGATCAATCCTCTTGCTGGATTAATCAAGTGTGCTTGTTGTAATCATACTATGATTGTATCTAAATCAACCTATAAAAATAACGATATAGTATTATTCTTAAAGTGTGCCCATTGTAATAAAAATTCATCGTCAAAGTTAGAAAGCGTTGAAAATACTATTTTGGGATATATGCAACAGTTTTTAAATGAATATCAAAATGAAATATTAAAAAAAGATATATCTGATAATAATAATGATAGAATAAGTAATCTTAAGCATACTTTATCTCTTTTAGAAAAGGAAACTATAGAACTTCAAAAACAAAAAAATAAATTACACGATTTTCTTGAAAGAGGTGTCTATGATATTGATACTTATTTAGAAAGAACTAATGTATTAAGAGTTAAAACAGAAAAAAATGAAACTGCAATTAATAATCTAAAAGAATTAATAGAAAAAGAAATGAAAATAGATTTAAATTATTCCGAACTAATTCCAAGGGTTGAGAAAATAATTAATAGTTATAAAAATACACAAAATATATTAGATAAAAATATATTACTTAAATCAGTAATAGAAGAGGTTATATACTATAAAGAAAAAGGAATTAGAAATGGTAAATTTGAACTTGATATAAAATTAAGATTACCAATATAGTTTTTTACTGTTATGGTCATACTGACAAACAATAATCCGTATGACCATAACAGTTAGGAAATATATAGTATAAATAGAATAAAATAGATTAAATGTTAAAAATATGTTAAAAGACTAAAGGACATGCAATTTTTAACCAGTGATTTGCATACACTATATCAAGTGTATTTGATAAGTGAAACGTTCTAAACTTGTTTAGATATTTAATACACGGTTTATGATATGGTCAGTGTCCATAGGGGAGTGCGTGCTTATGCATGTGCTCCTTTTTTAATACAAATTTACATAAAAATAAGCTACCTAACTAGGTAGCTTACATATAAACGAGCTATATCCTTGTTCTTCATTCTTTATTAGGCATAAAGCATTATATCTATCTAATTCAGCTAAATCTATTTCGCTATATCCATCTTTCTCGAAGTAAGTAGATAATTCTTTAAATGCTTTTACATCACATCCTTGCAATAATAAATAACTAGACCCAGATGCCAATACACTATTTTTACATTTAGGAGTTAATTGGTCTAAATAATGCAAAGCTAAAGTGGGAGTTAATTGAAATTTTCTACATTCTACCAATATGTTTTGCATAAGCAGTTGGCAATGATAACATTGATGTAATTCATCAAAGAATAATTCTGTGTGTGTACTACAATCTATCTGTTTACTAATCCAAACTTTATTTAAAAAGTATGTGGCAATTACATTTCTAATCATTCTGCTTTTAAAATACTGTTCAGGTATTTTTATCAGAATTACTTTATTCTGCTTCATAACTTCTACAAAATTAATATTATTATCAGCTTCTTTATTAAATGCTAGTTTTGTATATAAATTAGTTTTTAACCAGCTAACACGGTCCAGTATTCCATCTATCTTACTATCATAATTCTCTACTCTACCTTTGCTATCTATTTTGTCTAGATCCTTTAAATCTTCTATTTCTTCTATTAAAATATCTGGTACATTCTTTATTAACTCTAATCTTTTATCTGGATATTTCAATACATTAATAATGTCTTTAAAACTAGCATTTACATTCTTATAATAAACTACTGTAGCTGCTGCATAAAAATATCTAAGCATTCTTGGTGTAAGTTTACTATTGTCATCATTTATACTGTCTAATAATAATTGCATTTGTTCAGCTTTCTGCATAGCTATATTAACCTTATAGTATATGTCATCATCTTCATTAAATATTAACTCATTGAAGTTAAATGATTGAACTTGCTTAGGATCATTGAAATTAATTTCTACTAATTTATCCTTTGAAGTTATTTTCTTTATATTATCTGATAGCTGACATTTATCTATATAATCTATTACTACTAATCCTCTACCAGCTTTTATAATATCACTTGCCATATTTTGCATATAATAAGATTTACCACTACCCATACTTCCAAGTAATACTCTTCCTAGTCTTTTCATTTGCTCATCCATGGAGTAATATACCTCTTGTTTATTTTCTTTATTCTTTACAGTTCCAATCCTTATTTCTCCATCTTCTAAACACTTAGGGGCTTTCAACTCTAGGCACTTATTATGTTCAATCATCTTAAATTGATCTATAACCTCTAGACTAGGCATACTTATAAAATTACTGCTTTCTTCAATTGTAGTTTTATTAATATTCACATGATTTATGATTGTCTTTTTTATATCAATGTTTTTAGTAATTTCATTAATGATTAACTCATTATCATCTGAAATTATCTTGAAAGTATTAGAAAAGGCGTTAGAAAGTTCAATTTCTCTTGATTTCTCACTAGATTTGGTTAAAATTATACTCTGATTTTTACAAATTGCCTTCTTACCCTTTCTTTTAGTGCTATGAGAGATTTCACATTGTAAAGGATTAAGTATAAGCTGATTATTTTGTGGTACGTTTAAAATACAATTTAAGAGGTCGTTTATGAGTGAGATAAAATTTTTTAATGCTATTACAGATAAATCTTTAATATTTTTTGACTTTTTTAGATTTTCTCCATTTTTGTATCTTTGAATTGCTCTTGGATAGGTATTAGATCTAAAATAGTTGGATTCTTTTTCGCTAGTCGGTATAAAATTATATAATATTCCCACCATTTCATTTTCTTCCAATATAGATGTAATCGTCATGTTGCTATTGAGTAAGTCATTATTTCTTTTATCAACCGCAAGAGATAATGACTCATCATATTTATAATGCAAATCAAATTTACTGCAGCTATTAATATCCATTGGAATATTATCCACTTCTTCAATCTCTATATTTTTCCAAACCTCTTGAAATTTTATTTTAAATTGATTTAGATATGATTTAGGAATTATAAAATAAAATTGGACCTTTCCTTTTGTAATATGAATATAAAAGGATACTTTGGGCTTTTGAACGATAATTAACTTTTTACTAGCTTGATTTATATATTTATTAGACTGCTTAAACATTTTATTAATTAGAGATGCTATTTGTTCAGTATTATTATTTTTGTTGCTCTTTGTAGGAACTAATCTGATAATTGAATATTCGCATTTTCTATATTCGTAATAATCACTTAATTTCATACTTTTAGGTTTACTAGGAATTATATTAAGCATGGCATAACACCTTACTTAATATGTTGATTATGATATATATAGCAGGACACATTAATCCTACTCTCTTTCCTTTTTCCCAACCAAATATATATAAAACTAAAGCTATCAATCCGGCTACTACTAGCCAATCATAGCAAACGATACTTAAAGTTTCTAAGCACTCAACTGTAAATTTGCCTAAAAAAGCATTTAATTTATCCATATAAATACCTCCTTAAAATTTAACCATACTAAATAATCTTGGATAAATGTTTAATACAATATAAAAAACAAAATATTGTATTCCTTCTCCAAATGCCTGTTTTAAATTAGCTCCTGCTAACATTTCATTTGTCATACATAGTATACCTTTGCCTAGGCATCCATATTTAGCGAATACAAGGACCATGTGAATTATTTCATAGGCTACATCTCCTAATCCCATATCATTATTTTGAGCGAATATAGGTTTTGGAATAGAAATAGCCAATAAAAATACTAATCTAGCATACTCTTTTTTATTCTTCTTTAAATTTCCTATAAATTTATCTATGGCATTTAGATCATATTTATCTTTGTGTAAAAATTCACTTATAGTATAAGTTTCCATACATAAACCTCCTTAAATTGTAAATAATAAGATTACACAAAACCGCAAGTAGGTGAATTATAATGAGTGAAGCTATATTTTGGTTTGGGTGTGCTATTGCTCTAGATATAATAGAAAAAATTCTATTTTAACATAATAAAAAAGCCTGAGATATCCGTTCTCGGCTTTTCTTTTGTTTACTCTTCTTTATTTATTTCTTTTAGCATTTCTTTTCTAAGAACTTGTTTTATATAGTTGCTTTTGCCATACACTTCAAATTTACGTTGGAGCCAATCTAAAAGCATGGCGTCATCAAGTGTATTCTTTTTAAATGAAATATTGATTATAGTTGGTTTTTCTTTTGCCATAATCTCACCTCACTAATTTTTATTCAATTATTACCTAAAAAATGTATAATAATTATATTATTTATTTTTTATTAAAATCCTCTATTTATTTTCTTTGTATAAATATATGTAATTTTTACATAAGTGTTACATAAAATTAATAAAAAATTATTTAAAATTTATATAAATTTATGCAATTTTTATTTAATCACTGCATATATATTACTATAAAAGAAAAAGGGGGATATGAAAATGAAAGAAATGTTAGAAAAAACTAGCATGGAAATGTTAAAAGAATACTTCTATGATGCAAGAGGATATTATCCAGAAGATGAGTTTACCAAGGAAGAACTTATAAATATAATATTAAAAGACATGGAGGGCAAATAAATGAATAATTTTCAAGTTAGTTGGATAAATAATGAAGGTTTAGAACTATATAGTGGTTGGACTGATTATGTAAGTGCAATTAATCTATTTAGAGAAATTTGTAAAGAAAAAGTTGATATTGACCAAGTAGAAGCAAGATTTTGGGGAGAAAATGATATTCTTCTAAAGAGATACAATAATATAGAAAATAAATATTATAGTTGCTAATAAAGGAAAGGCTAGGGATTAAATTTCCTAGTCTTTTTTTGTCGAACGATTATTGGAATATTTTTTAAAATATAGTTGATATTAGCAAGTTACCATGCTAACATATAATTAGATAGAGAGAAAGGAGTAATTAAATGAAAAGGAATGACCAAAAACAAATAATGGTTAGAGTAGATGAAAACACTAGAACTAAATTAAAAATTAAAGTTTTGCAAGAAAATACATCTATTCAGGAAGTTTTAGAAAAGGCTATACATGAATATCTAAATAGCGATAAAGACAAATAAAAAAGATATCCCCTACCGTCCAAAGTAACAGGATATCTTTACACATAGAGAACTTATAAAAACTTCTCTATCATATTATAAATTCTCTAAAGATAAAAATCAAGAGGAGGATTAGAGTATGAAAGATTTAATACCAGTAAAATTTAATGAAGAGGTAGTTATAACTACTAAAGTATTAGCAAATGTGTATGGATGTGACAATAAAATAATAAGTAACAATTTTAATAGAAATAAAGACAAGTTTGAAGAAGGAAAACATTATTATGAACTAAAAGGTAAGCAATTGCAAGCCTTCAAAGGGTGTCATCAAAATGACAAAAGTCTTAAATATGTATCCACATTATATTTATGGACTAAATTAGGGAGTTTGCAACATTTTAATACGTTAACAAATAAAAAAGGATTGAGTGAAATAAAGGACTATTTCCATATAGATGAAGAAAATATTTTTATATTATCTAGTAGAAAAGAAATAGAATTTATAAACCAATTAGAAGAGGCTTTAGAACCTTTTAATATAAAAGGTATAAGACAATTTAGTATATTATCCTATCGCATAGACTATTATATACCTAGCTTAAAGGTAGCTATTGAATATGACGAGAATGACCATAAAAATTATTCTTACGAAGCACATGAAGGTAGACAACAAGAGATAGAAAAAAAATTAGGTTATAGATTTATAAGAGTATCTGATAAAAATACAAATAGTTATAATATAGGTTTTGTGATAAAAAATATATTCAATATATAAAAAGGGAGAGATGAGTTATGAATGAATTAAAACCTATAAATTACAATGAGGAAGTTGTTATAACTACTAAAATGTTAGCAGAAGTTTATGAATGCGACGAAAGTAACATAAAAGTAAATCTCAACAGTAATAAAGATAAATTTATAGAAGGTAAACATTATTATAAACTTCAAGGTGAAGAACTTAAAAATTTGCGAGTAAGTAATCCTTACTTACAAATATCACCTAAAACTAGAACACTATATCTTTGGACTAAGAGAGGTGCATCAAGACATTGTAAAATGTTAGGAACTGATAAAGCGTGGGAAATGTTCGATACATTAGAAGAAAGTTATTTTAATCCAAAACCACAATTAACAAACCACGACCAAGCAATATTAAATATAATCAATTCAAAAACAGATATAGAACAAGCCATAGCAATCAAAGATTTTGAAAAAGTAGTAACTGAACCACTACAAGATGAAATAAAAGTATTAAAACCTAAAGCACATTATACAGATATAATTTTACAAAATAAAGGATTAATCAAAGTAACATCAATAGCAAAAGATTATGGAATGTCTGCTCAAGAGTTCAATAAATTACTTTGTGATTTTAAAATACAATATAGATTAGGTAATCAATGGTTTTTATATAAAAAATATCAAAATAAGGGATATACTCATTCTGAAACAGTAAATTATAAACATAAAGACGGAAGAGATGATGTGAGTATTATTACTAAATGGACTCAAAAGGGAAGATTATTTTTATATGAGTTTTTAAAAGAAAAAGATATTTTACCTATAATAGAAAAATATTTATAAAATTAAAGTAGGCTACTCTTTTGAGTAGTCTATGGGGAGGATGATAAGTAAATGTTTTATGCTCATGATAATTTTCGAAATAGAGTTAATATAAATGATGCTATTGAAGGAAATGACTATTATTGCCCCTGCTGTCATGGGAAATTAATACTGAAGAAAGGCTTAGTAAATCAATGGCATTTTGCTCATAAAACAAAAGTTCATTGTGATGATTGGTATGAAATGAGTGAATGGCATAAACGTTGGCAGGAACAATTTCCTGAACAATTTAGAGAGGTTGTTTTAGCTGAAGATGGGGAAAAGCATAGGGCTGATATAAAAGTAGGGAATTTAGTTATAGAATTTCAAAAATCACCATTAAAATGTCAAGATTTTCGTAAAAGAAGTATGTTTTATGGTAAAAATAATAATTTAGTTTGGGTATTTAATGTTATGGATAAATCGATAGGAGATATAACTAAATATCCTAAAAATCCATATGAAAGACTATATGAGTGGAAATGGGCTTATAAGTTTGGTAACCTTCATATCCCTTCAAATGTCGATTTATTTTTCCAAATTGGAGAAAATACAATAATAGCTCATATGAGGAATAAATACAATAAAGGATTTAAGTATTTTATAGGTATTCCATTTTCAAAATACGATTTTATGGAACTTTTAAGGGATAAATATAAAAAATCTAAAAAACTAAGAAAAGAGAAAAAAGTGTTTGAAATATCGCATGAGAAAAAAGTGTTTGAAGTATCGTATGATAAATTTCATAAGTTTGCACGAGAGAATGGATATGAATAACAAAGAGGAAATTGTATAATCAAATAGAATTCTAAAATATAAATTATTAAGGGGATGTTAACATGAATGAAGTAAAAAATAAATCTTATATTGAATGTCCTAAGTGTGGTAAACAAGCAACTATAAAATCTGCATCAAGTATATTCTTTAGTGCAGGGGCTATATTGTGGTTAGCAGGAGGTTGTTTACTTTGGATACCAATTATAGGCTGGATAGGTGCACCACTTGCATTTATATTAGGAACTATTTTCCTAGTAATTGGGATTATTGCAGCAATGATTGGTGGGGCAGTAATACAATGCACTCATTGTAATAGTACGTACAATTTAACAAAATCAGAATATAAGAAATTTAAAAAAAGATAAATAAAGGGGATGTTATTTATGAATAAAAAATTAATAAGTATTTTAACATCAGGGGTATTATTAGTAGGTATGGTAGGTTGTAGTGATAATATAAATAAGAAAGACGATACTACAAATAATGTTAAGCAAGAACAACAAATAGAAAAGAAAAACACAAATACAAATAAGGATAAAGTAGATACTAATAAAGAAAGTACAAATAATAAAGAGCAAACCGAAAAAACTAATTCTAATACAGAAAAAAATAATACAACTAAGAAAGTTCAACAAAAGAAAAAGAAAACAACAACCAAAGAGGAAGATGACTATTATGATGAAAATGGTGAATATGTAGGTCCTAAACATAGTTCAATGGATGATAGAAAAAATTCAATATGTGATAACTGTAAACACCCTATTGATGATTGCATATGTGATTTTAATAAAGATGATGAAAGTGATGAAGATGCATGGATTAATGATGATAAACAGGAATTTATCAAATATACTGAAGATGGCAATACTGAATATTATTACAATGGGCACCCAGTAACAGAAGAAGAATATAATGGAAGAAAAGGACAATTTGGAGATTCTGACAGTATAAACGAAAAAATTATAGAACGTAATACACAAACACAACAAGATAATAACCAATCACAACAATACAATGACAAAGATGATGAAGAAATCCTTAAATAAAAATAAAGCTGGTAAGGAAAATAATCCCTACCAGCCTTTTTATTATACTTTCTTTACATATTTTTCAGATGCAGTTATATAAAGTCCACTTTCAAGTTTATACATTTTTGTAGATCCATTCTTAGGTGATACTTCAGCAACCACATCCAATATTTGCCCTTTCTTGACTGTAGTAACTGCTGAAGCATTCCAATCTGCCACTTTACGAACATTTAATTTATCTAAAGTTTGTATTTGGAATTTCTTTGTAGTTGCCTTGGTTTCTTCCTTCTTAGGTTCTGCTTTTTTACCATCTACATAGTTTTTTACATCTTTAATGAAGTGACTGAAGCCATCTGGAGAACATCCATATCCCCAGAATGCAGTACCTGGACAAGTTTTAGCACTTCTTGAAGGATTATATTTGCCTAAATAAGTTCCTCCAGCAGTAAACCAACAATGCGGTCTTATATGAGAAGTGTTAACTGGGATATCAAATCTCTTACACAACTCACCATAAAGATATATTACTGCCTTCTTTTGTGCAGATGTCATTTTATCGTGGCCTTTATCAAAACAACCATATATTTCTATACATATAGCATTTGTGTTCCATTTTCTAATTCCTATTGGAGTAGAATTAAGATTTCTTCCTGTAGTGATTTTGCCGTCTGGAAATACATTGAAGTGCTGAGCTATAAAATGTCCATGCCCGTCACTATCATGCCATGTAGATTTTCCATAACTATCTAATGATTGAGTTCTGCCAAAATGTGGTTCTGCAAATACTTTTTTATCTGTCTTTTCCCAAGTACTGTAGTTAGGTAAGTCCATATGATGTACTTGTAGTTTTGTTATTGTTCTAGTTACCTTTTGTTTATTAAGCCAATTTTTTACATCTTTTTCATTTTCCAATAATGTGAAACCACCTTGAGTTTTCATTATTTATCACCTTCTTTATTTTCAATTAAATTTTTAAAAGCTTGATGAAGTCCTACAGAACTTAAACCGCTCAACATTCCTCCTAGTAATACATTTACATTAAAATAGCCTGCTATAAAGTAGTTTAAAACCACTCCTATGCAGGCCATGATTAATGGTATATATTTATTAGGTATAAAATCTAAACTTGTTTTTATTACATATCCAATACAACAACATACTAATATTACTGCAACTACTAAATAATTACTTATAACACTTAAATCTAACATTTATCTCTCTCCTTTATTTTCTAATTCCTTTATTTTTTCTTCAACAACGCTCATTCTACTTATAAGATTATTATGCTTATCCACTCTATTACTCAGAATAGATATATCTTCTTTTATATTTTTTATCTGTTCTTGTATTACTGCAGTTGTCTTGTTATTGCTAAAGTAAGAACCTGCTAGGGTTCCAACAAATGCTAGTATTGCAACAATTATTTCTGTACTCATAGACAACACCTCTATTCTAGCAATGTTTGACTCTATCTTTTAATTCATCTTGTTTGGCATCATTAAATTGTTTCACTTCTGAAAGATAGCCAGTTATACGTCTTATACGCTCAAATGGAATTGGAACTACTTCATATTTCAAATCAACATAATCACCATCCAATTTTACAACCAGGCTTTTAATTTGTTGCCCCGGATTTTTCTTTTGAACATAATCTATATATGCTTGTTTCTCTCTTTCATCTAATTCTACTGTACATCCTTCTTCATTCCAGCAATGAAAATCCATAATATCACCCCTTTTTTGTATTAAAAAAGGACCTAAAATTAATTAAGTCCTTTAACTTTCTATATTGATTTATAAAGTACAATTATCCCTATTATAGACAGAATACCTATTAATATGCCTATTAAACATAATACTAACGCTATATATAATAAAGCCATGCCAACACTCCTTTTTATTACAAAGTATTAACATGACTTCATTTTTATAAACATATTTCTTACGCAATTGATTCAAATTGTGTAGTTCACAATATTTTTAAATTGCGAACTAACTGGGTATAAAAAAGACTAGAAATTAATCTAATCTGTAATATTTCCTATATTAACTTTCATTTTATTTACGAAGTAACAACTTGTAAATAATAATATATATTTTCTACTTTTACATAAATATAGTGGTATTTTATATTTAATAGGTGTATTATTTAGTTTTAAATTTTTATATGCAGCTAAATTTATATTCATAGAAACATATTTTTTAAATAATTTATAAAACTCTTTTATCTCAGCTATTTTAGAATTAGATAATATTAAAGCCATTTGTATACTTGACAACACAATAGAGCCATTATAATATGATGAATATTCTTTATTATCTTTAAGTTTTAACTTTTTATTTAAATTATTTCTAGCTTCAATTAATTTAGTTTTACTTTCATAAAATCTATATTTTTTGTCATAGCTTTGAGATAAAGAATTTTGCCTCCACATATAATAATAAAAACATTCATTTATAACTTGTACATTTGTTGTGTGATGCAAGTATTCCCAGTTAAAAATTATATCCTCACCTGTAATTAAATTTTCATTAAATAAAATATTGTATTTTTTAATTATTTTTGAACTATATACATATCGCCAAACAGAAGGAAATTCTTTATTAGAATTCAAAACTCCTGTATCAAACCAATTATATACATCGTCTAATGAAAGACCTAGTATAGAGGGTATTAATATATTTTTTATCTCATTTTCATTAAGAAAAGTTTTATTCATTTTAGGATATATGGATTTTATATTATTACTCCAATCAACTCTATAATATCCCATAAATAAAGTATCTACTTTATTTGTATTTAATATATTAATTATATTCTCAAACATTAGTTCATCTACATAATCATCCCCATCAATAAAACATATGTATTCCCCTTTAGCATACTCTATCCCTTTATTTCTAGCCGAAGATATTCCACCATTTTGTTTTTCTAAAATCTTAATCCTTTTATCTCTGGCTTTATATTTTTTTAATATGTTTTTACTCCTATCAGTAGAGCCATCATCCACACAAATAATTTCTATGGTTTCTATATTATTTTTTGTCAAACTTTCTAAGCATTTTTCTATATAATTTTCTATATTATATATTGTTACTATTATACTTAACTTAATCATGTTATCCCCCTTTTAAGTATAATAGTAACACATAATTATAATTATATCATTTTAATATTCTTGCATTTTGGCTAATATTTGTGCATCACTTAATGCTGTAGAATATATATCGCAATCAGTTACCTTAGAAGATATGTTTACTACATGGTCTGCAGTTGAATTAAATTTTTCCATATTTGGATAGTTATACTTATTTCCTTCACTATCTATAGCAACCCATGTATTATCGGCAATATTTTTTCTAACCGCTATTCTATAGGTTTCACCTGCTATAGGAGACGAGTTTATTGTAACAGATTTAGTATTAGCAAGTTCTAATTTATTTTTATAATATCTAACTATAAACCCATATGTTAAAGCGGCCTCTGTACCATCTTCCTGGCATTGTATACAATAGATATTCCACATATCAGTAGGTGCTACAGTTTTTAATATAACAGTAAAATCTTTCTTAGTTTCAATTAATTTTACATCTGTTGTAATATTTTCCTTATTATTTCTCAATGTATATAAATCCCCATCAGCAATAGCTTCTTTTACAGTTATATTGAATGTAGCAGATTTTGAACCATCTTTAGTAGTAACTGTTATTATTGTATTTCCTACTGTAACACCTTTAACAGTACAAGTTAATCCATTCGGTGTGATAGTTACATTATTATTATCTGCATTCCAATTAACATTCTTATTAGTAGCATTCGAAGGAGTTATTGTAGCAGTTAATGTAATATTTTTACCTGTTCCTACGGTATTGTTACCACTTATTTTAATATCTTCTATATTTACTACGACATTTTCCACACTTATATTACAAGTTGCCTTTATAGAACTATCCTCTGCACTTGTTGCTGTAATAACAGAAGTACCTATTGTTTTGCCACTTACAATGCAAGTTAATCCATTTGGTGCGATAGTTACATTCTCATTATTGCAACTCCAAGTGATAGTACCATTCGAATTTGATGGAGTTAATGTAGCAGTCAATCTAGCTTCTCCATTATAAGGAACTATAAGACTTGTATTATCTAATTCTATTGCTGTAATTGGTATTGGAATTAAATTAGCCATTTCACCATCAACATAACCATTTCTTTTAGAAATAAATGTGCAAAGGGTATCAAATGGGTTTGAATAAGTCTTACCCCATTTTTTACAATCTCTTTCATAATTTTCTGTTTTTACTAATTTCATAAAATCATCTAATTTAGCAACGACATTTCCAAAGGAAAGAATACTTTTTCTTAATTCATTATATCTAGTAACCATTTCTGTGGCAAAACATTCTTCTAATCTGGCAAATAATAAAGAATCATCACATTCATATTCTTCTGGGCATTTTCTATTATATAGATATACTTGTGCGCCACCTGTATTAGCACCCCAAATAGAATCCATATCGTATGCACTGCATCTCCATATAACTCCATCATATGTACACATTATAAGATTTTTTCCTAATCCATCTGTATTACAGTTTAAATACGTAAAAATATAATAATCTATCGCAGATTGAACATCTAAATAATTTCTTATAGTAGATTTAAATGTAGCGTTATCTGTATCTTTTATGCACTTAATCAAATTATTAAATGAAGTAACTAACATAGGATTTTCTTTATCTGGAAACTCTAATCCCCATGCATCGTTAAAATTCGATATAGTCGCTCTAAATGAAGCTGCACCATTTTGAGTATCAGCACAAATTACACAATGATTTGAATTGTTTTTGTCCATATTAAACATCCATCCATCTTTAGGTATGTTTAGTGTATATACTCCGTGATATTCATCGTTTATATATACATTAACAGGAAAACCATCTATAGCACCATTATTAGGACTTTCTCTCAGTTCTTGTGGTAAAGAATTATAATCTTTTCTACTTTTTACAATCTCTGACCATAGATTTGCACTTACTATGTTTTTAGCATGTGTTGACATATCAATATAATTTGCCTTTAAACAATATTTGCTTTGTTTTCCCCATCTAAAATCAATTTTCTTTTTATTTGCACATGCTAAATCTTCGAAAATATTCATAGTATAATTTTTCTTATCATACTTTAAAGATGAACTGCCTTGCCATTTTAATGTTACATATCCATCAAAATTAATATTTTGACTTCTATAATTAATCTGTAAAATTTTTTTAACCTCTTTAGACATACCACTAGTATCGCCAGTAAAAAATATACTTGGCAAATTATTATTACCTATATTTGCATTCTCAACTTTGCTCGCAATATCTTTACATTGTGCAGCAACTTCATTTACTGCACCTTTAACATCTTTAGCAGTTGTAGTTAGTTGTGCAGTACCTAAATCAGTTTTAATAGTATTTATATCAGTTTTTATTTCGGTATCATCATAAGATGTGCCAGTTCCACCTGCAGGTAATTCAGTACCACTATCTAATTTTGTTCCATCCTCTTTTGCTAGGTATATTTTCCCACCTTCTACTATAGATTTAGCAGGCATTTTATTTACTTTGTCTACATTGTCTTTTGCTACTTTTTCAAGTTTATTTAATTTTGCACTAGAGATTACATCTCCATTTCCCCAATTAGTTTGATTGTAAGTTCCGTCACTATTATAAGTATCAATTGCATCTCCATCTAAACTAAGCATAGATACATCTGCTACAGCACTGTTAACTGTTGCTATGTCACCTTCTTCAAACAATGGTTTTAGAATATGTACTGCACCTTTTATTATTGGAAGTGATCTTATACTTTCTTGACTTTCATTAAGAAGTCTTAGTTGTAAATCATAATCTCCTAATTCAGTATCTTCATCTATTAATTGTCCCTCTATTACAAATACAACTTTACCATCGTCAGTAGCTTGTATTGGGAATTCCTTTTTCACCTCTGCATTTTTATACCACTTAACTTGTGCATAGGATGCTTTATATTTCACTAGTAAGTTACTTAAATCATCTGACTTATATCTGTATTTATTATCTACAATTTCTATTAACAATTTAATATTTCTATCATTCTTATATAGAAATATTTCTTCATCTAATTTGGCTGTATTCTTTGAAACTGTCAACTTACAATCGGTTGTGATGTAATCATTATTAGCCATTTCAAACACCTTCCTTTCAAAATAAAAAAGAGAACTAAAAATTTAATTTTAATTCTCTGCTTATTTATCTATTTTATCTGTGGATTTTAATTCTTCATTTTCTTTTTTAAGTTTATCTATTTGTTGCTTATATATTTCACATTGTGCCTGAAATAGTACTTTTTGATGATTAGCTTGTGCCAATTCTTGTTTATATATTTCAGTTATTATATTTATTGCATCCATTCAATCACCTCCTATTCTTTATAAGTTACTTTCATTGTCACACTACCGCTACATACTGCATAACTACTAGCATTATAAGCTGATTGAATACCGAATCCTTTTATAGTACCACCTGAAAGTGCATTAAGTATAGTACTATTAGTTATAGTTAACTTTCCACTATTACCAACTGCTATACTAACACTTCCACAACTTGAACCGTATGAAGGTTTCCCACTTGGTCTACTTGCATAGTTATGAGTCTTAACTACTATAGGTACTGCTGCATGAACACCACCAGATATTCTCTTAATAGTAAGTTCAATCTTAGTGATATTTTTTTCTTTGAATCGATTGAATTGAGTACCAAAGAACCAACATCCATTACAATCTCCGTAGCCATAATCACCTTGTCTTGCAGTATTATCTTGTTTCCAGTTATTATATACAGAACTTCTATAAGTGTCCCCACTATTAGATTTTATAGTAATTACTTTTGTAGTTGATGTAGTAGGGGCTTTGTCTGGGTCTGTAGTTTGATTACCTCCAGCAAATGTTGCTTTTGCGTGTTGTATAATTTGTCCTGGTAATGTTTGAGCGGTATTTGCAGTTAAACCACCGCAGTGAGCTGCATTGGCTATTGTTATAAATGCACCACTAGTAGTTTGAAATCCGTATTCACTACATACACCGGCGGAACTCGCATCGTGTATTCTTGCACAGGCACTACCTCTGTACCCTATTTCACAGTTAACTAATGTAGTATTTTTAATATACATTGAGGCAAAGGCATCCCCGATATAACCTACAATATTACTTTGCCCATCACTGTGTTTATTATCACTACCATAAACTTTAACGCTGTATGTATTGAGTGAACTACTTTCCTGCGATATAATACTACCAGTTCTACCAGCTACTGCACAACCTGTGTCGGGGTGGACAACACCGATTTGTCCTTCTTCGGTACCTGGCCAGCCACCATATACCCATAATTTGGCACTACTCATATAGTTTCTAATGTATCCGTATAATGTGTGCCCATCTAAATAAAGTCTTATTTGTCCACTAGTATAATTTTGGAAGTCAGCATTTTCGGTTATATCCCCACGCATCCATATATTTATTCGTTTACCATTAAGAAATTTAGGTAAGGCATCTATTACTCCTCCCATTGTTTTATATACTGCACCTTCTGTTAATTCAACATCATCACTACCTGATGAAGGGTCTATTTCAATTTGTATATCGTCATCCAGTGTGCTTGGATATTGTGCATTATTTATTTTATTGGCGGTGATTGTATCAGCAGTTAATTCACCTTCAACTGAGAAACTATCTCCTACAACTTCACTACCTTTTATTTGTGCTCCAACAATATTTCCTTCACTATCTACACTAAAAGTATTACCTTGATTCCTAAAAGTACTACCTATAATAGTTGCTCCTGTAATAGTTTTACCATCAATAGCCCCATCAACTATCATATCTCCACTTACTTTTAACTGCTTAGCTATAACAGTTAATGCCTCATCTGTTAATGTCATTGAACTTGAACTGGATCCGCTTATAAACCATCCAATTTTATTCGCAGTTTGTTCTACTCTAGATACATCATTTCGAATAGTTCCTAAATCATCATTAGTTGCATAAGTATTACTTACAGTTTGTTTAAATCCATCTAACGACTGCTCAAGTGATGTTGTTTTCGTATATACTTGCTCCATAGTAGGTGCAGTATATTTAGTCTCTGTTGGATTTTCAAAGTCTAATTTAAATCTTAGCCAATACCAATATCCCTTCTCAGCAACTGGCATTGTTCCTGTCCATTCTCCTCCAGTTTGCGTTGTACTACTAGTTGATTTATACCATTGAGGTGTACTATTTACTAAAGATTGACCTTTTTCACCTGGGTTACCAGGGTCTCCTTTTCCACCTTGTTCTCCTTGTGGACCTTGAGGACCTTGCTCACCTTGTGGCCCTTGTATACCTTGAATACCTTGGTCACCTTTTTCACCTTTAATATTACCACAATCTACCCAGTCATTTTTACTAGTTGACCAAGTATATAAAGTACCATTAACAGTATAACAATCTCCAGGATTTCCTGTTGGATGAGCTTGTTTTAATGCTTCTAATGAAGAATATTTGTCTAGTATATTTACTCCCGTACCATCTTCACCTTTAGCACCTTGAATACAGACTGGAGTGCTATATGTTGTTGTTCCATTTACCTTACCATAGTTGATACGTTGCCAAATATATTTTCCTTCTTGCCATTGTGGAGTTGTTGTTGACCAACTACCCCCTTGTAGTGCAACTGCACTAGTTGATACATAATATTCAATGGAAACACTATTAAGAGTTGAACCCATTGAACTAATAGTTTGCTCATGTTTATCTACTGTATCTTTTACACTATTGAAGGCATTTTTTAGAGTAGTAGTTGTACCATCTTCCTCAATAGTAGTATCAGCTATTAATGTTTCTATTTTTCCATTAGCTACTCCTATATTAGTTGTATTAGTAGTTACTTGTGTTTGTAATTTACTCATATCTCCATTGGCAGTATCTACCTTAGTAGATAGGCTGTTAAATAATACATCTAAAGTTTGATTTTTATCATCAAATTTTATTTTACTAGATTTAAGAGTATAGCCGCTCTCATTCATAGTACTGAATAAACTTGCTATATCAAGTTTACCTGCACTAATATTGGCATTGTCTGCTACTTTAGCATTTACTATTAGTCCATCTTTTATAGCATCACTTGACTGAATGCCATTTTGATTAATAAGTTGACCTTTTCCGTCTGCTCCATATAATGTAAATGTAAAATCTCCTTTGGCATCTTTTCCTATTTGAATACGTACATTGCCTGCCTTGTCTTTAAATTGTTGAAGATTACCTTGCAATAACATTGAGCCATCATCACTCTGAATACTTACATTATTAGTATTAATTGTTCCAGTATTAATTTTGTTTGCACTTACAGTATCAATCATAGCGTCCTTTATTAGAGCATTCTCAATAGTTGTATTTTTAGATGTTAATAACAAGTTTTGTATATCTTTTATAGTTGCACTATTGCCAATTAATACTCCTATATGTGCTAAATCTGATTGTAAGTTTTTTATAGTTGCATTAACTGCACTTAAATCTCCGACATTTAAATTATCAATTTTAGCATTTACAGCTGTAAAATTATTTGTTGTAAGGTCTTTGAACTCACCTAAATCAGCTTTTACCTTTTGTGCCTCTAATTCTACTACTTTTAGTTTTGGTACGCTCTCTCCATCTAATAATAAATTACCTTCATCATCTATATATAACCATGGAGCTTTTCCATCTTTTGTAAGTGTCTCCAACAGTTCTTGTAGGTCTTGTGGAATTTTAGTGTCTGGGTCAGTTTGTAATGCCTTTGTTTCAGGGTCACCACACAAGTCAGTTATTGTTTGCTTAGCAGTTTCCATGCTGTTAGTTGCGTCTTGTAGTTCTGCACTCATTTCCTCTGTCATTTCTTCTGTACTTAAGGCTTGCATTAATACACCAACAATTCTATCCATAGCCTCATTATAATCTTCTCCGGCTTGTTGAATATCACCTATTTTGGGATCCTCGCATTCTTCGTCTTCTATACCTTCAACTTGTACATCAACTCTATCTTGGTCATCCTCTACAGTGTCAGGTACTTCATAATACGTATCATCTTCCACAGTATCATCTTCTGCAGCCCTATCGGAAGCAGCAACAGTAGCTACTTCCGGATCCTCTGCAAATTCTTCCATATCCTCATCAAGTGTTGGCCATACGATCATCTCACCATCATCATCATATACGGGTCTGTCTACACGCTCTTGTCCATCACCTATCATATATTCACCTCCTATCCTATCATAAATCTGCCTACAAATAATATATTTTTACTCGCAAGGTTTTTTACTTTCACTTTCCTAAATACGCCACTTGATAATCCATTAGTACATTCAAGTGCTACATAGTCCCCGTCTTTGTCTTTTTCTACTACTATAGCAGTATGTGATATTGCCATAAATTCACCATTATTTTTACTGTCAGCGTCCATGAATATAATATCTCCAACAGCTAAATTCTTAAAAGTTTGTAAGTCAGCTACATCTACAACCCAATTCTTTTGTACAAAGTATTTACCTATATTAGCTTCATTTCTAGTGGATGGTATTGCCCAACTAACACTATTATTTCTATTATTATCAGTTTTCTTTTCATTGCCATATGGTGATTTATCATAAGTCCAACCTGTTAATACATAATTAAGGAAACAACTATCATCTATTTGATACTTACCATTTACTTTCCATTTACTAATATTTTCGGCTGGATTTTCGAAGTCACACGCAGTTGTATTATTATAACTAAACTTACTATTATTTTTATAATAACTATCAGCTATTTTAACTAGGTCTTTAGAATATTTAAATTGTGGTTGTGCATAATTACTACCTTTTTTCTTAGCACCAACACTTCCCAAATATGCCTTATCACTGATTGTAGTATCCGGGTTATAATAAACTGATACAATATAAGTGGTGTTTGCTTTTGGTATTAATACACCATTCTTACAGTCCACTCCTTCTAGATACACTGTATCCGGTTGTATAAGTTTAAAATCTTTTGCAGCAGTAAAAACAATACGTGCATAGTAACTATCATTATAGTTTGTTGATGAAGTTGCTGGTACCCTAAATTGTAATTTCTTTAGTGGTTTATTATAAGTGTACACTCTTTGACTGTCTAACATTTTATTACTTGTGGCACTGTCGCTTTCCCATTCTGCTCCATCACCAAAGTATAATATTTTCTTTTTATATTCCTTATAGTATGTTTGTGTACTTGCTTTGTCCTTCATTCTATACCCGTCAGTAGTTAAGCTACTTAGCCAGTAATATTTATCAGTGGCATCACACATATCTTTTGGTTTTCTAAGGAATATTACGTATCTTGTTTTATTGCAGTAGTCTAACATCATATTATTAAGTGAGTCTATTGCCTCGTTCATTTGTTTGTAGTTGCCGGACTGTGAACTTCTTAAACGAGCTTCTTCACATACAAATATAGGTTTTTTAGGGTATTTCTTTAGTAAGGCTTTTATTAGTGATTGATAGTCCTCCACAACATTATCCACATTGTCACCTAGTGCAGGAACCCCAAACGCCAACATAACATGGCTTACAGTTTTAGGATATGGTGTTTTGTCGGTAACTCCATTTACTGTAATATCAGTAATAAGTTTGCCACCCTCTACAAAGTCTTTAGGAGCTGCACTGTTAAGTCCTTTAAATGTAACTTCATAAGTTGTACCGTCATCGTCGTCTACTATGTCTTTTGGTGGTGTTGGTTTTGTAGCGGATTGGTTTTTAACTTTAGCTTCTTTGTCCGCCCTTGCTAAATCCCAAGGTCTAAGTATTATGCCGTGTGTATACCAGTGTGTCATACTGCCACGTGAACTATATGTAATACTCATATCTTCATATCTAATAGCTCTCGGCCACTTATGTCCACCGCTGGCGTGTGCTATCATACGTTTACCCTTAACTTTTCCACAATACACAACTACGTGGTGAGTACCGGCTTTGGCATACTTACTATCTCCACCTGATTTTGATGCCCAGGCAACAGTCACATTTGAAGGCACTGTGGCATTACTTAACATAATTAAGTCTCCAGGTAATAATTCATCAATTGTTTTACTTGTTAATTTCTTTAATGTATATCCACTATATTTTGTGGCATATCTTACTAGAGAACCATAAGCACAGTTAGCTCCACCGTATTTTGCAGTTACACTTCTAAGTCCTGCATATAAGTAAGCACAACTACTAAGAGAACTACATACGTAGCAGTATGGGTTTTTAATACCGTGTATAGTACCACTTACTCTAAATCTTTTACTGTCATCGTAAATACATGCTCCACCATAATAAGTAGCTTTTTTATATTTTTGATGTAGGTCACAAATTTCCCTAGCTTTATTTACTATTTTTTTACGTACGTTCTCAGCAACGCCCTTTTTAGTTGTAGTGTTACCATCTATTTTCCATGTAGGAGCATTTTTAACACTTGCTGCTCTAGTTGTTGAATCCTCTGTAGATACGGCAGTAGCTTCTGCACTTTTATTTGTTGTACCTGGTTTTATTGCTCCATAGCCTCTTTTTTTACCTTTTTCGTCAATACAATATGGTAATTGTCCGTCTATTACCTTATACCATCTTAAATAGTATTCTATATTTTTTGCAGTACCCGCGTGTTTTGTAGATACATACCATTCTCTACCACCAGCCCATGCGGCAGTACCTTTCTCCAATTCTTTGAAGTATAAAGATTGTACTTTTGAACTTTGTACTGTATATCCATATTTATTAACCCATGATAAACCATTTTTCATTGCAACATATCTACATATTAATAAATCACATCCATATAAACCAAAGTTATAACCAACTAATGCTGCGAATATATTCCATTTAAAACGTTTTAGGGATTTTCTAAGTTCGTTACAACCAAACATTACTTGATTAGCTACACCCTTATCCACTTTTATACCGTTAATAGTACGTGTACCACAACTTTTAGGTTTCATATTACTATAGCTTGGGGTAAAGTAGTCTTTACTGCCATCCTTAAATTCTATAGTTTGCTTTTTATTAAAATATGCAGCTCTTTCACATTGCATAAGTCCATATCCACCAGCACTTGATTTAGTAGCGTCATATGGATTACCACTGGATTCTGCATATATTATTGCATAAACTAGTTGTGGGTCAAGTCCAAATTTTTTACTATAATGTTCTACCATAACATATATTTTCCATGTATTGGATTTGCTTCTTAGATTTTTTAAATCACTATACTTATCACTCCATTTACCTAAATCAAATTTAGCATAATAATCTACGGCTGCTTTGTACTGTTTTGCAGTTTTACTGCTATCTTCTTTTTTATCAGGTTGTGGTTGTGTAGTAGGAGTTTTACCTTTTATCTCACCACATTTATATTTTATACAGTCATGTATTCTACTATCTCCTATCCATAGTCCATTATCTATTTTCTTTATGTTAATACTTCTATAATCCTCTGTATCTTCACTTATTTTGTCTGTATCATCTCCAGGTTTTACTGGGTCAGGTACTACTTTATCTGTATATTGCTTAATAAGTTTGTCTATTAATTTTTTATCAATACCTAGTTGGTTTAGATAATTTCTAATAGCAAGTAAATCACTAGCGGTTAATTTACCATGTTTCTTTATAATGTCTACAACATCATTAACTATGTCATCTTTATTTAAAGATTTCATTTTGCTACGTATTTCCTTGTAGTTACCTAGTGTTACACTGTTCTTAGTTCTATCTGTAAAACTAATTTCAAACTTTGTAATACGTGCCTCTAATTGAATTGGTGGGTTGAATTTTCTACTCACAACATAGTTAGTATCACCGACATCAATCTCCTCATAATCTCTTTCATTCATATATATAGGAATTTCATAACTAAATTTAGTCTTGTTTAATTCCTTTAATTTGACATACCCTTCGTGTATTAATGTGTATATATCATCAGCATCACTTTTGTATTTCATTAATACGTATTTGCCACCATTATTAAGCATTTCATGTGCTTTCTCATCGAAAATGTAGTTCTGACCAAGGGGTTTATCCGTTGGATCTCCTTGTTCTTTTTCCCATTTTACATTACTAATAGTAAGTCCATTTTTTCCTATTGGTATAATACCACTGCAAAAGTTTGTAATATCTCCAGTACGTTTCATGCCATAACTATTTCTATCACTTTCAAAACGTTTATATCTTTTAGTGCCACGCTCTCCACTTGCAAAACAGTCTACATAAAAATTAAATTTACCTCTTTTTATATCTACTGGAACTGTTCTAAATTGCCATTCACATTCGTATAATATTGAAGTAGCATTTTGTATAACTGAATATACACTAGTAACTTCTGTAGTCTCTACCCTAAAGGCTTCCTCATCTAATGAAGGACTTACATATCCTACTTTGTAATTAGTGTCCATCAATATTGTTTCTAGTAGTTTTGTAGCGTTCCCATCTGCCACAAATTTTTCTACATAGCTATTATATAATTCAATTCCTATAAACTCCGCATAAACTGTAATAGTTACGTCGTCTATATGTTCAATACTAGTTGTTTTCTTAATTTGCATCAATTTGAAATTATCTTGCCAATAAAATCCAATGTAATTACCTTCTAAAAATATTGGTTGGTCTTGATAACTTACTTTAAAAGAGGCAGTGTAAGTTTCTGCCCCCGTTAAAAGTTCACTGGTATATGTATCATCGTATACTTTTATACTAATTGTGTTTATGGTATTTATAATTTTTATCAGTTTTTTCGTGTTGTCTAAAATATATAAGTTTTTATTCATACATATACCTCCTTACTCACTAGTTAAATTTAAATTCTCTGGAGGAGTACTTCTATCCTCATCTACTACTCCTAACCATTTTTCTCTTATTAATACGCCTAGACTTGCAGATGTATCATCACTGACTACCTGTAATGTTGTTTCACCTTCATTGACCCTAAAGTATGAACTACCAATATCTACTAAATCATTTCTTAATTCATTATTAACATAACAATCACCATTTTCAAAATCTAAATCCACTTTATCGCCTGCTTTAAAGTATTTTATATTAGAAATTTCTTCGCTCTCAGGATTAAGTTCATATACTTTTATATCACTAATACCAACTCCGCAAGCATTTTCTAATTTATCGGCCATTGTTCCTATATATATTGCTAAGTAACTTAATGGTTCGGTAGAGTATTCGCTACTACGTTTGTTATTAGCTGATACAGATTGTGTAAATGTCCCATCATCATTCTTTTGTACTTGAGCACTATATACATAATATTGTCCTGTCTTTTTTCGTGTTAATGTAAAATATGCATTGGCATCATTCCAACTACCATACTGACCACTCATATAATGATTAGTAACAGTTTTACCGTCTGCATCAACTGTTTTGTCTGTCTTTTCCTTTGGATTATCATTACTTGTGATTAATATGGATTTTTTACTTACACTTACCTCAGCTTGGTTATATTCAAAATATGGGTTAATGTCACCTAAATATAATCTAAATATTTGAGTACCATTTATATCGAAGCCATATACCTCAGCTATTCCTGTCTTATGGTCTGCGTATGCAGGGTCATTTGTGTAATCTACACTCGTATCCATACCTGCTGCTCCTTTAAGGTTATCTACATTTATATATCCATAATGATTTTTACCATTTTTATCTTTCCAAGGTTTATAAATTCTATAAAATTTTACTGTTTGTTTACTGTTATTAGAATCTGTATATGTGTATGTATACGTTCTTTGTATTATTCTAAGTACAGTACCATAAGGTATAGTACATTCCACTTTACTACCTAGGTCAGGCTTTGTATATACAACACAACTAGCTCCTGTTAGTGTTTTACTTGGTGTAAGCCACATATTAGCTACTGTAAATTCTTGCACAGTACTCTTTGAATTATCTTTTATTTTCTGAGTTAGGTATTTAGCGTATACATAATATGTCTTTGTTTTGTATTTTATCTTTGCCCATCCATTTTGTATAGTAACCTCTGTTAATTTTGTTCCCTTTGGGATAATCCCCTTAGATGTGTAATTAGTTCCCGGTCCGGTTCTGTAATTAAGTCCATTGGCATTTACTTCGTAATATTTAGTCTTAGTACCAGAAACTACAGTTTCTTTTACTTTTTCTTGTTCACTAAGAAAGTTATTTGGATCACCATTTTTACCACTTGACCTACACTGCATTCTCACCATTACTTTAAAGTCATCTATGTTCTTACTTAATGCGATACGGGCACAGGCACCCTTTATTTTTTCTGAGCTATTACCTAATTCACTAAGTATAAAACTTTCACCTCCAGATGATATAGTAAAAGAACCATCTGTGCCACGACCTGCATTAATATTAGCTCCGCTCTGAATTAAAGTTCCTACACTTGTACATGGGTCATGTAGTATTAATGTTTGTTCACTCTTTGTTGTGCTTAATTGTAGTTGTGGATAATCACCTACTAATATTTTTTCTCCAGTTTTATTATTTTGTACCTGTGCAAAATGTGCATCTGCTCCAAAGCCTATACTTACATATGGTAGAGTTGCTAATTCACCATTGTTCTCAACTACTACAGTCTGTTGTCCATCCTCAGCATTGTAGGCATGTACATTATCACTATAACTATATGGTGTATGACATATTAGTTCAATGTCAGCATACCCACTCATACTATTCTTTTTCTTTACTTTTAGTGCACCTTTCAGCATTCCATATATAGTGATATTCTCACAGAATTTTATTGGTACTTCTTGTTTAGTATTTAGTATATCATGTAAACATTGTACACGAGTTTTATAATCATCCTCAGTAGATCCTATTACTGCAAGTGATATAGGAATAGAGATGGAGTCATATTTTGCTCCATCAAATATTTCTCCATCTCTACTAGATACATTTATAGTATCAATAGACTTCTCTGGTATATATGGTTTTTCTATACTAGTTACTATTGCTAAATCATTTATCTGATTGCCATTAAAATTAAAATAATTATACATAATCTCTCTCGCCTCTAAATCTTTCTTTTTGGTCATTGTAGTAGTCATTGGTTTCTTGTACTGACTTAGCCACCTTTTGTCCCACCACTACTTTGTCCATAAGTATTGGAGTATTAGTATCTTGTAACGCCTTTTTATATTCTTTTCCCATTTCTTTATAGTCGAATTCTTGTTTACTATCTTGCATTGCTTGTGCCATACCTTTTATAGCATAAAGTAAATTACTATCAACTGTGTTTTCACTATTTATATTAATACCAGCTGTACTCATATTAACTTTACCCAAGAATTTATTTGTGTCTATAGTAGTTACTAAGTCTTTGGCATAATCCTTAATAGCTTGTATAGTTTTACCTGCATTCGCCTCAATACCGACAGTTACACCGGCAGGAATCATTTTCCCTACCATGTCTCTAAATACTGTTGATGGGGAATGTATACCCAAAGCATCTTTTGCAGCATTTAAGGCTCTACTTGCTATATTTTGCATTGTGCTAAATAAATT
>ENA-OROO01000092-OROO01000092.1-human-gut-metagenome-genome-assembly--contig:-NODE-92-length-60334-cov-13.904328_pt1 | contig 60334 bp, 95 predicted proteins | sample MGYA00242130_ERZ509052 | MGnify/ENA primary metagenome ERZ509052 (study PRJEB26280, sample SAMEA2338730) | human gut metagenome | biome: human gut; feature: human-associated habitat; material: faeces... | reverse complement strand
CCGCCTTTGTCAATGTCTACTTCTTCACCGTATGGGCTGCCGGGGCCGTTGTAGCGTGTCTTGACGTGCACATAGTCCAGGCCGTCTGGCATTTTGATATCGTAGGTCTTCCACTTTTTTCCGGTTTCTTCGTAGTGGTTCCACACCAGCCGGGGCTCCGACTTTACCGCCACGGCGGCAGCGATCTTGTCGTTGAGGGTCTTGCCGCTCAGGGTGCCGTCCGCAGCGATGTCCAGATAGTCGCCCACCTTCACGCCGCCCAGCAAGGTAGCAGTGGCGGGGCGAAGGGGCATGTACTGCTCAAGCAGCTGCCTGATCTGGTTTTGCGTCAGGTAGTCTGACAGATCCACCTCTTTGCGGGTATCGACCCACGCGCCGGTGTCACCGTCCCACGTCCAAATGGTGTCCGTAGTACCAACGACTGCCCACCAGCCATTTTCGCCTATAGGAACAGCGGCTTTCAGAGCTTCCGGCGTGGCGTACCACCCCTGTGCACCGATGGTGATGGTGCGGACCTGCTCAAAGTATTCTTTTGTGCCCTGCAAATAAATAGCAGACTGAGATTCCGAACGCTTTGAATTGGTTTCGCTTGTCTTGGCAGCAGCAGCAGACAAAGCTGCATTTTCAGAGTCTGCTTTTACAATTGCAGAAACATCTTTTGCGGCATTTTTTGCAGCCTGTTCTGCTTTTGCACGTTCTTCCGCAGCGGAATTTGCCGCAGAAACGGCTTCCTCTTTTGCGTTGATGGCACCTGCAACTGTACTCAGCTCATTTAAAGTGGATGCGTTGATCGGTGTGCCGTCCTTTATGGGCTCGTCGTTTCGGACGAGCGTTACAACTTCAGACGACCCATCCTCATGGACTAACGTCCACCTGCCAGGATATTTTGATATGCGGTCTTCAAAAACCATATTGGTCCTCCCCAGCCATGTATTCGCCAGAAAAAGTAACGTAAGTTTTGGCGATTGATTCTATGTCTGACAAAATGCTTTCAAGTTGGTTCATTGTCTCAAATCCGAGCCTATCCATAGACGTAGGTGTCGGCGCAGTTTTGGCGTCCCCTGAGTTTTTAGAACGAATAGATTCGATATTCGACAGCCACCTAGTAGCATCTGACGTGGTAAGATACCCGTTTATGTTCCAGTCCGTCTTGACATCTACGTCCGCACCGAGAAGTGAAGCAAGCTCGGATATGCCGGTTTCTATTCTCGAAAAATCCCTGTAGTCAAGAGCCCCCTTCATACCGGAAAGCCACTCCGCTTTTTCCTCATCCGTCCAGGTCCCATTCACGGCTTTACCATAAATGAACTTTAGGCGGTCAACATCGTCTTGGCTTCTGTCTGTAATCCAAATCGCCATAGTCCCTCCTTAAAGCAAAATCTTTTTGCCGTTGCCGACTTTAGTCGTGGACGGAAGCGTGAAAGCAGGGCTGAACTTGTTAGAGCTCCAAGCATTGTACTGCTCTGTGAGGAAAAAAATCCTACCTGCACTAGACGTTCCAAGACTGTAAGTCCCAACGAGTTGGCCCACGATATGGTTTCCATCAAAATCTCGCCATGCAGGGGAACGTGACCATCTGCGGATAAGACGATTGGCGGAATCATCATAAGACTGAACAAAAACATTTCGGGTTTGCTTTGGTAGTACAGAACCTTCTTTTTTGAAAAATGGGTTACTGCCATTTACATAAACATCTGCGTTTTTGTCTTCCGGGTCAAACATCTCATAAATAGACGGGAGAAAAACACTGCGAGAAAGCGTTCTGATTTCCGTAGTGCTACCACCTACCGTGTAATAGAAAGAAGTAAGCCCCATTGCGGACTTGACGGTATCGCTAAATCTGTTTGCGTAATCTCCCTTCAACAGCCTGTCGATGGAGCTTCCGTCGTATGTATTGACGTGCGTCTGGTTCCACACTGTTTCAGGAAGAGGTTCTTTTCTGATAAGAAGTGTTCTTCCGGGACCATTTAATCCAGGCTCATACTCATGTTTTGCAACAACAAACTCTACATCCGCACCACTTTCTTGAATGTAGACAGACGATCCTTCTGGCATATCCGACAAAGACGGAGCCTGACTGATAACGTTACACTTTGCAGATACGGAAGATACGAAGGCTGTGACTACGGCATCTCCACTGGAAACAAAAGAAATGTCGCAAGCAGAAACGCCGCCTTTATTGGAAACGACGGAAATGGAAACAACGCCGGGAGGAGATGCTTCCCATCCGATTGCTGGGGAATCCTCTGAGGAAGGAACAAGCGTTGCGGTTAAACGAACAGTTTCTCCAGGAGCCACAAAAACGGAGCCCTTGTCAAGTCTAAGGGCACTCGCGCTTTCCACCATATATCCTTCCATCGTCCCTTTAAAACAGCCATTAAAGGTATACTTGGCATCCGTAACGAGAACATTCGATGCATATCCAAACTGATGGTTTGCTCTAACAAAAGACAGTGCATCAATATGAGGGCTTGCACGAAATTCCAAGTTTACCTTTATTCTGTTAGAAAGAAGTGCGTATGTTTCGGTCAACGCATTTTTTGCGCTAGAAGATACAGATTTCGATACAAGCGGATTATTGATGCTTTGGGTCGCTCCATTCCCACTAGCTCCGGCTGGATAAAAAACGGATTCGCCGCCAACCTTGCACGATACGTTTTTTATTTTTGTCGAAAACGTTATTTCTGGGTATTTAAAGCTATTCAAAAGCGATATTTCCTCGATACCAGACCTCGTGACTGGAACAAGAGGGACACGTTCAATGTGAATGACCCCATCTCTGGATTGGTAAAGAGCCATCCCGGCTGCGTTTGCAGCAAGCTGAAGAATGTCTGCGTTTTTATAAGAAGAAGCATCGGAGGAAATGTCGCAAGAATAGTTTTTTAATTCTTCCGAAATTTCGTAAGATATTCCGGAAACATCCAGAAGTTCCAACGCATCAAAGCACATCTGATAAAGGGTTCCGCTCGTGTGCCCGGTATAGATGGAATCTTGGAGGAAAGACAAAGCGTCCCTGGCATCAAACGACGCCGTTATGCCATTTGCTGGAATTGTCCACCCAGAAAGAAAAAACTTCCCTCCATCAATCCATTCGACAGCATCTCCAATGTCCATGCCGTACTGAACTGAAATCTCCTGACGTTCATAAAGATACCGATAAAGTCCACCTGGATTTACCGGGTTCCAGCGTTGTTCGGAGTTATCAACAGAAAACGAAACGGAATCTTTGGAAAGCTGCCCAGAAATCGGGTCGCGCTTTGATTCGTGCGTATAAGAAAGCAAATCCGCTTTGCTAAATTGGACACACAAACCAAATTCAACTTGCTCCACTCTGGCTCTGCGGCCCTGGATGCACCATTCTAAAATTTCCAAACTGATTGAATCATATCCGGAAACCTCAAAATCTACAGAGGATTCAACAGACTGGTTGTCGTCAACTTGTTTTGTTGCAACAAGCTCGCTGCCGTTATAGACCGTCAATTTAAAAGATTTTGCATATTCATTTAAAGCGGACGACCACACGATTGTAATTCCTGGAATTCTTTCAGTGTGTGTTTTGCTGAAAGAGAAAGTAATAATCGGATGGTTTGTGTCAGAAACACAATCCATGCTTAAATACCCAGCGTTCTCGTAGGGCTCTGAACCTGGGACCAAAAGTTTGCTCCCGTCAAGGACCCACAAATTAGGTTCTCCGGTGGCATAATTGGCCAAAGAAGCAGAATCAAGATCTGTGACAGACAACGTGTTGCTGAATAAAGCCTGGTTAGAAGAGCTGGCAATAGCGTCTGCTTGGGCCTTATCGTCAGAGACGTGGTAAGTGATGCGAACAAACATCTCCGGAACAAGTGTTTTTTCGTATTGCTCAAGCCACTTGTCGGAAGGCAGAAAGCCCATGAATAATCACCTCTCTTAAACTTCAACGAGGCTAAGGGCCGCTCCGACCCATCCCATAACGTTTCCGTTGGACGGGGAACGCCTCCACATTCCAGCGGTTCTATCGGAAACATACATTTGTCTTGTCGTGTAGCTTGCAGTTGCTTGGTTATAAAACCGAACAGTGCAGTAAAAGTTTGTGGTGAACGGCCCGATGATGTCCGCCCACTGTCTTGCGGTAAGATAATTCCATTTTAGGGAAATCTTCGCAACATCGTGCCGCACCACAGACCCAACGACTTTGCCTTGTACGTTTCGTCCGGAATCGACTATAGTGCTTGTTGTAGCGTCGTAGGAGGAAGGCTCAGGCAGCTCTCTGCCATTTACTGTGACGAGAGATTGCATAAAACGTAAACCTCCTTAGTAGCTGTAAACTTCGTCTCCCATAATCTGAAACCCACGCTCCGATTGCCGCTTTTCCACGGACGCAGTGATTTGCTTTCCGTCAAGGTAAATCTTGAGCTCTTTCCCTCCGGTAAGCTCGTCTCCGTACCGCTGGAAGATGTCAAGGAATGCGTTATAGCAACCGTCGTGGACTGCGCTGCGGAGCTCTGCGGAGCTTGCTCCGCTATTGGAAGAACTTGGATAATAGCTCCCAACAGATGTGCTAGAGCCGTTAGCAGAATCATAATCGCTCGTGCCAGGGTAGCTCGAGTAGTTATTGTCTACGGATGGGCTGGAGCTTGTTCCGTACTTTCCAACAAGCGTTCCGACAATTCCTGCGATGGCGGCTGCAATTGCAACGCCGCCAGCAATCATGATGACGCCGGTTGGAATGCCAAGAGAGGTCAAAACGCTGCCGATCGTCTGCAAGATGCCCATAAAAGCAGCTCCAATTTGACCGATAAGCCCGGCAATGCCAGCGATGATAGATGGGAACTGGCTCAAAACGCCAGAAGAAAGGCCAATACTGATTGCCCTGCCGGATGCTGAGATCGGCCCGATCAAAGCGGAAAAAGACGTTGCAATCTTGCTACCGAGACCGACGACCTGCGTGGAGATTTCGCCAAACTTGGATGTGATTCCATCCAAAATGTTCTTTCCGACAAGTTTTGCAGAAGAAAACGCTTTGGAACCAACGGTCTTAAGAGCACTGGTAAGATTGGAAACCAAGTCGGAAGCGTAAGACTTGACCTGTTTTCGGTTTTCCTCCCCCATTGCCTTCCAGATAATGGCTGCTGTGTTTTCGGCGACGGTTTGGATATCGCCTTTCTTGACCGCATCGATCATGCCCTTAATCGTGCCAATGAAGTCGCTCTTAAGACCGTTGTCGATTTCATTCCACTTTGCGTCAAACGTATTGACCATGTTATCAACAAAGCCATTTGCAACGTCTGCGCCATAGTCAATCATCTCGTTGCCCTTTTTCTGAGCAACGTTTGCCAGATTGGTCATAGCTTGTTCAACGTAAGGAAGTGCCGCAGTGATACCGTTTGCAAGGCCTTGGTCGATGTAGATACCAAACTGTTCAAAGACTTTAGACGGAGAATTGATATCAGTATCGGTCGTAAACTTGTCAATGATAACTTTGGCAAGATTTGCCGCAGCGCCTTTTGCGGTTTCAATGCCGCTTTTGATACCATTTACGAGACCCTGCCAAATGTTTTTGCCTGCTTCAAGCATTTTGGAAGGAAGAGAAGCAATAGCATTTGCAACGGCTGTTACCATATCGGAAGCAGCTTTTGCGGCATCTTTTGCCCACGTTTTGATATCATCGATAAATCCACGAACAGCTCTCGCACCATTTTCGACGTGTTCATCGAGATGTACAAACCATGTAACAACATCCTTTACCCAATTGATAAGGTCAGAAAAACCAAGAACCGCCTTTTCGATGAAGTTACCGTTCATCTGAATATCAAGACGGTCGGTTTCACTCACTCCATTGGTAATCCATCCGACAAACACTCCAATATCGTGAATCAGCTGAGCAATGCCCATGACGGCATTCTCGATGAAGTTACCGTTCATCTGTAAGTCAAGCCTATCAGTTTCGGAAACACCGTTCTGAATCCATCCAATAAAAATTGCGAAATCATTGATAAGGTTTCCAATGGCTTTAATTGCGTTACCTACAAAATCAGCAACTTTTTCGCCCATAGACTTGAAAGCATTGAACCAGTCCGTTTCCATCCCAAAAGCTTCTTTTTGACTTTCGCTACCAAGACCACGAACTGCAACAGTGATAGCTTCAAAACCAAGAACAGCAAGACCGGCTACAGGATGACCGCTAACAATAAGACCGATGCCCATAAGTGTTGTAATTAAATCACCAACATCAAGATCAAGGTCTTTTACAACGTCAGAGATTGTTTTGAACGCAGAAGAAATGCCCTCCTGCCAACTTTCTGGAATGAGATTCCAGATTACTTGCTTTAAGTTAGAAAAAGATTCTTTCAGGTATTTGATGGATTCTCCGAGTTTTCCATCTGTGAGTGATATATTCCAACCCTGCCTAAGCCCTTCCGCAGCAAGGTAAATCATAGCTCGAACACGTTCAAGGCCTTTTCGGAACGCCTCACTGTTTTGGTACAGGTCAACAAAACGAGCAACCATGATGCCAACAGCGACAGCTGCTCCCATAATGGGAGACTTCCAAAGCTTGAGAATTCCTTCAATTAAAGAGCCATCGCCTTTGATTTTATTGAGAGCTTCAAGCAAAGCGTTGCCAATAGCCCACGTTGCAAATCCGGCAGAAATACCAGCAATCAATGGCGCAAGCTTTTCCAGCTTTGCCTTGATTTCGTCCACGGAGTTGCCAACATAGTTCTTGAACATATCGTAGCCGGACAGGTCTACGTCACCCAAGATGTTGCCAGCAGATGCACCGCTACCAGAGCCGGAGCTTCCCTGTGTGGGGTCAATGATGTTCAGCTCATCAAAGCCCATCGTGTAATCCTTGAGGGCTTTGGCAGCTTTCTTTGTCGAATCGGCCGTGTCATCCATTGCGTCACCGATGCTGCCAACGCTATCAGCGCTTTTAGTGAAATCGGTGAACACAACCTTTACACCCATCAACTTTGCCACCCATTCAACAAACTCTCGAATGAGCTGCACGGCGGCAATCAGCGGGGGAAGAATAGATTTCATGGCAGGGTAGAGCAAAGAGCCAACAGACTTCACCAGCATATCCAACTGCGCTTTCAGAATCTTAATCTGGTTCGCAGGGCTCTGGATGGTCTGTGCAAGGTTGCCCTGCACGTTGGCAGTCTGCTTCATAATGGCAATGTAACGCAGAACCGCCTTATCCGCCTGAGACAGACTAGAAACCTGTTTGTTAAAGCCCAAAGCAAGAAGCTCCTGCTGTAACCGTGCCTGAGACAGGTCAACGCCCAAACGGCGAATAGGCTCAATCTCACCGGAGATCGCGGAGGACATTGCGGTAAAGGTTTCAGCAACGTCCTTGTTCCAATAGGAACCTTCGTCATAGGCAAGCTGGGTCAAGTTCTTAGATAGAATGTATGCTTTGTCGCTGGCCAGACCAAACGAAGTTCCCAAGCTCTGGATGGTAGCCATGTAGGTCATCGCTTTGGTCGGGTCAACGCCAAGCAAACCCTCCTTCTTGCTAATGAGCGTATCAGCTTCACCGCTCAAATTGCCCATAGCATTATGAAACAGGTCTGTTGCTTCATAGAAGTCGTTAAACTTTGCAACAGCGTTACCAAGATACTCAGCGATAGCTTTCAACGAAACCAGCTTTGCCATGTTCCGCATAAAGCCGTTCATCTGATTGGACAGGCTGAGATAGCTCTTGCGCTGCTTTTCATTGGCTGCGGTCACACGGTTAGCCTGTGTGACCACCTTGCTCAACTGCGGAGGTAACTTTGCAAAGGCGTTGCCCACCTTATCAAGCTGAGATGCAAGGGGAGTAAGGGCAGCAGAAATCTTCTGGCAAGAACTTGCAAAAGAATCAAGATCAGTCGCTTTCAGCTTGTCGGTCAGGTCGGGAACCTTTCCAATTGCATTGAAAGCGCTGCCAAGAGCTTTAAGGTTCGATGCGTCCAGAATGGACAGTGGTGCCAAAGCGTTAGTGAGCTGAGTAATGCTTCCAGACATGGAGTAAAAGTCCACGCCGTTCAATCCAGACACAGCCGCAGGAATTTTCTTGATGGCGTTCACGACCGTGTTGATGCTCTTTGCGCTTGCGGTTGTATTGACGTTGGAAAGCCCATTCAGAAAGCTAGTGATTTTGTCCAGCCCGGACATTCCAGCGGATGACTGTTTCAGCGTTGCAATAGAGTTAGCCAGCTTATCAAGGCTGTTCACGACTTTTGTGACGTTGCCTTTTGTCCGCAAATTAGAAATGGCGGTAGCGAGCTTGTCGATATTAAGCTCTGCGCCCTGCGATTCCGCAGAAATCTCTACAGATAAGCTCGTAATATCAACATCAGCCATCACTACCACCATCACTTTCCATCATAGAGAACATCATTCTCTTGATTCGCTCCTGCGCCTCAACTGCGCGTTGGTATTCATATTCGTCTTTCTCCTTTTGGGTAAGAGGAATCGGTCTATCCATGTACTTGATGGGCTTAGACCCTTTCTTTCGGAACATATTGCCAACCGTAGAGGAAAGCGCAGATGCCATGTAAAAGCCGTTTCTCCACGCTTCAGCATTGGCTCTGCGTTCCCGCAGCTCCTCTGCGTCACGGTAGGCCTTCGCCAGCCAGACATCGCCGTACCAGAACTGGTCATAGGTCATGCCGATGGAGATGTAATAGGCTTCTACATCGTGGAACAGCTTGGAGAAGGAGAACAGCTCCCCCTCTCCGTCTGTTTCCTGAGATTGTGCGGTTACACAATCTCCCACGTTGCGTTTTTTGCGGTCTTGTCCTCAGTGTCAGTTGCCAGCAGAGACTTGGAAGCGTCCATGAACATCTCAAGCAGAACGCCCATCAGGTCTTCCTTTTCCTCGATGTGCTGGAACATCTCGTCCACGACCTTGCGCTTGATGCCCTTGTTCCGTGCGATGAAAGCACCATAGAACAGTGCACGAGAGTTGGACAGCAGATTGGTCATCTGGGTGTACTGGCCAATCTGAAAGCCTGCACGTTCGGTAGCTTCCACGCTGTCACGGGTGAAAGTCAACTCGTAAGTGTTCTTACCATCGGGGGAATGAAAGTTGATAACCTTAGCAGCCATAATAAATGCTCTCCTTTATAAATAGGAGCAGAACTAAATCCGTTGTTCAGTTCTGCCCGGTTTGATTGATTCGATTTTTGCGGTTTAGCCGCCATTGACAGTCAGGGTCTCGCTGAACTCAGGCTTCTTGGTGAAGATGCAGTTGATAGTCATTTCCACAACCTCGTCCACGCCAAAGCCGGACAAGCCAACCTGATGCATACCCTGCCAAGTGAAGCCGGAGCCGTCCTGCATCTTCAGGGCGTAATACTTCACGGTGTTGCTCTCGGAAGTCTCATCATAGCCAGCGGCCTTGACCTTCGTATAGTCAGCCTTGTTGTAGTTAGCGGTGAAAGACTTGGTGTCGCTCTGGATGATGCCAAAGATGTTGACCTGCATAGGGTCAGACAAGGTAGTGGCATCCAGAAGGTTCGGCTCGGAGATCAGGTCGGGCACATCCTTGATGTCGCACAGCTTCGTCAGAGCGGTTGCGCTGTCGCCACAATACAGGGTGGTATTCAGACCGGAGATAGCAGTACTCATAGAATGTTTACCTCCTTAGTTTCGGTAAATCATTCCGTCCTCTCCGATTGTTGCCCCGTAGCTGCAATCAATCCGATAGACGGAATTGTTGTACAGCCCATTCAACGGGGCAAACGATTTGCGATAAAATTTAAGCGGTTCAAGAACAGAATCCACGATTCCAACGATGGAACGTGCTTCTGCAATGCGTCCGGTGTTCTTGTTGGAGTAGACACGCACACGCAGAGAAACAGCGGCATACTTGCTGTGCCCGGCAGAATCAATGTGCACAGGCAGATTGCTGTTTTCCTCTATCTGCACACACGGAAACTTCTTGACATTGCTGTCATTGATTTCACCAGTGACAAAGATGCCGGGGACTTGCTTTCGCAGTTCCGTAGCAACAGCCGTGAAGATAGAATTGAAATAATCAATCAACTATTCCAAACCTCCCTCCACGTTGCTTCGACTTGAGAAGCCATTTCCTCAACAGCTCCCCACATAGCCATAGCCGCATCGTTGCCGCTGGTGTAATTCAACTGACCTTTGCCGGGAACGGTATCCACATAGGTTCCGGCATTGCCGGGGTCACCGTAGTAGTACCAACGTTTGCCAGCACCCTTGCCTTGACCGTAGGAGCCATGCGCACCAACACCGGGCGGCAACTCACCGCCATATCCGTTGTGATGTGCGCCAGTGCCAAACTCGATAAAAGCAACTGATTTGCCCTCTGCAACGATGGTACAAGTCTTATCTTTTTGGTTGATATGGCATTTCACGTCATTGGAACCGGCGTATTCCGCATTAGCGAAACGCACCTTTGCGACTTCAAGCCCCAACCAAGAAAGACGAAAAGCTAACGCTCTAGCTTTCTTGTTCAGGGTGGTCTTGTACTCCTGTATCTGACGTTCCGCATCACGAAGTCCGGCATCGCTCAACCTCACTTTAATTTTCACTTGCAGCCACCTCTTTCAGCGCATACAGCGTGTCCGTAATATGCTCTGCGACCTTGACCACAGTGTAATTGAAGGGCTTTGAAACGTCTGTCTGAAACCAGACGTGTGTGCCTTCATAAAGCGGGGTGTTGTGCTTTTTGCTGGACGAACTGACAACGTAGCTGTAATCCGTGAACGTGCCGAAAGGGTTTGCTTCCGCAGCGCCGGTAGGCGGGCTGACATTCAGCATTAGCTTTGCGGGTTCGCTCCACGATTCGTATGCGGATTCGCCAGTCTCGTTTCCCCATTCGTCTACGACAGGCGTTTTCTCGCCAACAGGGTTCGAGTACCACAGCGGACGCTTATCCAGCGGGCTTCCATTGAACATCAGCCGATAACACCTACCCTCGGAACCACTTCATTTAACAGGGACTGTGCCACATCGGAACTTTCCCACACACGAGTAATACCATTGTTGGTATAGCTCGTCTGTCCGTTTGCACCGATGTGGTTGTACAGTTCCGCTGCAATGCGTATCTGCAATGACTGATACTGCAAGGGCAGCTCGTCAGGTCTATTGCCGAAGGGGTAGCCCTGTGCAAATATCTTATCTTTGGCGAAATCAAGCAGCAGGTCGAAGAGTGGGTAGTCCTCGTCCGTGATTTCACGGTCAAGTGCAGGGGCGATGTACTGCCCCAGCTTGACTGCCGCTTCGGAATACTGGTCTCCCATGCTGCTTTCCTCCTTTCGCCTTAGTAAGCCTTGATGCAGTACACAGCGTCCATGCGCTCAAAGGACGGCAGGACGATTTCAGAGACGTAGATGTTGGTGTTGACAGGATGCACGGTCTGCTCGGTGGTAACAGCAACGCCTGTGTTCACAACGGAAACCTGTGCGTTGGAGATGCCAGCCATCAGGTCGGCTTCCTCAGGGGTGGCAACATAGTACATATTGCCCAGAGAACCAGAAGGAGCCAGCACAACATAGCCATCAGGCAAATACTTCTCGGCAGCAGCGGTCTCTTCCGGCTTGAACATCTTGTCATACAGGTGAATGCGGATGCCGGATGCACTTTCGATAACAGAACGTGCTTCAGAATCGACAAGAACGGCGGTGGCGGTCTTCATAACCGTCAGGAACCGGTTCTTGATTTCATCCGCAGCAATCATCTTGTGGAAAGTGTTGGTGTTCATGTAGGCATCGGTGATAATCTCACCAGTGTTTGCTAGCACGGTGTTTGCGGCAGTGGTCATCGTGGCGATGGGGGTTGCAGTAGTAGGAGCATCCCATTTCTCCTTGGTAGCCAGAGCCTTGTAATTGGACTGCTGCCAAGTGCCATCAGGGTCGTAATCGTAGACGTAACTCACGCCGTTGGATTCGATGGAGATGCCGGGCTTGCCAGTCTTAGGAGCCAGAAGCTGCCACACCATTCGCTCAGGCACAATGCGAGCTCCGGTAATAAGCTGTGCGGTATCATCGTAGACACGATTAATAACGTCTGCCGCAAACTCCTGATTGGTAGCCAGAACAGAGATAATCTTGCGGCGGTCTTCCTCGTCAATGTGAGTGCCCTCACGGAAGAACGGCATATTGGTCTCGGTCATCTTGATGCCCTGACGAGTACGGAACGTAGCCTTAGTGTCGAACACGCTAGGCTTCAGCGAAACGCCAACGCCCTTGTGACCACGCAGCCACTTCAGTTCCATGCTGACCTTCTTACGGGCGGGGAACAGAGCATCAGAAGCATAGGGCTGCGCATTGGTCGGGTCATTCGTCCAGTAGGCGGCAATCGCAGCAGGGGAGAAGATTTCATTCAGATTCAGTGCCATAATTTAGTCCTCCTTACTCGCTCTTTGCGCCAACATCGGTACGGCAGAAAACGGCGGGAACAGCCTTTTTCAGAGCGGCAATATCGTTTGCAGAATAGGTAAAGCCAGACAGCTTTGCCTTGTCCACATCAATAACGCCCTGAATCAGCAGTGCGCCATTGGGGTTGACGGCAGGGTCAACAGTGTGCAGCAGAATGCCAATGGCATCGGTGGCTGCATCAGCAGCACTAGTGCCAGTAGTGGCAGTAGCTTTCAGACCAGTCTTTGCCATAGGATAACCAGCCAGAACAGCATTGGTCTCCTTGACGGTAAAGGGAATGGCAACGTAGGTATCAGCAGCCAGAATAGTGCTTTCAGGAGCCGATACCGGAGTAGTGGTATACTTCATGTTTTCCTCCTTAATGGAAAGCGGTCATTGCGTCACTCGATGCCTTGTTTGCGTCCGCGCGCTCCTTCGCAAAGCGTTTAGCAAAGGAAACACCTGCGCTATCTGCGCCGTCACCATTGCCATCCGCACCCGGAGGTGTGGGCATATCCTTCAGCAGAGAAGCTTTGTATGCGGTGTCGTGGGCGGTCATAAACTCCGACTGGAACTTAAACACCTTGTCCATGTCACCATCAGCTAGTGCAGATGCAGCCTTGTTGGCGAGTTCAGAATCATAACCCTGTGCAACAAACTTCTCACGGTAAGATGCAAGGGTCTTTTCCTTGACAAGGTTCTCCTTGTCGGCAGTAAGGGCTTCAATCTGCTTCTGCATCTCTGCCAGCTTGTCAGCCTGTTCCTGTGCGGCATTCTCGTCATCAGTACGCTTTGCCTTGAGTTGCTTCTTGTACTCGGCAGCTTCGCCATTGGCTTTCGTCACGGCGTTGCGCAGCTTCTCGACCTCTGCGCTAGGGTCTGCAACCTTTTCAAGCGCAGAGATGATTTCATCGGCGGTCATGCCCTCTTTGTAGGCATCACCAAGCAACACATTGAGTTTCATATTGTTAATTTCCTCCTGCGTTTTTTTTACCGTTGCTTCCCTGCAACGCTGCGAAATTTGTATCCCGGCTTCCCTGCCGTGTTTATAGCAAAGGGTTATTCGCCCTCTGTTTCTTTGTTAGTATTCTCAGGCTGTTCATCAGTCGATGTTTTGTCGGCATCGACAAATTGTTTCGCCTGTGGCTCTTGCGGCTTCGGTGCTTTCCCATCCTCGCCCAGCTTTCCAGCAGCAATCAGGAAAGGCTTGCTCATTTCATAAGCAGCCTGCGGGTCGGGGAACAGACCGGGCGTGGTGAACGCCAGCTGCGGGTCAATCGGCTGCTGAATCATCTGTGCGAAAATCTGAACTTTGCTCTGCTGGTTATCGTACTGACGGCGTGGCAGTTTGATGTTGATGTCGCTTGCCATCAGCTTAGAGCCAGCCGTGTCACGCAGGATTTTCAGCATTACAGACAGGCTTTGGCGTTCAGCGAACTTGAACATATTCTCGTACTGCTGCGCCCTCGCTTCGGTGTGATTCCAGCCGTTGCGAACGATGACTGCTCCCACGTTATCGGACGTTGCATTCTCGCTACCAGTGGCACTAGGCATGGCAGTCAGACTGCGGTACACGTTCAACATGGAATCAAGCAGGGTCTGGCTCTGCTGCTGGTCAAGCTCATTTGCAATCTGAGAAACAGAAGCGGGCAAGCTGGTTGTAGATTTCAAGCACATTGCCCCAAGTTCTTTGACTTGTTTCAGTGCGTTATCATCCACAAGGCAGTTGGTAAACACCATGATGGACTGAATAAACTGCGCCACACCGTCCAAACGGTTGCTTTCAAGGTCGTTGATGGCATCCAACACAGGGATAGCCGGTTCAAACGAACCCATCCGCTCCGGGTTCAGCTTGTATTCGACCATCGGCAGCATTCCGAGAGAATGGTTCTCCGATTTCGTAACCTTACCGTTGTCGATTTCAAAGTACTGGTTTGGTGTATACACGCAAATCAGGTCGTTTAGGTCATTTTGATAATTGCGTGGAATGTGCAGCACGTTGGCAATGGGTTTGTGCCCGATGCCGGAGTTGTAAATCACATACGCCATATCCGGGTCGGGAACGTCCACCAGCAGGGGCGTTTCGTCCGGGTAGTTACCGTTGTACCCCTTGTCAGGGAGAACAATGCGGTATCCCTGTCCGCACTCCAACATCCACTGCCAGAGCCGCCGATCAAGCGAATCCTTGCCCTCATACTGCAAGGCGTTGGACAGGCGGGCGATTTCCTCACCGTCACCTGTTGCCGTTTCAGACCGCACATAAGAGCAGGGAGTGCCGCTCATGTAGCCGGTGTAGAAGCCAACGCACTCGTTTGCGTGGTTCTCTACAATGCGATTTGTGATTTCAGCGTGGTACTCCTTCGTGCGATGGAGGACAGGCTGGCTACCCAAGTAGTAGTTGTGCAGAAAGCGAATCTCGTTCTTGTTCAGCAGATGAATAGACTCCGCCTTGCCCATAACCACTTTCAGCACGTTCGATCGATTGATTTCCGTCTCCGGTGTTTCAATTGGTCTACGTCCGGTCAGTGGATTATTCAAAAAGCCGTCAACGACTATCTGATATTCAGCCATGCGTTCCTCCTTTCTGGCAAAATAAAAAAGCGCAGCAAGACAAACCTATTAAGGTCTATCTCACTGCGCCAAAACTGCGCTTCAAAAGCTATTTACTTTTCCGGTGGATGGATGATTTTTACCCATCCTTCCCTTGTGTCTCCTTCAATAACACCCTTGCATCTGTCGCACTTGAAATGATATCGTCCATCCACTTCGCCAAGATAGCGGTTGCAGCGGACGTTCTTATAGATTGGGTTTTGCCTGATACAAGGGCAACAGATTCTAACTAGCATGAGCGCTCCTTTCGTTGGATTTCTGGAAACAGGCTGTTGAGCACAGACCTGTCAGAAGCTACTGGGAAACTGTTCGCACTTCCAGCCGTGCTATTCTTCGCCCGAAGAAAACCATTGCAGCCTTTACATTCAGTTGTTGGACAGACGTAAACGGGTAAGCTGCAATTTTGGTGCTGCATAATGGATTTGAACCAATGTATGTCCGGTTATGAGCCGGATGCTCTAGCCATACTGAGCTAATGCAACATAAAAGCCCGGCTTGATTGGTTAACCGCTGCTCTTTGCAATGTCATGCCTAACCATTGCATCGAGAGCCGGGAGTAGCGGTGGAGGATTCAGAGAATAGAAAGCCAAGCAAAGAAGATGGTTGTGCTGCGTAACGGAATCGAACCGTTGCTTGCCAGCCGTGGGGGAGACAGTCTGGCATTCCCCTTACAATTGGAAACGCAACATATAAAGCCCGGTGAAGGCAAAAGAGTGAGAAAACCTCCACCGGTGAAAGGAGGAATATGCCTATTGACGCCCAAGCAAGTAAAAATGAAAAAACCTTGCTGCGCTGGGCTATTCCTTAGAGGAAGCTTCAAATCTTCCTGCGTACATTATAAGCCTTGTCAAGTGGTGAAATCAAATAAATAGACCCAGCGAACACAATATATTGTGTTTTTAATCAAAAAGGCCTCTTGACAGGCTCAATTTTACTGATTCCGTTATACAATTCATCGGCAAGCTGTGCCAGACTATCCGGTGCATCATCGTGCGGAACTTTGCCAAGCTGCGTGAACATTGTCACCTGTTCCATGAATGCCTTGTACTCTTTCGACTGGTGCTTTTCATCAAGGAAGTAGAACCGCTTGATGTCCGGCGCATACTGGATGATTCTGGACAGCTTGCTTTGACCACTTGGCGCACGTTGGCTGCGAACAGAGCAGTGATAACCCTGCTGCCGAAGCTGGCTGTCTACCACGTCACAGTATTCGTCACCGCCGTTGTTGGCTTCGCCGCGCACCACATTGATTTTGTGCTGGATGATTTTGCCCACGACTTCCGGTCTGGTCACGGTCTTATCGCCGTTATTGAACACAAGGTCTGGGATGAACACAGCATCTCCGTACACATAAGCGATAGGACAGGCGGTGAAGTCGCCGCCGCCCCATGCAATATCCATTACCATAAGCTTGCGATCAGGCTCGCCATCAGGCAGAACGCCGTTGAAATACCGCAGTTCATCAGCAGGGAACAGCAGACCTTCACGCACATAGGGCTTTCCCATGTACTTTGCCCACCATGTCGCATCGTCAATGCTGGCTTTCATATCGGCATAGTAGGCATCGTCAAAGCCCACGCCATAGTCATAATTGAAGTTGCTGTGTCCGTTCTCGTCCACCGCAGGAATCACCCGGAATCGGTACTTCGGGTTGTCTGCATACTGGTTCTGGATGCGACCCAGAGGGTCAAGCACATTCCAACGTGTACCAACCATCAGTTCCAATGCGCCTTGCTTTTTACGGTCTTTCAGCTGGTTCAGATAGGCATCATACTTGTTGTTCAGACGCTCAACGTTTAGGCTTTCCTCCAAGTCCTCGATCAAGTCATCGCTGTACAGAACGCCGCCCTCGCCAATTTCAACAGCACCAGTCAGCGTGCCGCCGATGGAACGACAAGTCAGGGTTGGAAAGCGCTTCTTTCGATTCAGGTCAACGCTTTCGTCCTTTGCGCTCTTGTCCACAAGCTGAACGTCAGGAAAAATTTTGCCCCAGTTATAGGTCACGGGGTCAGTGATGATAGAAAGCACTTCGCCGTAGAAGCCATTTGTCAACTTGTCAGAGTGTCCGCTCATAACCGATGCAACGTCAGGGCGGTTGCCCATCAGCCATGTGATAAAAAATATACAGAGCGTACTTTTTCCAGTTCTCGGAGGTTGGCTTACTCCCAGAAATTCTACACGATGGAAAAACAAGTCCTCTAGGTCACGAACCAGCGTCAGAAGTACCTTTCTGCGCGGCTGATAGAACTTCTTCTCCGGCGCACGGTTCCATTCAAGGTAGATACAATAGCTGTCGAACACATCCTTTGCTTCAAACAGGTACGTCCGGCCGATAATGTCATAGACCTTCGCCACGTCCTCGCCTGTTTTCATCTTACCCATCATGGCTGCGCAGACTGAGCGTAACTCACCAGAGTATTTGTAGGCATCGAACCGCTTGTCTTGCGACAGGGCATCTCTCAGGTTCACCACCGCCTGAAACCAGTCCTCGTAGACCTGTGCTTCGGTCGGATTCTGCTTTGCATACGCTTTGATGCTGTCAATGATGGCGATACACTGCTTTGGTTGCATAAAAAAATAGGCACCCCCTACCTGAAAATGTAAAGAGTGCCTACAACTGCACAAAAATTAAATATTCGGTTTTATAATGCTGTTTTGGAAAATTATTTGCCAAAATTCATTTTAACGGACGGAATGTATGGTTTATTTAACTTCTTCTGCAAGCTGGTTAAGCCTTCGTTTCAGCTCGTCCGCATCGTAATACAAAGCGTCCGAAACAGCGTTGAGAATATCGGGCTTGTCAGTGTAATCACACAGCGTTTCAATGAGTTTCAAACTCTGTTCTGACAATTTTACGGGTTTCATGTTTTATTCCTTTCTCTGACTATGTAAAGTAGGTTTTGGTTGTTCATCTCTTAGCATCAGCTTATAGCGGAGATACTTTTCGATAATACTGTGTCTTTCTGCCAGTGTACCGTAAATAAAGACGAGAGCATCTTTAGTAGCATCGTATTCATTCGGAAAAATGACAATTTCCTCGTTTGCAAAGGTCACGGTGCAGTTTTCCGAATGACAGGCTTCCAAGAACTGCTTGATTTCAAGGAATCCACCAAAATCAAGCATAGACCGCAGTGTGATGCTGCCATTCTTAACAATCAGTTCTTTTCCCTGCATATTATACAGCCTTTCTCTGTTCAGCAATCCGATACCATGTCTGGCGGGTCACACCAAGCTGTTTGGCAGCGTCTGTGACCGTGAGAATGCGCTTCTCCACCTGTTCGTGAAGAACATCAAAAAGGTTGCGGTCATACTCGGTGGGCTTGCGGCCTTCTCTGTAATCGGGGCGCTGACTGGCAATTTTCTTGCCCTCTCTGGTGCGCTCAACAATCATGTCACGCTCAAACTCGGCGAATGCAAGCATCACAGTACGAATGACCTTGCCGGTTGGGGAGTTGTTCATAACCCCCATGTTCAAGATGTTCACCGAAACACCGTTATCAATGAACTGGTCTATCAGTTCAAGACCATTCTTGGCAGAACGAGCAATACGGTCGAGCTTCGCCACGATCAGCGTATCTCCCGGCTGGATTTCAGCCATCAGCTTGTCAAGTTCTGGACGATGCAGCTTCGTGCCGGTGTAAACATCCGAAAAGATTTTCTGCGCCCCGTTGGCTTTCAAAAGTTCCGACTGGGTTTCAAGACTGTTGCCGTCAATCGCTTGTCCGGCGGAACTGACACGAGCGTAACCGTAGATCATTCAGATTCACCGCCCTTTACTCTATGTCTATGCCTTCACAATTTTTGAACTGTGCGTCACGAGGAACAACTACAATTTTATAGCCCATCATATTCAGCATTTCGTTTAGCTTATTAACGCTAATATTTTTTTGAGAAAGACGTTCGCTTAAAGTTGGCTGTTTAATTTTAAGCCTGCTGCAAAGCTCCGCTTGCTTTATGTCCTCTTTTCTCATAACTTCCTTTACTGCTTCTCCTGCTTTCATTTTTGCGCCCTCTCTTTCTTGATGCCATTATATCAGATGAACCCTATAAAATCAAGACATTTCTGATATTTCCAAGATTTTCCAGCTAGCGTCCTTTATATTATATATAAATATACTCTAGTATGTATTTATACATACTAGAGTAGTATAAGGATGTTTACTTAGTTAATCACAATCAGGTAGAAAATTTTCTATAATAAGGAGTAATTCTAACAAACTTCATTTCCGTAAAACTTTGGGTCTTGACAAGCATATTTTCACGCTTTATACTTGTTCCAGCGAAAGCGAGGTGATAGGCTTGGCAAGACGAGCAGAAACCTCGGAACGTGATAAGCTGCACATGATAAGCACCCGGCTCACAGAGAGCCAGATTGCAAGCATGGAGAGCAGCGCAAAGGCATTGGGCATCTCAAAGGTCGATGTTATCCGAATGGGTATCGAGTGGGTAGCGTCCTACGTTGAGAACATCAAGGCATAAAAAAATAAGCTACCAGCGCCACCGTCCAAAGTTACGCTGATAGCTTATCCACATCACGAAACGAGAACCTGCAACCACCAAGGGGGCAGTCTCCCTTTTCGGAATCTATTATACCAAAAAGGGCTGCTCTCCGCAAGAGTTAGGAGAAAAAAACATGAACTTTCCCACTAAAACCGAAGAATTTCTGAAAACCCTCGCACGCGGCAAAGAACCGACCAGCGAGGACAGAGAGTACGCTGAAGCGCTGGGTAAGCTGTCCGAACTGAACTACCGGGCAGGGTACGAAGCGGGAGCAGCCAAAAATAAGCTCTAAGTTTTGTGCAAATCTACAAACTTTTAGATTTTGTACAGATACCAGTACTACATTAAGCGTTTGCGTAATTGACAAGCCACAACATATTGCGTATACTGGTTGCACCCACATGAAGGGAGGTGAGTTTATGTACAGTCCTTATCTCGAACGCCACAATCACACGTTCACTGTTGCGCTAACCGAACGGCAGTTCCAGTGGCTGAAAGCCTATTGCACCGAACACAAGGTCGCGCAGGCCGCAGCCATCCGTGACACGTTCTTTGAGGTGCATCCCATCCCGGAGACCGATGAAAACGAAAAATGATACGTCCGCTAAAGTTTGGCGACAGAAGCGAACGTATCATCAACCACACTGGAACAAGCTGTTCCAGCCTTATTATAGCAGGAATTGGCTTGTTCCGCAAGAACCATAGGAGTTTTTATGGAACAAAAGGTTAAATATGCTATCAATCTTATCAGCGAAAACGGACAGGTTGTCGTGTCCAGCCGTGAAGTAGCAGAGAATTTCGGAAAAGAACATCGGAACGTCATGCGAGATGTAGAAAACATCATGTCACAGGGTGTGCTCAAAAATGAGCAGACCCCCATGTTCTTCAAAACCGAGTACACCCACGAGCAGAACGGTCAGACATATCCCATGTATCTGATGAACCGTGACGGTTTCACCCTGCTGGCTATGGGATTTACAGGCAAAGAAGCCCTTGAATGGAAACTCAAGTACATTGACGCTTTCAATCAGATGGAGCAGAAGCTTACCAACCCGGAGCCTGAATCCACGGAAATGCTGTTGAGCCGCGCTCTGATCGCTGCTAACAGTGTTATCGACACGGAGCGCAAGAAGGTAAAGGCTCTGGAAGCGGAAAACGCCAAGATGAAGCCTGATTCCGACTATGCAAAGGCGATGCTGCTTTCCGATGAAAGCCTGACTACCACGCAGATTGCCATGAACTACGGCATGAGCGCACGAAAACTGAACCAGATTCTTAGAGGGCTTGGCATCCAACATACTGTGAACAAACAGTGGATTCCTTACCAGAAGTATCTTGGCAGCGGATACGTTGTCGGGCATCCGATCGAGCTGCCGAACGGCAAGACGAAAGAGGTCACCCGCTGGACGAGAGCCGGTCAAAAGTTCATTTACAGCAAGCTCAAAGAAGCGGGCTATCTGCCTGTTGGCGAGCAAATCAGAATGGAAACGTGCTGATGGACTACTCGGAAGAAATGTTTCGGCTACAAGCTGAGAATGAAGAGCACAAAGCCGTTTTAGAAAAAAGCCATGAAATCCTTAATCAGGCATTAGAAATCATCATGCCAGAGGATAAGCGGTCAAGAGAAGTTTTAAGTGTAGCACTAGCAACGTCCGTACAACATTTTTGCGAAGACAGCTATTCAATGGGATACAATGATTGTTTGCTCGACATTCTCAGGGAAAAGGAAGAAGTCAGTGCTCCTATCATGTTTCCAACACTTAAATCGTAAATAGCCCATAAGAAAAGCCAGTGGTTAGAGAGCATCTAGCCGCTGGCTTTTTTCGTTTACATTAACCCGCTGCGAACGAAGCGGAAAGCATAAATTCAAGGTAAGCGAAGATAATAAGCATGACAACAATAAGCACAACTTTGCCAGCACTTATATATTTTCTGTTTTTGCCGCCACATTCAGGACAGGTCTTAGCCGTTTTAGAAATCATGTGACCGCAGTGTTCGCAAGGAATCAAATCGCTCTTAGGCGTTTTGTTTTCCATTATGCTCTCCTTATTCATCCACGAGATCTGCGTACTTGACTTCGATGCGGGGAAGTTCATCAGTGGTGCTAGTCAATGCTCTGGTGATTTTTTCAAGCCCGGTGAACTCACCATAGACGGTGATAATATCATCTTCCAGAATCTTCACGGCATCGCCACCACGCTTATCCAGCATATAATACTCGTCATCGGCATAGAATCCGTATCCGCTGTTGTCCGTGTAGGTTCTCCACGCTTTCTCGCTGCCGGAGAAGTTTGCGTCAATAATCTGCGAGACCTTTACCTTGACTACAATCTTAGTCCCTTCATACTTTTCAGGATAACGGCACAGCTCCTTATAGTCCACAGTCTGGCACTCTGCCTTGTAATCGTCCTCGCTGATCTCAGGCACAACAGATGCGACGGAAGAAGCAGTGGATGCACTTGCCTTGTTAGACGTAGCGTCCTTGTAGCCTTCTTCAAAGCCCTTCTTGCCGCTATCGCTAGAGCCGCCAATAGCAGACAAGACAATCAAAACAACGATGGCGATGAACCACCAGCGCTTGTAAATGGGCGGCTTGTTCTTACCGCCGCATTGAGGGCAGACCTTTGCACTTGCGGCAATCTCTGCGCCACAGTGCTTGCACGTTGTCATTTTACTTTTAGCCATTGTAGATTCCTCCCTTTCAAGGCTTGTAAGGCAAGTATAGCACAGAACACAGACCCTTTGTAGGGGTCTTTTTGTTTTTGCGGGAAATTTTGAGATTGGAAATGGGGGGTTGGGTGTTTTTTGAGCCTTTTTTATTTTTTCGGTGGTGACGAGACTGACCGGGCGGGGCTGGGCGGCGGCTATATACCCCGCCGGTGACCCACTGCACCCAAGCGCACCCGAAACGGCTAAACAGCACAGGCAGCAGCGCAGGCCGTGCCGGGTAGATCGGGACGGCGGCGGGCGCTGGACTGCCTGCGCAGTGTGTCCGAAACTGTGCAGATGCGGACAGCACGACTTTGCCATTTTTTACCAGAAAAATAAATCAGAAAAATCTTATATTTTTATCCAAAAAGGCTTGACATATAAGATATATCTGATATAATAGAATCAAGATAAGACATATCTGATAAACCACATCACGAAACACCAAAACAGGAGGCCAAAACCATGAAAAAGCATTTCCACGTTATCACCGAGCGAAACGACGAATACATCTCGACCGTTGCAATTGCCGAAAACGTCGAAACCGTAAAGGCTCACTTTGCTGGTCAGAACGTCCGCGAGATCGTCGAACTTAATGCCGCACAGGTCAATACCATTTCTGAGGCAGCCGCAACGGCCATTATTGACATTACCGCAGAACAGCCCCAGACTGTCACCCATGATTATACCACACTTGCAGATACCATCCGCGCCGAGCTCAACGCCCGCCACGATCGTAGCACATGGGATAAGGCCGTCACGCTGTACGCTCTCGACCTGCTGGAAGATGTGCAGGCAGGTGCGGACAATATGGAGCGTTTGCCCCTTGACGGCACAGAGCTTGAGCAGTGGGCGCTCAACGGTGCAAGCTGCTGGGAGCAGTACAGTAACGGCGGTTGCTCCATCTGCTATAATGCCGATATCGCCGCCCGCGTCTGCACCCCGTCCGAACTCAAACGCACCGACGGCGGCATGAACAACCCCAACAGCCGGGAAACGTGGCTTGACGTGCAAGCCCGCGCACTGTATCAGGCTTGCAACCGTATCCGCACCATCTGCCGCACCAACGGCCTGTATTGCAAGGAGGCCTAAACCATGAAAACAAAAAGAACCATGCGGGATATCAAATCCCAGTATCCGACCATTATCCAAGTAGGCTATTGCGATGCACAGAATATGCTCAGCATGGACGACCCCGCAACGTATACTGCAGGTGTATACGGCTGGAATGCGGATATCTACCCTATCATTTCGGGCGTTGCAATCTGCACCGGATACCGTCCCTTTGGAAACATCAAGCCAGACCGCGAAACGGTTCGCCGTTACGAAAAGCGGGCGCAAGAAATGCGCCGGGATTTGTGGAACGCTGAGGTGCTTGCAACGCACCTGCACAGCTTGCAAATGGAATTTGTTCGGGAGGTGTGCAAAGTATGATTACTCTGGACTTTACCCAGTGGGCGGCCCTCTGGTATGTGGGCGGTATGATTTCCGGTTTTCTCCTCTGTCTGGTCTGGCTCAACGACCGGGCGGAGCAGTAAGGAGGGGAGACAATGACAAAAGCATTTCGTGCAAAGCTGCTTAAAGCTGGCACATTAGATACTGTAAAATATCGGTATGCTGTATATCACGGCCACGCCTACGACGTTATCAAACGGATTAAAAAAGCCGAAATCCGGTCTTGGAACGCCGAAAACGACGAATATTGGGAATCTGTCGAATACATTTGTTATTAAATGAGGGCTAAAAAATGACGACATTTGAGGAAAAAGTGAACGCCTACCGCGAAAACAAGCGGTTAATTGAAGAGTTAGAAGCAATGAACGACGCTGTAAAGGCTGAGATCATCGACATGATGCACGGCGCGCCCGAAATGGTGCAGGGCACTGCAAAGGCCATTTACAAGGATGTGCAAAGTGTCCGACTTGATAGCAAGCTTTTACAGGCAGCGCACCCGGATATTTATGCTGAGTGCAGCAAAAAGACCGTTTACAAGCGGTTCAGCGTGGTATAAGGGGGTGCGACAAGTGATATTATCCTGTATCCTGTTCTTCTTTTGGTTTTTCTCTGCGCTGTTTAAGGCGTCAAAGTAACGCCGATCGGATACTTTAGCGGGGCTGCACCGTAAAGCAACCCCGCCCCAGCCCAAAAGGGCAAAAATATTTTTGCAAGTCCTGTATAAGGGGCTTGCAATATGATATACTATAGTAAAAGGGGCAGTAAAGGCCCAGAAAGAGAAGTGTTATTATGAAAACCTACACAGAACACGAAGTTAACGGTCTGAGCATTTACGTTGATGACGAAACCGGAAAAGTACATCACGCAGTAAATTTTGATAGCGCAAATCAGACAACGCTTTATCCGTACGCCTATAACACCCGCTCCCGTGTGTGGGATAATGTCAGCGGAGATTATACGCTGGCAGGATTGAAGCGCACAAAGCGTTTAATTGAATGGCACTAATAAAATTCTCACCCCCGCCCACGCTGGCGGGGCTTTTCTTTTACCTTGCATCTGCTGAGAGTGCAGGGCTTTTATTTTATCCTGTTACAATACAGCCGTATACAAGCGTTTACAGTGCGTTTTGTGCAATCAATACAGTAATACCGTCAACACAACAAAACAGCAAACAGGGCTTTACAGGTGCTTTTCCGGCTATTTGACTCATTCTAACACCGTATACACCAGACCGACACAAGCGGCTATAATACCACCTGCGCCACGCTGGAGCGTATCACAGCGCCCGGACGGCCTGCACCGATACCAGATACCACCGCCACGCCGGACACTGTACAGGTCAACACAGACCGCGTATTATAATAAGGTATATAATGGTACATCCCTGCTATAGATCCATGCCAGACAGTGCAGCATACAGCAGACCACGCAAGCCCGGCGGGGTCTCGATGCTTCCCACTCCTGGCATTAGCCTGGCACCGGGTTAGCCTGGCATTAGCCTGGCATTGTGCTTTCTTCCTGGCACGGCGGCGCGGAACCATTGGCGGCTCTCGCCGCAGTTTTTTTCGGGCTTTCGCCCGATAGCTAATAGAGGTCAGCAATAGTCGTAGCGTTCCGGCTGGAATAGTCGTAGCCGATAGTCGTAAAGTCGTCAGACGACTAGCTTTTGAAAGTCCTATATATCGTATAGTAGCGAGCAGTCCGCTGATAGTCGCAGAGTAATAGTCGTAGCGTTTTCTTACGAACAATCGTCAAATAGTCGTGTATTTTTTGTGAGAAATAGTCGTTCGCCTTTTAAGAAAAGAGAGGTGCGATAGTCGCTAAGTCGTCCGACACCCCCAAAATCAATATCTGTCAAGACACCAGTCAATTTTATTTCCCATCACATTACCTCAAAATCTTTAACCATCGTACTTATTATAATAGTCGCAGACAATTACTCAATCTTTTTAACTATTATTCTGCTGGAATAGTCGTACCATCCGATTCTGTTCGTTCTTCTCCTATTTAATTACCGACAACTACAATCATATCATACAAACAAACTATGATTACTTATTCGGCAATACCTCAATACTTTTAACTATCAAATAAGACTATCCGGCTGGTCAGTTGCTTTCAGCTTTCAGTCAACAGCTCATACAGTTATGCAACATTTCTACATATCCAGCCGACTACGAAATAAAGTCAATTCTCCATGTGAAATAATCGTAAATCATCCGCCAATCCGAACGTTACGCTAGTTCTCGCCTACGGTCTGCTCTGCTGGCTAACGGTATAGCTTTGGAGATAGAGGGTTGTAGGGAGAAAGAACCTTTACAGGCGATTGAACTCTGGTTCACTGTACTGTTGCTTCTCCTGTTCCTTGTCAATCCACATATCAGCAAAGGCCTTCCAGTTCGTGATAGGCTTTCCGGTCTTGGTCATCCAACCTGTTCCCTCATAGTAGTTCATGAACCTGCTGGCAAGCCTGTTCTCACATCCAGCATCCAAAAAATACTCGCTCACATCCTCGAAGTCCGGCGTACTGGCGTTTCTATCGGGCGGGTCGCCCGCTTTCTTAATAACTTTTTTTCTTTTCTTTTCTTCTATATTAAGGAGGTGAACGATTGTTCCCCTCACAGGTGAAGTATCGTTCCCCTCAGAGGTGAATGATTGTTCACCTCCCTTTTCGCTCTTTGACGATTCTTCCGGCACTTTGACGTATATTTTATCGGGCTTGTTCTTTCCTTCACGCTTGCGCTCGATCAACCCGGCTTCTTCCAGCTCTTTCAAAGACTTCTTGACCCATCGTTCCGTGAATCCAGTATCGGCAGCAAGGTCTTTGATGGGATACACGATGTATACTCGCCCTAGTTGGTCAGCAAATTTTCCGCTTTTGCTTGCCCTCTGTGACGACCTTGCACGATTGAACAGGTAAATGTAAACAATTTTCTCCGTTGGGCTAACGCCAATAGTCGAGAGGAATCGAGGGTAGACCATGTACCCATTGACCTTTGTATCGGCTGTCATGTATTCCATTTTCTTCTCCTGCAATAGTCGTATACTTCTACAATGCTCTCACAGCCACGTAGAGCCGTGCCAGAGCCGCTTTCTGTATTTGACCGATAAGTTTGCCGTCTGACGCTAAAAGCGTTTGTAGGGCTTCTGTGTGCGTATATGCAAAAGCCTGCCATTGCTGACAGCCCATGTGATTTTATAATTGGGTTTGAATGTAATAGAGTGCATTGTAAGAGCCATTCACCCGATAATAGTCTTTTAGATACTCGCTAATATAAGCGCCGAGTGGCTTCCATTCATCATCCGGCTGTTTTACAATTTTGGCTTGCCACCACTGGATAGCCCACCGGGATTCTTTTTCGGCCTTTCTGGCAGACCATCCATGCGCCATCATCAATTTCTTAAAACGCTTTCTAGTCACAGTGCTTCTCCTTTCAATCCATCCAAGTGTACTCTTGGAACCGTTGAATCTGCTTGTTAAACGTGATGGGAAGGTCGCCTATCTCGCCTTCCTTGTTCTTGCTTAGCCGGAACAGATACTTGTCGGGGTTGTCGCCGGACAGAAGAATGATTGCATCTGCGTCCTGTTCAATCTGTCCGCTCTCTCGCAAGTCGGAGTTAGTAGGCGTTGCTCCGGACTTGGATGGGTTTCGATTGAGCTGTGCCAGTGCCACCACGACAATGCCTGTGGTCTGCGCCAGTTCGTGTAAGGCAATGGATATGGCCGTAATGGCGGCATATCTGTCCTTTGCGCCTGTTTCGTGGATGAGTTGAAGATAGTCTACGAAGATGATCTGAGCCTTTTTACGGAGAGCCTGAGCCTTCATCCACGCCACGTTCTTTCCGGCAGCGGAGCGGATATATAATGGCATCTTCATGTTTTTTGCCTGTCCGTCAATCTCATTCAAGCTGACCGCCTTATTTTTCACCGTGTCCAGAGGGCAGTATATTTGATTAGCCATCAGACGTGCGCCCAACTTGCGTTTGCTGGTTTCTAGGCTGAAATAGTACACGGTGTAGTCCTGCTTTGCCATGCTTGCTGCTATTTGCAAGGACAGGGCTGTCTTGCCCGCAGACGGTCTGCCGCCGATGATAATGAAATCACCCGGAGAAATGTGCAGCGCTTCATCCAGACGCTCTAGGCCTGTCTTGATATACACAGGCTTCTCGTCCATGTGAAGCACATAGTCGTTCAACACATCCTCGTATGTCCACGCATCTTCTTCTTCAGCTTTCAGGCTCATCGCCTCGCCCATCTGCTGGTAGATGTCTGATAGATCAGAATAGTCAGTGAGCTCGCTGGTCATCTGAAATGCCAGACCTTGCACACGAGTAAGTGCAGCTTGTTCTCTGATAAGCTGCGCCCAACGCTGCATCTGCTCCCTGTCAATTCGTACACACTCTGATTCACAGGTTTGTACACACGCCAAGAGCGTCTGCGCTACGTCTGGATGCTGCGTGTTTATCTCGACTATATCTATCTTACCCCTAGCCGTCCAATAGCCCTGAACAGCCGCAAAAGCGTCTCTCAGCTCAGGTCTGAACAAGTCAAGTTCAAGGTCTGGTATGATTTCATCCACAACGCCCGGCTTGCAGAGCATCAGCGCACCGATAAATACCGTTTGAACGTCCATTGTCATAGTCTAGGAAACTCCATCTCCGTACTTTGCTCGTACTGGTCATCCTGTTTTAATGCGTAAATGTCCTGCCATCCAGCATAGATGCTCTGGTCGAGAATGGCTTTCCAGTCATGCCGATCAAACTTTTCCAGCTTGTTGCAGAGCATCTGTTTCGCCCGGTCTGTCATAGGCTTTTTGATTCTTGTACGCATCTGTGCGAACTCTCGCAGGGATTCCAACAGGGCTTTATCGCCATGAGCAAAGTCGGAGAAGATGTCAGGTTTCTTTTTGACCGCACTCTCCGGCAAGGTCTTGGCATTCATCTGACTGTCAGTTGATACAATGGGTTCATTGTCATCTGACTTTAAACTCATAGATGAGCTGACCTTCATATCATTTATGACATGAGGATGAGCTGACTTTCGTGTAGACCATCCTTTTGACGCAATATCGCTTCTTTTCCATTCTTCATCGAGCAAATGCTTAATTAAAATGAAACAAGATTCTGCTTTTTTTGAGTTCAAAGTTGCGTCTTTTTCTTCAAAAACGTATGCACAGATTGCATCGTATAGTTCCAACTTTTCTTTGCTTTTGAGTGTGGAGATGGCTTCAAAGTAATATCGTTGGAATGTAAAGCTGTCTCGTTTTTTGTCCATACCTATCCCCCATTAAAACAGGCACTCAGCGTCAGACTCACGCAGCCAGCCTTCACCCGGAATATTGACTATCTCATAATACTGCCGTGCAACGTAAATTGTTTTCTGCCCATCCTCAGCAATCAGGCCGACAATCAGATAGTTGCCAGCAGCCATAAAGAACCAAGGGTTGCTCTTGTAGGTCTCGCCCTTCATCCAGTTTTTCATCCTGTTCACGGCTTTTTCAATATCCTTATCGGGGCAGTCCGGGTTTTTGTACGCAAAGAAATCCTCAGGAAATTTAAGTTTTTTCACTTTCTGAATCCCTCTCTCGTTCTCGTGATTCTCTTATGCACCTTGACAGGTCTTGTGCCTTTGCCATACGCTGGTCGGGTATGTTTTGCCTTGATGTACCCGCAAGGTGGCTTCGGCCCGAAGTCAAAAAAGCTCAAGTCCATAACGATGATGCCAAATTTTTTGTTTGTCATGTTTACTGCTCCTTACGCATACCATTTTGGTGCTTCATTGAAGATTTCAACGCCTTTCGCAAAGCCCATCTTTTCTAAGGTTTCACACATGATGCCATCCATCATGCTGTGAACGATTTCTTCATCATCGCCGTACTTTTGGTACGCTTCCTGCATTTCTGTCGTGAATGTGTCAATCATATCTTGCGTAACAACGATATTGTTTTCCATAAGCCCTCCTATACCATCGGAAACGTCATTCAATGCGTCACAGGACACTGAATGTTCGGGTCAATAGTCGGTGTTGCATCAATAGCATCCAGCACCTCATCATAGAAAGCTCCTCCATCGGGATTCGAAAACGAACTAGCTCTGTCTGCGTCCAAAGCGCATTTTTCAATCTTCTGGCGCAGCGCATCTGCATCAATCGGTCTCATATCTGTCAACCCTCCGGCGCATAAATGCGCATCCAATGTGTGACCGTCACGTTATCCGGCAGTCTCTCGCCTATCTCGTCCCAGAACTGACCGTCTGCGTAACAGCCAAGAAAGTACGCTGTCGGCGAGATTCCTTGCAACATTTTTCCATCTTTATCACGCCACGTTGTCTTAGTCGCAAGCAACAAAGGCTGCGTTCGTTCTCGTGGCTGTTCGCTTGCCGGATGCCAGAGTGTGTTAGCCATTCAATCGCCCTCCCACACACCGTCAGGACGCATCTTTGCAAACGCCAGCAGGCCGTATAGGGCACGTTTTGCGTTGCCCTCTGTGGCGTTCCAGTAGTCGCTATCGTCCACATCGTCCCCTAGTGCAGAAATAGCCTTTTCAAGCATTGGAATGCTTTCTGCACCTGTCTTGCCGTAGATGGAGCGGATGCCCTTGCTACCAAACACATCATCACGACGAAAGTGCTTTCCATAATTATAGGTGATATTAAGCCACAGTTCCTTTGTTCCTCCAATGGAACGAGTACCACCATCAATAAAGTGCATATCATCCACTTCAAGCGTTTCATGCGTTACGGGGTCGCACAGCGAAATATCATAGCTCATCTTTCTTCTCCCATTCCTTGCATCCACGTTCGTCCCACACGAAGTCTGCAACGTGTTCTGACTGGTCGTTCACGCATACGCCCTCCGGCTCCGCGTACCATTTGCAAGAGCCACAGGACGGCTCAGATTTGTTCTTACAGGATTCTGCTGTGCATCGGATAGCCTTGCCAGCAGAGAACTGTTTGATGCCCATGTAAGAGCAATGTTCAGTGGTGCAGTAGAAATTCATCCGATTTTCCTCCAACCAATTAACTCGCAGACACCAATCGTTACAGGGTCGCATCTGTGAATAACTATGTCCCCTGTTCTATATGCGTTGATAGGCGGTCTGTAGACAAATCCTTTTTCTTTTGATTCAAAAACTCCATCGAGAATGTTCTCCGGCAAAATTAAAAATCCATCAGAATCCAAGATGGCATCGCATTGCTTGCATTTATAGACGCAAACTTTTTTCATATTCTCTGTCCCCTCTTTACCCTATTGAACCGCCCGATCACTCGCTTATACTCCGCATAGCACTCAGGGCACAGGTCGCCTGTGTCCCTGCGCCACGCCCAGTCCTTGAAGTATTCGTCAGGGTTCATCATCCTGCCGCCTAGAACTGCTCCGCAGCGGTCACACACTCGCTTGTGGTAGATTCCTCTGTCAGTTTGCATTAGTCGTCCTCCTCAAAACCCGGCGCAACCCTTGCAATATATTCGGTCTCGGAGCCTTCTGGAAATGCAAGTTTAAGGCTTCCACCAATCGGCTGATTATGCAAAGGGTATATGTCGAGACCGTTCATTGCGACTTTCGCTGCTTCTTTTTGAGTAGAAGCGTGAACGAGTAAATATCCACGTTCTCTCCATTCAACAGGCACTTTATACAATCCCATGTTAGCCATCCTCCCCATCTAACCTGTTTACGCAATTTTCCTTCTGGCATTCATTGCAATTTCCGCAACACTCAAAAGAAAAATGCGTGATTTTTTGCGATTTATATTGACGGAGTAAATACTTATATTGGTTGTAGCAGTAAGGGCAAACAAGCATTCCATCAACGTTTCCCCACCCGACTGCTTCTTCAAATTTTTCCCAGTGATTGAATCCTCCGTCTGTATCGCCAGTTTTCAAAAGTTTTACGAAATGCGTCATTCCGCATCTGTCACATTTGTAAAGTTGTCCGTTTGTTTTCATTTCATTCATTCTCCCCAACATCCTTGAACAAGATTTCTTTGTCGGCTTTCCAGTCTTTGATTTTGCACGGAATGTCCGTGCCGGGTACGGTCTTTTTCAGCCCATCCATCTGCCAGACGTTCCATGAGATAATGTCTGCAATGCAGTCAAGAAAAATGGGCATGAAGCCGATTTCCAGCTTTTCAACCTCAAACCGATACCTAAAATTTTCAATTAGTGTCAGAAACAGGTTGCACCTTGCCAGCAAGAGATTGTCCCCCTGCCACTCATAGCCGTATGTCGATGCGTAGGCATTGATTGCCCAGCACATCCACATATCGTAGTCATGGAACTGCTCTGCCAGAACATTCATCTTCCTATCCAGCAGACCGATTCTGTCCGGCACGGCAATCATCCGCCCTGTCGTGGTATCGTAACGGCTTGTGAGGAACGGCGCTTCTCCACAGGTTACTTCAAGACAAACCTTGTTGATGTACTCCTTCCAGCCCTCGCCCTTCAGGCCGTTTTCGGCAACGTCTGCCATCTTCTTGCAAACCCAAGTCGGCGTGAACACCTCTGCTTTCTTGCTGGTTCGCTTCTTTTGGTCTGCAAGCCGTTTCTGCACACGAGGGACAAGCTGAACTTTGTCCAGCTGTTCCAGTGTGATTTCATCTGCAAAGCCCACGCCCAGTTTAGGCGGCGGGTCTGTCGCCCAGATAATGTTCTTGCCTGTCGTATGGTCTTGCAAAAGGACAGGCAGGAACGTGCGTAAGCATGGATCGGAAAAGTCAATCAATGGGGTTACGGACAAATCCATTGTGGCTGTTTCATTCTTTGATTTCTTTCCCATTCCATTTCTCTCCAAAAGACGCTCATGCGCTTTTTCTGTTCGATTTGTGATAGCCTAAATCCCTCTGACTGTCTACATTTTGTGATGCCAACAATGCGGCTTGCATAGTGCTTCGGACAGCAACGCTTGCCCGGAATTGGTGGTTCATCACAATAGGCGCAAGTGCCAGATGTCCTTCTGTATTCCTTGCTGTTTCTCGCTCTCTTTTGAGCATCCTTTGTTCGGCACTCGATACAAGAACGATAGCCTTTTGACATTGGACGTTTCAGGCAAATGGTGCAAATCCCTTTCGCGGCCAGCCTTTTACGCTTTTCACGTTGCCGTTCATTGCGTTTTTGCAGATACACAGCTTTCGTTTCACCCGAAAGACTTTCGTATGCTTGCGTGTGCCTTTCGAGGTCTTTTGACAAACACTCTGCACATGATACTCTGCCCGGCATTGCATCGTTCTGACCGCAATGGATGCAGATGTGATGTTCTTTATACATCTGCCGTAACGCTTTGCTACTCATTTCACTATTACATGCTCCGTCGCGTAATCGCCATAACAGTTGCACTTAAGCCATTTGTATTTTGACGAACCTTCCGCAAAATCGAACTTCCATTTTTGGATTCTTTTGATACGTCCACAAACCGTACATCGGACTTTGATTATTCGTTTGTCTTTGTAAGGCTCAAAGGATATTTTGGTGAGTTCGCATACAAGTTTTCCGTCTTCCGTAAAAAGAAATCCGTTCATTCCTCTTTTACCTCTCTGTACTCCACGTCAATCCCCTTAGGCAAAGCCGTCTGGTACTTCTGAGCCAATTGCTCTGCGCTCTGGGCATCACCCAACGGCTGTTCAGGCGGTGCAACGGTGACTTCTACGTTGTCACGCATACCAAAGTAGTTCTTGGCTCGGAAAATCCACTCTGCCGGGTTCTCCTGACCGTACATACCGTTGTACGCCCACATGGACTGCATTTGCAGAATCAGCTTGAGGATGTACTTCTGCTGCAAGCTATCGTCACGGCGCTTGCCCGCCATAATCTGCTTTAGGCTCACCCATTCGATGCCAAGCACCAGTGCAATCCATTCCACCACAGGGGAGATTCTGGCTTCGATACAAGCGTCAAAGAAGAAGTCAAGACGTTGCTGCACTTCAATCGGGTTGTTCATGTCCACGCTTGGAAGGTCGCCAAAATACTTTGCTGCAATCATGCCGATGACCTTCTTGTCCTCTTCATCGCCGATTCTTGACTGCAAATCGCCTGTGTTCAGCATCTTTGACCTCGTGATTGCTAACTCTTGCTGTTCTTTCACCTTTTTACTCACCTGTGAGCGGATAGATTTCCGCTTGTTAAGCATTTGCTGTTTCTTCTTCTCTCGCTCTTTCTCACGCTTCGCAGCGGCTTCTTCTTTCGCCTTTTGCGCTCGCTTCTCACGCTTTTTCTTTTCAGCTTCGGTCAGCGGCGGTCTGCCACGACCACGCTTCGGGGGTGTTGCCAAGAGTTATCACCTCGTTTCGGTTTAATAGTGAACAAGTCTATCGCCCATGTAATCTAAGGCTTTTGACATATTGAGGACGGCGCAACAGTTTTCGTTTGACATCCACCAAGCGCACTTCTCTTTTTCGCAGACGCACCGACCAAGAGGATTGCTGGTCATCTTCATCGGGCAGTAAAGTTCGTTGTCCATCAGTCATTCGCCTTCTTCGCGAAAGGATTATACTCACTAGGGTCTGCCTTGTTCGCCCATTCAACCCACTTAACAACTTTCTTTCGCAGTTCGTCATCAAGTAGAAATGGTTCACGAATCAGGATAATCTTTGGATTCTTCTTCATAATGTCTGCATTGGTTTTGATTTCGTCATAATCAATCGAGCCATGAAACATCTTACTACGAACCTTGTCGCCTCTACTTGAGATATGACGAGTGAACGATTCCTCACGGAATCTAAACTTCTCCGTCAAGTGCGGATTGAGTTTCAAATCGTACTCCTGAATATATCCAATTTTCATAACGTTTTACCTCCCAAGGAACACAAATGCCCACTTCATCCATTCGGGGATGTCTGCGGAAAACAAGCCCTTATACATAAAGATGGAAAATACGATAGACGAAACCGCCACGACTGCAATAAAAGCGATCACAACGCCTTGAAGAATCGCAAACTTTCTACGGCTTCTTTCCATACTCTTTTCAATGTCATATCTGTTCATGTTTTTACCTCCATCCCATCACAACAGCCGTGCAAACGACCAGACACACGTTGACGAACAGCCAGACGAGCATTGCTTGCCGTTCTTCAAACAAGTTGTCTGCCGCGTCTTTGATTGTCCGCTCGGACTGAACCACCACCGCCAGCAGGACTAGGCAGATCAGCCAGCGAGTTGCAAATTCAAACATTGTTATCCTCCATCAAATCGTCCATGCTCAACTGACCGCTGACGTTGTCATCTTCCATCCACCAGCGAAAAACGTCCATGCCGGTCTGCCAGTCGTCTGTCGCAAATTTCTTTCCTTCAGATTCAAGATTTCTCTTTTTACGAGCTTTCAACATTCTTTCAAACGCTGAGATGTACATTTTCTCGTAAGCAGGCCAGCGCATAAACTCGCGCTGTCTGCCCCCCCTACCGGCCATAGGACAGCCGATGCAGCCAACACGCTTCTGCCCTTCGCAATACAGCGGATTGACAGGAAGGTGTTCGCCGCGCGTGTAGTCCCATACGTCATCATCAGACCAGTCCACAATCGGATTGACAGTCATCTTTCCCTTGAGGTTGCAGGTCTCGAACAGATGCCGCTTTTCATCGTTATCGCCCATCATCGTAATTCTTTTTTCTTTGTTACGATGGTTAAATTCCATAATTCCACGATTGTTTTTTCTCGATGTCGACTCAGCCCAACGAACGCCAGTTGCAATAAAGCGATTTTTACCAGATGTTTCCTTCAACACAGAACAACAGTAACGCATAAGCCTCGTTGGTGGAACCATGATTTGCGGAATCAGCGTCCACATGGACACGGGCTTGTCCTTGTATCGTGGCATAACGATGGAGCATTTGATTCCACGTTCTTCCATCGCCTTGAACTGCTCACGGATGAAATAGACCGTCTCCGGCGCATCTGCTGTGGTATGGCTGTTGACCACCTCAAAGTTGATTCCTGCACGTTCAGCCAACGCTACAAGCACCTGTGAATCCTTACCGCCAGAGTATGTGACCATGAGCGGTTTCTTGTACCGATGCTCGGATAGCCGTGCAGCGTCCTGCAACCGTGCAATAGCAAGCTGTTCCTTGTCCATCAGCTCCACCTTTCTCTCAGCTCTTTTTCGACCTGCTCCGACTTTGCGGTAATGTAATCTGCGAACTCGTCAGGGGTCATGTCCTCTTCTTTGAACTTGCCGACCATCTCCCAGTACCTGTCACCAATGCGGATGATTTTCTGCACCTGTTCATCGGTCAAGTCTGCATCGCACCGAAGGTTCTGAATCAGTGCGCCCCATGTGGCGGTTATTCCATCCAGAGCCACGCGAAAGCCGTACAACTGATTCTGTCGTGCGATTTTGCGGAGGTTGGTCGGTTTGACCTGTTTGCCACACAGGGGGCAGTTACCAAATTTATTCATCCGACTGCTCCTTTGCTTCAAGGCGAGAGAGCCAACGATCAAGCTTTATCTCGGCGGTCTTGTAGATTTCCTCCGAAACCCTTGCCTTGATACATGGTTTTGAATCAGACAAATAGACCGTGAACGCAACTTTAATGTCTGCTAGTTCTTCTAGCAGATTTTCTTCGCACTCCTCAACGCTCTTCGGTGTCGGATTCGTATTATCCAGCGCACGGCGTAGCTTCAACGCAGCCTGTGCCAGTTCGGACGCTTCTTCTGCCAACTGTGCCAAGATTTCCGTCTTGGGCAGGATGTCTGAGACTTTCTTGCTCACTTCTGTTCTCCTTTCAGCCAGTCGTTCAGCTTTACCATGCAAGAGGGGCAAAGAATGAACGACCTGTCTGGCGAACATTCATAGCCATGTTCTTTGATTTTCACTTTTCGGATTCCGTTCGTTTCGCCGTGCCACGAAAAGCACTTGCCGCATCGGTCGCAAATTGCAACCTCAATATCATTGAACCTCATTCTCGTTCTCCAATCTTTTTAGCAGCCCGTCCACGTCATACCGCCAATGGACACGCAACCTTTTTGCTTTGACCTCTATTCCCTCTTGTTCTGCCCACTGCCAAGGGATGCTTTTCCGGCTCTCGTTGTAACGGAACGCCAGAACCTTGCTGGCAGGGATTGCAAAGGTGCGGTTGACCGCCCTGTAATTGACTATTACATGGGCGGTCTGACCGCCGTACCCCATCGCATCCACCATGTCAGTGATGTGCTTTTCCTTGCGGTACTTGCACTTTGCCTTGTCGTACTTGCCGAACACTTTTTCCAGAGGGATAGAGGGCGTTTCGATGGTTTTCAGCTCAAACAGGTGGTTCATCGGGTAACGGTACAAAAGGAAGTCACAGATGTTGTCGATGGAAAACGACAGGTTCTCGTTGCCGCCGTAGTAGGTGGCAGCACTGTCTTTCAGGCGGTAGCACCACGCATTGGATGGGACGGATGCTTTGAAGTCTGCTTCAAACTGCTTGCCGGTGTTCATAAATCAACCCGTCCATCGTTTTCTTCTCCATGTGTATGGATAAACATAAAGCATTCCTCTCTTAATCATTCTTTCTGTCATCTGTTTTGCCAGCTCAAGGGATGATGCTCTTGGCGCGAAAATCTGTTCCGGGTATTTGATTTCCACCATCAATCCGTTTCGGATAATAGATTTTTCGCACGGATACTTGTAACCGTCTTTCAGGATATAGCCGACCATCTTCTTGCCACTATATGGCTTAAACCCATACCAAATGCAAGAAAGCGGGCTACTTTCAAACGGAACCAAAATCTGTTTATTTGAATCAAATCTGCAATGGCTGTTCAAAACAGAAGCGATGTGCTTCATCGTTTTCTTCGATGGATTTCTCATCCTCGTTCACCTCTAAATTCGCTTCCGAGAAACCGTTTCTTGCCTTTTTCTCAGTGCTTGTCCTCATAATCACGGTGGTACACGCTCTGGCTGTGGTTCAGCTCATATACGAATGCTTTGCGTTCCTCAAAGTCTTTCTTTTCTGCCTTGTACTTTTCGCAGGTGTCGTGGCAAGCTTGGTGGCGTGATGTGCAGTTGAGACAACAGGTAATCATTCTTCGCCAAATCTCCTTTTTGTTACAGCCATCGGGAACTCCTCGATTTCGCTTGCCCACCGTGCGGTTCCATCTCCGTATGCTCTTTGCCAGACCAGAGGGAAACCACCCAGACCATCGAATAGGCTACCCAGTGTAGGTTTTTCTTTTAGGTAAGGGCGCATCTTCTGCACCAACCAAAACCACTGCGGCAAAGCGATTGAGTTGCCTAGAGCCTTGTACCGTGGGCTGTCAGCGTATTTGTGCTTCTTTCCTTTGCTATCCGTCCAGTCACCAATGTCGGTGTATCCGTCCGGGTAGCCTTGTAGCCGTTCACATTCAACAGGGGTCAAGCGGCGAACAATCCAGCGGATGGCTTTCTCTGCAATCAGGCACTCGCTGCCATTGCCGATGTTCCCTGCTTTCGCTTTCAAGGTTGAGCATTTGTCGCTTTCCTTGTAGTGGCTGAACGACTGTTCGTTGAAGGTCTTGCGTTCGATTGCAATGGCCGTGTAATCTGTGATTCTGTTTTCGTGGTCGCCTGTAATGGTCGGTACGATTTTTCCATCGCCGTTTCCACGAGCATCATAAACAACAGGCTGAAACAACGTCTGGTCTTGCAACGTAGAAATCGTTGCGCTCAATTCAGTTTGAACCAGAGCGCCTTTACCGCCACCCTCACATCCAGAACGGATTTTTAGAGTGTAGGCTGCGGGTTCTGTGCATCGAGTCGAAGTCTCTCGATGGTCTGATTCCAATACTCGTCCAGTTCCTTTTCCTCCAGACCTTTCTGTTCCTTCACTTTCTGCATCACCTGTGATAGAGTTCCCGGATTCCACCATTCGATCATATCCAGCAACGCTTGCTTCAGGAGTTCGGGCAAAGGTTTTCCACGCCGGGATGCTCTCACAAGGATTCCCTGACAGGCTCGTGCGCTCAAATAGTATTTCTGCGGCACGTTGTCCTCCAAAATCCACGACAAGAGCGATTCTCTTTCGGCGTTGGGGAACTCCCCAATATTGAGCGTCGAGCTGTCGCCAAGCCAGAGACCATCCGTTTCCGGCGATTGCTCCGGCTTTGCTCCATCTGCCCCCCCTACCCGAAGGTCGAGGAATTGAAGCGTCTGGTTGTTCCACGCGGGCAAGCTCTTCCAGCACGGCTCTGAAATCTTCTCCTCCGTTAGAGCTGAATGCTCCGGGTACGTTTTCCCAAACAGCGAAAGTTGGATACAGTCCATTTGTGCTTGACCTCATTTCTTTTATGACTTGAACCGCTTCCATGAACAACCCGGAGCGTTCTCCGGCAAGTCCCGCCCTGCGTCCAGCAATGGACAAGTCCTGACACGGGCTTCCGAACGTGATACAATCCACAGGCTCTATCTGGTCACCGTGAATCTTTGTGATGTCGCCCAAGTGTTTCATCTTTCCAAACGTCCGTTCAGCCAGATAACGCAGCTCTTATATAAGGTAGGCGGTCATGACTTTGCAGAAGCAAAAGCCTTGCTCATATCAGCGATAATGTCATATCGGTCTTGATACTTGCTATACACGGTCGTTCCAGTGCCAAGCCCAATCTGCGTCTGGTTGATAGATGCAGGAACTATGTAGATGCTTTCTTTTTCTTCGCTCTTTGCGATCAAAAAGTAAACATCACAAGTCGGAAAGCGTTTTTCAAGGTTAAACGAATAGCAAAAACTCTTATTTGCTTTGCTCGGCCTTGCCGTTTTCACATCAACCTTAACGCTTCCATTAACATAAAGGTCATAGGCGTATCTAGTTGACATTCGCTCAACCGCAAATCCATGTTCTTCCAGCAGTTTTGTAGCAAGGTCTTCGCCATACTTTCCGAATTGCGTTTCGCTTTCTTTCATTTCGACATTGAGGATTTCAGCTATTTTGTAATAGCCACCCGGAAAACGGCGAATTGCATTTGTCAACTTGTCGTTTCCGTAATACTCGCTCAATTCACTTCTTGATGGCATTCTGGTTAAACCAGTGGCAGACATACAGGCTTTCACATACAGCAAGATTTTATCTTGCGTCCAATGCGTTTTTTCTTCCTGATTCATGCGCATCTCCAATCAGAATGGCAACGAACCATCATCGTCAATCACAGAGAAGTCATCCGTGTTGCCCTTAGAGTAGTTTTGCGGTGCATCCTGCGCCCGATCAGCAGGCTTGCTGTCCGACTTGCCACCGCAGAAGTCAACCTTGTTCGCCATGATTTCCGTTGCGGTGCGGTTGTTCCCCTGCTTGTCGATATATTTTCGGGTCTGGATGCTACCAGTCACCAGAATCAGGCTACCCTTCTGGAACCACTTAGAAACGAACAGTGCCGTATTTCCAAATGCGGTGCAGTTAAAGAAGTCGGTTTCTTTCTGACCGCCGCTCTGACGGTCGCAAGCAATGCTGAACGTGCAAACATCCTTGCCGGACTTCGTGACCTTAGCTTCGGGCGTGTGAACCAGACGCCCCTGAATTGCGATAGAGTTGAGCATTATTTAGCCCTCCTTCGGCTGTTTCTGGGCACAGTCCCAACACAGGACACGCCCAAAGCGTTTCTTTGTGCTTCTTGCGGTTTCCAGCGGCGATACGGTGCGGTTGTTGTACTGAATAGGCTGCAACTGCTTTCCGCAGAAAGCGCATGGGGGAATATTTTCTGTCTCCGCTTGCTTCTGCACAGGCTTGCTGGCTCTGCTTGCCGTCTGCTTCTGGTACTCATCCGTGTCAGCGTCTTTTGTATCGTCAATGCAGAACAGACCGTTCAGAGCGTACTTTCTAGCGTAGCTGCTTGCAGTGCCGGTAATCTGCGAATCGTCCATGCCCTTCTTAAATTCAGGCTCACGAGCGTATGCAGTCACCGTATAGGTGGCTCCATCCTGCGATTCAACAGTTGCAGTGGCTTCGATATAGTGCCAGCTGTCAACGATAACAGGCTTGTCAGAAAGCCGCAGCACAAGGCTATGCGCTTTCAAGATTGGCTTTACCGCTTCAAGGATGTCCTCACACGAACGGTACTTGTAACCGCCGAACTTGTTCATCTGTCCCTTCGGGGCTTTCAACTCTGACTGAACAGCCATCAGAGCTTCATGGATTTTGCTGTTATCCATCAGTTGTTCTCCTTCCTCGCTTCTTTTCTCGCTTTACGGCAAGCCGGGCAACGATTAGGCAATGCCATGTTATGCGATTCAAAGAAAATGCATTCTGCACGAGAAATCTTGAATACTTTGCCGCAATCACGGCACATTTTCTCGATGCTTGTGTTCTCGTCCCACGAAGCCCTTCTTGCGGCATCTTTAACAGCAAACAATTCCTTAATGCTGTCATAAGGGTTCCTAACAAGCGTATGCTGCGGTGCGTGACCGTTCTTGCGAAGCGTTTCCTCTAAGTTGTTCCTTTTGCAGTTTGCGCAAAGAGTTTCTGTGCTGTTTGGAAACACCGAAAAAGGCTTATTGCACTTTTCGCAGTGCTTGATTTCTTTCTTGTATTTACCCATTTTCTTTCCTTTCTTTGGCTTCATTAAGCTTCATTGTTCTTACTTTGGCTTAACATGGCTGTACAAAATCAACCAGCCATCAGTTCTGCCAACTGCGCACGGAGGTCTTTCAACTCCGATTCCCTGTCGTCAATTTCGGACTGCAAGTCCTCAATCTCTGCCTGACGGTCTGCTTCTTTGGCTTCTGCCATCTGTTCGTTGGTCATAAAGTACACGCCGTCCTCCGGCTCGTTTATTCCTCCGAATCTGTCAAGGTTAATCATCTTTTGGTCTCCCTCTCTTACGCTCCTCTTTGATTTGCAGCGCACTGTACCACTGGTCTTTGTCGATCTCGATGGTTGACCACCGGTGATTGCAGACAAGACACTTTTTTCTGCGAACGATGCTGTCGTGGTCAGACCGGCTGTCAATCGTTGTAATGTTGTCGCTACCGCACATCGGGCATTTCATCGTGCATCCCTCCACTCGCTGGTGTGGTGAGCAACACGATTGATTTTCCGGCGCTCGCGTTCGCTTCGCTCTTCTTCTTCGGCGCTAACAGCCAGCGCACACAGAACGATAGCTGTTGCAAGAAATCCGCACGACACGATTACCCAGCCAAGCATCTGTGCTGTGGTCTGGCAGCCCTGAATCGTGTCTCCGCAGCCAACCGCTGCGATTGCAGACGCCAGACCAATCATTGACAATGCTGCTCCTTTCAAAGTTTTCATTTTTGTCCCCTTAATACAAGTTCAAAGTAATATGGTTTCGTTCCGTCAATGGCTATGTCGGCATCTAGCACTTTAGCAAGCCTTAAAAGCGTTTCTGTCCGGACGCCAGCCTTGTTGAATACTTTCTTTTTGCCAAGAATGCCGTCCAGTGTAGGTCTTGAAACTCCGCTTTGTCTGCTTAGATCACACAACCGAATGTTCCTAGCTTGCATCGCTTCCGCAAGTGTCATGCTTTTGTACCTTTGTTCCCGAAAATCCAGATGGTTGCCATCAGAGCACCAACCGCGATGATTGCCCGCGTTGCGTTCACACCAACCAAAATGTCAATCCGGTGAATCAGCCAGAAGTTCAGCAGAAACGCTGCGAGAATCAGTGCTAAAACAACGCCCCAGATCAGGACGATTTCTACCAGTGCTTTCATCTTTGCCCTTTCTATTGTGTATGTGTTCCAGCCGGTCTTTCTCCCGGCTATGCCAGCGGATTTCCCGCTTTCCGTAGTATCTACCGTTCATAGGTCAACTCTCCTGTCGCAAGCATCTGCGACACCTCGCCGTAATGCTTGCCCAGTTTGTCCGCAAGGGCTTGTACTTCTCCGATGGACGGAAATGTCTTTTCCGGTTTGTACGCTGCCTTCTTGCGCTTCCTGTCACGCTCTTTGTCAACCTTGCGCTTGCATTCTGAACAGTACTTTTTTGTCGGTCTGACAACGCCAAGATACAGGCCGCAACGCTCACAGTACTTAATTTCCATCCACTTCACTTGCCTTTCTTAAGGCTCTTTCATTGTGTTCAGAAAAACACTGGTCAAGAAACTGGATGAACTTTGCGATTTTCTCTGCATCTTCCGGTGTGCAACCATTTTCCACAAAGCGCCTTGTCGTCTGCTCACGCTTGAAATCCGAGTAGGTCTTGGCAGCAGCGTCAATGGCAAACTTGGCTTCTTCCGGGTATTCAAGGTCTACCTTTAAGGTGATAATCTGCTCCATGTTCAGTCCTCCTTCTGCTCGATTTCAAGAATCTTGCAGATGCTCTGGATAATCTTCTCCGGCTTTCGCTCGCCACGAAGAATCTTGTAGAGGTACGAATCATCAAGGAACAATCCAGTATCGCTTTGAACCGCCTGAATCAGTTCCGTTTGCTTCATACCTCGCTGCAACAGCTTCATCTTCACTTCCAGCTCAAAGCCAGAACGGAAGTTTTCTTTCAAAATTCCACCTCCATTTGCTAAAATCTATTGACAAGTACGGAAAACTGTACTAATATAAGGGTGTAGAGAGTTTATATTGTACAATGTTCTGTACTGTCTATGTCTGTATTATAGTACAAGTATCTGTACAAATCAACTCTTTTGTACAAAATTCTGTGCATTTGTATACTTGCACAAATATGGGAGTATTCTTATGTCGGACTTGTACAGCAACATCCATGCACTCTGTGAAAAAGAGGGCATCAAAGACGGAACTCTTTGCAGTAACATTGGGATTCGCCGCAGTTTTCTTTCTGAATTGAAAGCTGGAAGAACCAAAAGCCTGTCCACAGAGGTTCTTTCTAAGATTGCATCTTATTTCAACGTATCAGTAGACTATCTTCTTACTGGCAACCAAAAAGAAAACCCGCCCCAGCAGCCGCAAAGTGAAGTTGATGCAGCAGTGGAGCGGATTAGAAGAAAACTTGAATCTATGCCGAAGGAGCAGCGTGAAGCGCTGATGAACCTGATCGAGAAGATGTAACGTTCATGCCCGGTAAAATAAAAAAATCCCTTGCGCAGAGCTACACCAGCCCGGCACAAGGGGTTTTCTGTTATTCCAGGTCTAATGCTTCTGCTACTGGAATCTTTTCAGGATGTTCCAGCAGCCATGCAATAAATCGGTCAATCTTGGCTCTTTCCTGTTCACTCATTGTGGCATATCCTCCCGATCGGTAAATGCAGATGTTCATTTGATACGATTATACATCTTCTAGTTGTCAAGTCAATGTCTTTTGAACAACTTTGTAAAAATCGAACGTTTTCTTCACATCCATTACTTCACATCAGGGAAGCCACGAGTGTTTAAGTCAAAAGGGACAACGCCTATCCATCTTTCCTCCAATCACAGCTCTACGAGCTGTCCGTCAATGCGTTCGATGCTGTCTGCCGGGTCGCGTCCATCATCTAAGGCGGCTACGGCACGTTCCAGGATGCCTTTTGCTTCGAGGTAAGCATCTTTATCAGCTTCGTACCCAGAAAGGCTCAGGACAAGCTCCAGCGTCCGTCTGCGAGCGTATGGGATAATCAGAGCATCTACGGTTCGGTTCATTAGCTTTCCTCCCACGGTTCAGGTGTGTGCGGCTTCCCATCGGGAACACTGGCAGGCATTCCGTCGATAATCGGCATACGTTCATGGTTCCAGATTGCAGTTTCTTTCATTTTTGTTCCACTCCTCTTTGGAATTTTTTGACAATACAGTTATAACACAGGCTGCTGTTGGTTCTCCATAGCAGCTTTTTCCATTTTTTGGCTTGTCGAAACCGGCAGTTTTGCTGGATTTTGTTGAAAGGGTGAGAATTTATGGATGAATATTTGGTAAGAACAGCCAAAGCATTGGAGATAGCTCGAACGCGTTCTGGCTTGAGCCAGCAGAAGTTGGCAGCACGGATGGGCGTGAATCGTGGCACGGTAGCAAATTGGGAGCAAGGTCTGGCAGCCATCTCCCTGCCTATGGCTATGCGCTGGTTCACCTGCTGCGGCGTATCGGTGGCTCGATACATGGACGCTTGTATTCATCCAGGGCTGCTGGAACACCTGGAAGACGACCTTTCCGATCTGGAGAAACGGCGGATTCTCATAGATGCTATGATGGAGTGTTCCTCCTATGAGATAGATGCCCTGCTGTACATCCGATACGGAGATCACGGCTCAGACCACATCGGTGTGCTAACGGAGATTCTGGCAAACCTCCACACGCCGTTGAAGGATAGGGTCGCTGTCTGCCGGATGGCGTCCGGTAACTATGAGATGGCACAGGCTACCAAAACTGACCCAGACCCGAACGGAACCGCCCCAAAGATGGAGATTCTCTATCAGGCGCAGGACGCTGGAACGGAAGCTGCTATGAAGTCCAATGATTCCTATACCGTGAACCCCAATAATATAACTGGTTGATTGTCGAATTATCGAAGTTTTTGAAGAACATTTTGTCCACGTTCATCCACTTTTTGTACACCTATCGGGCAAATTTACCTTGTCAATCCGTCCCCCATAGGCTGTAAATTAACAGCATTCGCGCGGAATAAATAACGAATTATCGTAAATCTATTGTCTGCGATTGGTCGGCTTGTCAATCTGTCCCCCATAGCACCGACTTAAAAGTTTTTCATCCACTTTTTGTACACGTTAGGTAAACCTAACCGTTAAGCGTTTCAACCTTTCGGATGTTAAACATCTGTTTATTTGGCGATATTTGCTTTGTGTTTTCCACTTTTTAAGAGAGAAAGAAAAGATTTTGTGGAAAATTTTCTTCTTCTGCTATTAGTAGAAGTTATTTTATAATCTTGTTAATAGTCTTGTTTTATATAATGTAAAGAGGTGTACAAAAAATGGATATAGGTGTACAGATTGTGGAAATAGGTGTACGAAATGTGGACAGTTAGGTGTACAAGAAGTGGAAATAGGTGTACACTTGCTATTGATTTGTACACCTATCTGTGATATACTCTTATACGAGAGGAGGCGTGATAAGATTGTCTGATATTAAAGGCGGGAACTTGGTTGAAAAAAGCAGACAGCTTGTTTGGGCAAAGTTCACTGACTATACAGCAGGAGAACTACGGTTACTTGAAGTGTATCTTAGCCGCATCAATCCGAGAGACCCTGAAACTTCAACGGTTCAGTTTACGTTACAAGAGTATTGCGAGTTTTTGGGGTTGAAAATCAACTCTAGGAATTTGAAAGCACAGGTCAAGCATTTCATCGACAACTCTGTTGAAGTTCCTAGAGGTGACGGTTCAGGCTCGTTTGACCTGTATCCCCTGTTCAGTAGAGCAACTGTAAACTTTGAACCTAGTTTAATGAATATTACTGTGTCATTGTGTTGCAATCCGCTTCTGCAACCTGTTTTCTTCGACATTGCGGAGCGTGGATATGTCAAGTATCGCTTGCGCTACACAGCGAATATGAAATCGCAGTATAGCATTTTGCTGTATTCAATTCTCCGAGAGTTCATCGGACGTGGCGTGAGCCAGCCCGAAATTACGTTGGATAGATTAAGGGAACAGCTTGGTGCAAGAGAACCTAGCTATCAAGAGTTCAAGCATCTTAGGCGGCGTGTCATTGATATTGCGGTAGCTGAAATAAACGAAGTATCAGACCTGTGCGTTGAATATGACAAGGTCATGAGAGGCCGCAATGCGGTTGCTGTGAAGTTCAATGTAGCTTTCAAGTCTAATGAGCCAGTCATAGACGTTGAAGCCAACGAGGTTGAGAGCGTAGAGCTAAAAGATGTTCCAAAGAGCCAACGACCTGCCAGAAAGCCCCGTAGCGGTGCATACGAGGATGTGGATTGGGAATCTATTGCGCCGGAAATGTCTAAAAGCCAGTGTATCTTGACCGCAAAGCTGGTGGCAAAGAGATTACCGGAGAAGTATCCGAACATCAAGCCTAACAAGAAAAAAGAAGCCGTTGTGAACATCATTGAGAACGCATACAGGATTCTTGTCAGTGAACGGCTTGATAGGATTGAAAAAGACCCCGGTGCTTATATGTACTCAATTTTGAAAGAAGCAGACCTTGACGATTATGCTACGTTTGATGATAGCTTCTTGAAGTAGTCATACATAGCAAATAAAAGAAAGAGTGATAAAATGACAAAAATTATAGCTGTCGCCAACCAGAAGGGCGGCACAGGAAAGACCACCACAAGCACCTGTCTGGCTGGTGCATTGCAGTTGCTTGGAAAGAAAGTCCTGCTGGTGGACTGCGATGCCCAGTGCAACGCAACGGACACCTACGGCGCACAGACAGAGGACGTATGTACCCTGTTCGATGTGATGACCCGGCAAGGAACAGTAGAGGAAGGAATTCAGCACTGTGAAGCTGGTGACATTCTTCCGTCCGACAACGCATTGAAGGACATTGACGAACAGCTTGTCCGGGACATGGGCAAGAACTTCCGGCTGCGAGAAGCCCTTGAAAGCGTATCTGGGCAGTATGATTACATTGTGCTGGACACTCCCCCTCAGCTTGGTCTTGCGCTTGTGAACGCGCTGATCGCTGCCAACAGCATCATCGTGCCCATCACGGCAGACCGTTACGCACTGGCCGGTTTGAGCCAGCTTTCGCAGACCATCGGCGATGTTCGCAGATACTTCAATCCGACTTTGAAGATTGAAGGATTGCTCTTGAACCAGTACAAGAGCCGAGAGAACCTGTCCAAAGAGGTTGTGGAGCAGCTTCCTGTGATTGCACAGAGCATGGGAACAAAGCTGCTTGACGTGAAGATTAGACCGTCTATGGGCGTTCGTAAGGCGCAGGCAGAGCGGCACAGCCTGTTTAGCGGTGACACGGCAAAGAGTACCAGCGCAGAGGATTTCAAGGCGTTGGCGCAGATGATTGTAGAGGGGGATGCAAAATGAGCGATTTTTACCCACATCTTTTGAATGCAACTTGTGTTGATGACACGGAGCAAGTCTACGTTATCAATTTTGGTTTTTCATTTAATGACCTTTCCGATAAAGAGAAAGAAATGGCGTTTCATTCTCAGTGGTATCTAGCTGAAAAGTATTGCAAAAAGTGGCAGAAAGAACTTGCAAATAATCAATGGGCAAAATCAGAAGATAAAATGCCAGATGAACTAAACCCATACGTTATCGGGTTTAGCAAAGACGAATACGATGTAGAAATTGTAAGCTATGAAGAAGATTTTAAGGAATGGCGGGACAAAAGCGGAAAGCCGCATAATATAACTCACTGGATGCCGTTGCCGACCGTTCCTGACCTTGATGAAGATTGGGAGGAAGAGGAATGAAGTCAACCAGCAAAAAATCCACAGGCTTGCTTGGCGGCTTTGATTTTCAGCCTATTTTTTCGGAGCAGACATTAAGCCAAAGTGAGCCAAAGGAAGAAGAAGTAAGCCAAGCAAAGCCGAGCGAAGCCGAACAAGCACCAATTAAGCCAAGTGAAGCCACAGACAGCCATGCACAGCCTAATGAAGCACAATTAAGCAGTGTTAAGCCGAAGCAAGCCAAAAACAGCGAAACACAGCCGAACAATGCCATAGTAAGCGAAAGTAAGCCAAAGAAACTGAAACAGGCGAAGGAAGTTCAACGTCTTATCGAACAAGGCGATGTTCCCGGCGCACTAGCCGAAGCTGGTTTGATAAAGAAAAAAATCCCGATGCCGGAATCGCATCAGGGCGTTGCAAGCGGCGATGGCAAGCGTTCAAAGCGCATTACCATCCTTATGAGCGAGGAAGAGCGCAAGTATATCAACCGTGAAGCTAGACGGCACGGAATGACGATTGGACAGTTTGTGTACGCTCTGGCAGTTGCGGCGGCAGAGGGGAAGATTGAGTTGGAAGATTTTTTGGAGGATTGACGTATGATTATTTATAGACCTCATCGTGGTTCTTTGGAAGATGCCATGAAAGAAGTAAAAACATTTGACAACTGGTATCAGATGACACATTATATTGCAAATAATTGGAATTTGGCGGTTGGCAAGAAAGTGATAGCCCCTGATGATATTGTTATGGACGATAACCCGGTCAATGATGACCGTGTTGGTTGGAAAGACGTTCACATGGTTTTGGCAACTCGTATTGGGAACGACAATTTTATGGAGAAATACGGGAACCCGCAGTGTATCGGGTATTGCACTTACGATGTCTCAAGTGTCAAAAAATACTTAACACCGAAAGAAGTAGGGGGCGAAAACTTTTATTGGGTCAAAATCCAGTACGATGATGACGTAAAGCGCAGACACTTCCAAGCACCGTTCGTCTTGTTTGCGAACAGCAAAGAGGAAGCAAAAGCAAGAATTGAGCGAGAAGTTCCCGGCAAGTTTTCCATTGTCGGAGTGGTGGAACTTGACAAGAGCCTTGTATTCCATCCGCAAGACCTATTTGACATAAAAGCCAAATCCGTACTTTGGGAATAAGGAAAATGCTAGAGGATAGAACAGGCAGCTATCACCCATCGTTAGGAGATGCGGGAACCGTCACCCCGCCTAGCTTTTCCAATAGTAAACCCCTGTGTAGTCGTAATGACCGCACAGGGGTTTCATTTTATTTATCAGCAATGCAATCCCAGTAGAGATATGCCTTGCCGTCTGCGGCATCTGCGTCCTCAAGGAACGCCTTTGCCATGTCAGCGTAGAAGCCCGGAGTGTCAACGGACTGACGCTTTGCAACCTGACAATAATCCGAGTACATCATGTTCATGACCGCCCAGAAATCGTTCGGGTCGCAGTTGATATTGCGCTGTTTGGCAACGTCCTGCGTCTGTTCCAGTGTCCAGTGACAGCCCTTCGTGCCGTCAGCGTTCACCATGCTGTCGCACCATTCCTCTGCTTCATCGTGGGTGAGGTGCTGGCGTGGCATCTTGATGGAGCGGCTGTCCGCACCGCCACGTTCGTACTGCCCAGACCGTTTATCCCAGTCTCCGTTCTGCGAGAAGCCGATTTGCGGCATTCTGCGCCCATTTTCTATGTCAGGGTAGCGGGGGATAGGGTAGGGGTCGATGTAGCGGTTCTCCTCATAGGGATAGCGGTCGTTGCCACCTTCCAGCTTACGCAGACGGCGTTCCAGTTCGCGCTCCCTGCGGTCACGCTCTTCCTCAAGGCGGTCACGCTCCGGCTCACGGTTTTTGTCGTGTTCACGGAGCATCATCATGCGGCGAAAATTAGTCTTGCCCATAATCTATACCTCCTTAAGAAATGGACGCGGGCGCACCGGCGTGGGAACGACAGAAGCAGCCAAGATACTTGAACGTGCCTGTGCCAGTAGCAGACGTTGCCACACGGGTAGCGTAGCGGGTGCGAGTGTGGATGCTCTCAGCGGTTGCCTGAGCGCAGTTGCAGTCGGTCAGAGGGTATGCGGTCGCGCCTGCGCCGATGGTAATGACCACAGGGGCGTTGATGGTGGTCGTGTCCGGGATGCTCTGAGCAACCACGATGCAATACTTCTCTCCGTTCTGATATGCGCCAGCAGGGATATTGATGGTCAGCGTATCATTAGCAAAAGTCACCGACTGGATCAGAACCAGATGCGGGCAGAGTTTGCAGCTTGTTTTGCAAGCCATAATGTTTTCCTCCTAAAAAATCAGGGGCAGAGGTGTCTTACCCCTGCCCCGATGGTTCACCCGGTTTTATCGGGGAGTGTGTTGGTTAGCAGCAGCCGCAACAGTTCACGCCCACGTTGGGGTTTGCCACCTGATAAGCGGGAATCGGACGAGGATTGACCCGGTTCAAGATGGTATCAGTCTGCTGAGACATCACGGTGGTCAAAAGCGCATTCTGACGATCCTGAGAAGCTGCGAACTTCAGGCTCTGGTTCTCAGCGGTCAAAGTAGCGATCTTATCCTGCGTGAAGTAGTCCATCATGCTGCGGAAGTTGGCGTTGCAGTTGTCCACGATGGCGCGGGCGTTGTCTGCGATAGCCTGACGGGTAGCGCAGTCCTGCTGTGCAATGGTGTACTTCAGGTCGCCGATCAGCTGCTTGTTCTCGCAGCAGCAAGATGCCAGCTGCGTGGCAAGTGCGGTCTGACCCGCCTGCCGTGCGTTGCCCTCCTGCATGATGGCAAGGCTGATGGCGTTGTCGCCGTTAGACACGCTGCGTTCCAGACCGTTCACGAGCTGTGCGTTCTGGTAGCCAAGCTGACAGATGGCGCTGTTCACACCAGAAAAGCCGTTTGCGATGTTGGTGTTGACGCCGTTCATCTGTGCCAGCTGATCATAGCCAAGAGAGCAGATACCGCTCTGGATGCCCGCCAGAGAGCGGGAGGTATCCTGCTGATAAAAGCCCTCAGACAGAGCCGCGCGGGTGTCTGCACCGCCCTGACCAGTTGCGCCAGTGCCGACCAGATAGGGGATGTAGCTGTTCATGCCGTTGTCACCGCCGTTCCGGCCATAGCCGTTTGTGCCCCAGCCGAAGATGATGGCGAGGATGATAACCGCCCACAGACCTTCGTTGCCGAAGAATCCACCGTTGTTATTGCCACCATCCTGCCCAGCCAGATAGCCAGTTGCAAAATCGTCCATAACAAAACTCCTTTCAGTTTTGCGTTATGCTATCCCACCGCCGTATGCGATGGGCGAAGCCAAACAAAAGCGGTTTTTGTCAAGTCCGCAAAACTGAGAAGCGTTTCGCTTAGAGGGATGCGTTATCGGGGCAGCGTCAGATTCAGGGCGCTTGCCAACTGGTTTAAATCGATGCCACGCTCTTTGGCTAAGTTCTGCGCCATCATTCGGAGCTGTGCTTCGTTCTTGCCCTGAATCAGGTTCAGCCCCTGCATAATGGGTGCGCTCTGCCCACCCAACTGCTGGATAAGCCCCATCGGGTTTTGTCCAGCGCGAGCCAGATTTGCAAGTTGCATGATGGGGCTGTGAGTAATCATATCAAACGGAGAGGGCATTGCTTATTCTCCTTTCTTTGCGGCGGCAGAGGGTTTAGAAAAGCTCTTCTGCCACTTTTCCAGCTCATCCAGCCGATGGACAAGGGCGTTGTACTGCTCAATAGGCACATACTGCTGTGTCGGTGCAGCGGTCTGCTGTGCCTGTTGTACTTGCATCTGCCGCCATGTTTCCGGGCTGTAAAACTCTAACACGTCAGATTCACAAGTGTTTGGGTTCAGACGTTTGCAGTAGATGACCCCGCTACGCAAATCCGGGCAATACGTCCATCTTCCGTACAGATCAGATGGAATCGCCAGGAACTCCTCTCTGCTGGAAACAGGTCTGCCGAGTAGACAACCGCCGTCCTGTGCCGACTGCTGAACAGGCTGTTGTCCATTCATCGGCTGCGGGCGCTGCGGTTGTGTCTGTTGCATCTGCGTGTTCGGTAGAGGAGTGACAAGCCCTACCGTGCCCATGCCGCCGTAAGGATTGACAGGCTGCTGCGGAACGTAGGGCGCTTCGGGTGTCGGATAAAAGTTCATAAAGCATCCCTCCTTGTGCTCCCAGTGTACCGCATCAGCAAAAAGCGGAGGACAACGAAGGTACAACGAAGGACAAAAAAGAAAAGCGCCCACACGGAAAAATCCGCATGAGCGCTTAACTGTTAAGGGCACACACATTGGAGTGCAATGCTAAGATATCACATCATTCAATATATGGCAATGTTTTCGACAAAATTGGTGCGAATAAAACAAAATCCACCAGCCTAAAGCTGATGGATTATAAGTGAGCGAGTAATCGCCATGCCACCGAAGTGGCAAAATTGCGTCTCCCGCATGGTACGCACTGCAAGTAGGCGGGCGGGAGACTGGTCGGCGCCTATCTGGCAACCGCTTTTTTCATTCCCAGATAAAGCACTGGGCTAGCTGGCAAATATCCACCCTAATGCGCTTCTTCGAGAGGCCGGGTGGATTTGTTGAGATTATTATACCACAATTCGTGCAAAAAGAAAAGTGGCAGACCCGAAAGCCTGCCGCTTCAACGCGTTTCGTGAAAAATCGCGCTCAATTGAGATTATGATATCACACATCCAGCATTTTTTCAATGCCTTTCAGCCGATAGCCTATCGCCGTCCGGCTGTAATGTGTCTGTGCTGCAATGTCCGGCAGCGGAAGCCGCTCAACATACCGCAGTAAGGCTATCTTACGGTCTACCCTCCCAAGCGGTGCGTTTTTGATAGCTGCAGTCATCTGCTGTCGGTCAAGTCCTTGCAGCGCAGCGGGCAGCACTACACGAGCCGCCGCCACAGGCAGCACCGAGCCAAAAAGGCTGCGGCAGCTGTCCCGCGTTGCGCACCATATTGCCAAGCACGGCAAACTGGTGACAAAACGTCACCAGTTTGTTGACATTGCCGAGATGGTATGTTTTCGTGAGGCCACGAAAACGTGCGCAGACCATTTTCGTGATGCCACGAAATTGCTCTTGTACGGCGTACATTTTGTTGGCGTCAACAAAATGCTCGTATGTGCTTGCTGCTCCATGGGGCAGAGTCGGTCACAGTGGTGTCATCAATTTGTGTACCATCTTTGCCGTCTGCACCTGCCGGGCCAGCGTCGCCTTTAGGCCCCTGCGGCCCCTCTGGTCCTACTGGGCCTTGTTCACCTTGTGGACCACGCTCGCCCTGAATGCCTTGCGGCCCCTGCTCACCACGAGGGCCAGTTTCACCCTGCGGACCAGTGGCTCCGGTAGCGCCTGTGGGGCCTTGAGGACCCTGCTCACCCTGTGGGCCGACTGGGCCGATGGGGCCAGTGTCGCCCTTTTCACCTTTCTCGCCTTTGAAATCGCCGCTTGAAATGCCATCCCTCAGCTCTTGCAGACTGTCAGCGGCTTCCTGAGCGCTCTGGCTGGCACTGCCTGCACTGGTGGCAGCCTGCTGTGCTACCGTCTGTGCATCTGTCTTGGCCTGCTCTGCGGTGGCGGCATCGGTGTGGACAGCATCCACCAGCTGCTGCCATGCAGGCGTGCCCGGCTCCGGCTCTGTGCCGTCCTCTGTGCCGCTGTTGGCGCTGACACGATACCGCAGGTCTGCGCTGGTCACAGTCTTGGCGCCATCGCTGCCCTCAAAGGTCACGCACCCATTGCCGGGCTGTGCGGTCACGCTGGCGGGCACGGCCACATAGCCGTCCACCACCAGCGAGGATGCCGGTGCCCCGCCGCCCGGCAGGTGCCAGAAGCAGCGGATAGTCAGGCCTTCCCACTCGCCGGTTGCATCGACGTGCAGGCGGTACACGCCCCGGTTTTTAGTGTAGCCAAAGCGCACCAGCTGCTCATAGCCCGGCACTTTGACGACGCCATTGGATGCGAGAGATACGCTTTGCTCGATCATGCTTTACTCCTTGTTGATAGTAGGCTTCTTTTCTGCCAGTGCCTTCTTCATCATGCTGACGGCCTTTTCGATCACACTGTCCAGCACTTCATCGGTGATGAAAGGCTTCAGCCAGTCCGGCAGTGCGCCGCGCAGTGCGGCAAAGACCTGTGCCTTTTTCTTGGCTCCCTGGCCGCTGCCCATGATGCTGTTTTCTGCCAGGGTCACCAGTTCCAGTGCCCACTGCTTGACGTACTGCTTATAGCCCAGACGAATGGCACCTACGGCCAGAGAGATAAAGCCCAGGGCCATCAGAACCAGGGCGACGGGGGTGGGGATAAAGTTAAGCATTGCTTCCATGTTTCGTTACTCCTTCCATGAGGTAATTATCGATTTTTTCCTTGCTGGCTTGCATAGCGGGCACGTTGTTTCCGGTCAGCTGTGCTTCCAGCAGGGCACGAACGGCTTCAAGCGTCAGGCGGTTTACTTCGTCGATTTCCCCGAAGCGGGACAAATCGCGTCCAAGCGCCAAAGAATGTTGCGCATAGCCCGTTTCTAGCGTTTGCAAGCGCTTGTCCATCTCGTCAAGCCGCTTGTTCTGCGCATCGTCGGGCTCCTGCGCCTTTTTGATGTACTTGTGGATAATTTCCAGCACCTTGTCGATAGTGATGGTGGCAGCGCACAGGCTGCCCAGGACGCCAAGCACCCACAGGAGAGCTTCTTTTTCGGTCATTTGCCCTCCCGAAGACGGGTCAGCCCCTTCTTGCGGATGATACGGGGGTAGTTGAGGGTGGTGACGTTGAGGTCTACGTTGCCCGTGATGCCCGGCACGCTGCCCTTGCTGGTGTGCTGGTGAGCGTTGTAGTTAAACGTCACGTTGGGCGTCTTGCCGGTGTAGTCGGCAAGCCAGACGTCCCACCGAGAGGACAGCCGAGCCATGTCCAGCTCGTACTTGTAACCGGTGTAGGTGTACAGTTGGGCGTAAAAAACCATCCGCTCCACCTGTTCCAGCGCGTAAGCTGTAAGGTTGGACAGGTCAAGCGTGGACAGCTGCTTGAGCTTGTTTTCCTCCACGTCCACCGCGAGGGGCATGGTAAGCTCCTTGCCCCGCACGGCTTCTCGCACAAGGGCCAGCTCTGCATCGGCCATCGCCTCGCTGGTGGCGTAGGTGTAGTAGTAGACGCCCACTGCCAGACCTGCCGCCTTTGCATTACGGTAGTTTGCTTCAAAGGTCGGGTCGATGTACAGGCCGTCCGCTCGCTTGGAGAGTCTGCGGTTTGTGCTGACGGTCTTGAGCATGACGCCCTGATAGCCAGCGGCCTTGACCTTCTTCCAGCCCTCCGGTGTAATGCTGCCCTGATACCGGCTTACGTCGATGTAGCGATAGGGCGGTGCTCCCGTCCACTCGGTCACAAATGCCATCGTGTCCTCCTGTTCTGCCTGTTCTTCCGCCAAAGCGGCAAAGAACCGGCTCAAAAGTTAAAAAGTGCGGTCAAAAATGTGTTGTTTATTGCGATCAACCTCCCGGGCCCAAGAGTAGGCATTAAGCGTCATGGGTGGCCTCCTGCTGGGCCAGCAGCTCGGTCAGCTCTTTGTACTCGGCTTCGGTGATGCGGCCGAGGGCGTAAAAAACATCAATTTTTTCCGCAAGGCCAGCGGTCTGGCCGCGCTCGATCAGGCGTTTACAGATACGATACAACATAGTTTTTACCTCCTTATGTAGTGGTGTCAGTGGTGGTGTCGTCGGTCAGCCCCAGCTCCAGCATGGCGACGCGGTACTCCTGATCTACCGCCAGGGCATCCGTGTCCGCCTGTGCGGCCTGGGTCTCCGCCACCAGCTCTGCCAGGGTGGGGTAGTGGTAGCCGGAGAGCCAGAGCTCGATGGCATAGCTGTAGCTTATGTTGCTGTAAGGGCCTTGCACATGCAGCGTACCGTCTGCCTGGAAGGTCATGGTGCATACAACCTCCGCCGGCGTAGTACCAAAGACATGGCTGGTGTTGCCGCCCCGTACCAGGTCAAATTCGGCCCCGGTATAAGTGTCGCATTTTGTCTTGATGTGGACATAGTCCACCCCGTCGGGGATGGAGACATCATAGGTCTTCCACTTGGTGGGGCTTTTTGTGTGGTAGTTCCACACCAGCCGGGGCTCCGACTTTACCGCCACGGCGGCAGCGATCTTGTCATTGAGCGTTTTGGCGCTGAGGGTGCCGTCCGGGGCGATGTCCAGCGCTTCGCCCACTTTCACGCCGCCCAGCTGGTCTGCCGTAGCGGGCGGCAGGCTGTAAGGCGTGCCGAATTTCGCGTCCGCCTCTGCCTTGGTATAAAAGTTCCCGCTCTCCACTGCCGCGATGGCGGCGTCCAGAGCATCGAGTTTGGTGTGCAGCTCGGTGGACAGCTGGGTCATTATGGCCAGCGCCTGCGCCTGCAGCTGCGCCGTGGGGATGCCAGTCACGCTGTCCCGCATGACGCCGCACATGTTCTCGTCCGCGCGGGTGTCGGTGATGTCGGCGGCAGTGATCTCGGTGCTGCCCGCCGGGCGGCGGATCTCGGCCAGGCACAGGTCATACACCAGCGCGGTGCGAGTGATCTCCGGCGCTGTGGGGCTTGCGCTGTCCGGGGTGCCCTCCAGCACCTGCAGGCGGGTCTTTCTGGCGGCTGCGTCGTAGCGCAGCACCAGCCGGTCGATGCGGCTGCGCACGGCGTCGGCGGCGGTCAGGGTGACCGTCTCCGGCTGCTCCAGGATGATGCTGCGGCCCCGGAAGCGGGCCGGACGCACCCATGCCTGCCCGGCGCTGACGGTCACGGTCAGGCCGCCGTTTGCGGTCACGGCAAAGTCCTCGTCGGCGCTGTATACGCCGCTCAGCCGGGTGCTGAGGAACCCGGAAGCGTCGTCGGCGTCGTAGGTGATGCCGTTTTCCGGGTAGGTGATGATATCGGCCATAAGCCCTCCTTTACGTCTTGTGCCAGCTCGGCGTGCCCAGCCGGATGGTCCGGGTGGTGCCGCTGGACTGGCTCTCGGTAATGATGTCGGCCACCCGCACCATGGCGGTGTAGCCCAGCTGGGGCAGGCTGACGCGCAGCACGTCGCCCACGGCCAGTGCGTCATCGTCCACGTCAAACTCAATGCTTCCGGTGCGCAGCTGGGCCAGCAGTTTCTGCCCGCCACGGTCTGCCAATTTGGCGAGGTAAGACTGGCTGGCGGTGGTCTCGCCCTTTTCCTTGTCGGGCTGGATGTCGCGGGCGTCGATGTAGATCTCCCGCCGGTCGGCTCCGGTGCTGTCTACATCGCCCACCCAGCAGGTGGCCCGCTGGCTGCCCTCACCGGCCCCCTGCACAAGGGCTACGTTGGCGTAGTCGGTGTCGGCAAAGGACCATCCGGCGTTGAGCAGGTTGCCCCACTTGGGGCTGTACCGGTTGTTGGGGTCGTAGGTGGGCCGGAAGCACTCGAACAGCAGGCGCTTGTCTGCGCCGGTGCCGTCCAGAATCACCCGGAACCCGAGATCACATGCCTGCCCGATGGTCTGGCAGTAGCTAAAAAGGCTGCCGCCGGAGGTCTGCTTGTCGAAGGTCGTGTCGAAGCCGTATTCGGTGCCCAACTCCAAGCGCGGCCACGGCTTTGCCGCTGCCACAAGGCTGCGCATGGCGGCTTCCGCGTTCTGCCCCTTGATGACGGCCGCGCTGGCCCGCTTGGTCAGCAGCCATGTTGCCGGGTAGCCGCTCACCACGAGGTTTGCGTCCTCGTTCTGGTTGGCGCGGCTGCAGATGCGCATGGGGATGCGGGGCGTCTCGTCGCTGCGCACCAGCCACCGGCCCTCGGTCAGCAGCTGCAAATTCTCGTCGGTGGGGCGCACCTCAAGGGTAAATCCGCCCTCGGAATAGTAGGGGCTGTCCCAGTAGAGGGACACCCACACGTCCACCCAGCCCACACGGACCAGGGTGTCGGCGTCTAAAACGTCCAGTCTCATAGCGGTTCCGGCAAAATACCGGCCTCCATCGGGTAAAAGCTCACGGATGCCTGCAAGTAGGCCGCGCCGCTGTCGGCCTGCATGGACAAAACGTTGTCGCCGGGCTGCAGCTCGGTCAGGGTGCTGTCCTCGTCCAGCTTAGAGAAAATGTTGCTGGTCACGCCCTCCCGGGTCAGGGTGCAGGCCATCCGGTCGGTGGTGCTGCGGTAGATCTCCAGCCGGTCGCCATCCTGTAAGGTCAGGTCAAAGCCGATAAAGGCCCCGGTGTGCAGGTCTACCACGCGCGGGTGCTCCACCGGCATGGTGCTGCGCAGGGTTGCCGTAAAGGGCACCGGCAGGCTGCCGGGGTTGCGCAGCACTGCCGCCTCGCCGTCCTGCCGGATGCCGTAGGTGTGACTGTCGTAGCAGACCGGGAAGCTGAACGCGGGCTGGTAGCCGCCCAGCACGCGGGCTGTTGCGGTCAGGCCGTACCAGTAGGGTTTGGGGCTGTACAGCATCAGCTCACAGCGCGGCTCGGTGTAGCTGGAAAAGTAGGGCGTTTTCTGCACCACAAAGCGGGTGAAGTATGCGTCCCCGAAGTACATCGTGCCGGTGGTGTAGTAGGGCAGTTTGCGGGCAAAATTGCGGGCATTGTCGAGGGCATGGCCGCCCCAGAACACCACCGACAGAGTACGGGACACGCCTGCCACACTCTGCCGCTCGACGGTGGTGCCGGTCTGGTTGATGCCCTGCGCGGTCTGGATGTCCACATCCACGCCGTTCAGCGGGTCGAGGTTGTAGGGCGCGTTATAGTCCCAGCCCAGATGCAGGACGGCACCGGCGTCTGTGACCAGTTTTAAGTGATCCTTAAAAAGCATTGGCGTCCTCCTTTCATCGGCGCTGGGCCTTGGCGCGGTCGGCTTCCCAGCGGGCTTCCCGCTGGAGGTCAGCCGCCGTCTGGGCCTTGCTGTAGATGTTCTGGGTGATGTTGGTGTCACCCTCGCGGTGGTAGTTGTTGGCGGCTGCGGCCACACGGGCCGTGCCGGACGCGGCCACGGTGGAACCCAACCGCATATTGTCCGACAGCACCAGACTGCCCGCCTGCCGGATCATGTCGGCAAGGGCGGCGTTCGTCTTTTCCAGCGCCTTGGTGTTGGCGTTGATGGCGTCCTCCAGGCTGCCGGTGCCGGTGGAGATGTCGATATCTCCGCTGATGCCGCCGGAACCAGACCCGCCGGAAGCGCTGCCCCCGCCGGTGCTGGGCGGGCTCTTTTTGGAGGCACCGAGGCTTGCGCAGATGGCCGCGATGGCCACGCCCAGCGCCACGGCGGCACCGGCTACGATCACGCCCATGGGGATGCCGAAAACCGTTGCGTTCAGGGCGGAGGCAATGGCAGTCATCATGCCCTCAAAGGCCGCGCCGATGGTGCCCACCATGGAGCCCACGCCCGCGTAGATGGCGGGGAAGCTGGACAGCAGACCGCCGGACAGGCTCTGGCTGATGGCAAGTGCAGCGCTGCTCAAGGGGGCTTTCAGTCCCTTAAAGATGCCTGTGAGCTGGGTGCCGAGGGTCTTGGCCTGCGTCCACACCTCATCAAATCCGCTGGTCAGACCCTTGCAGATCTGGGCACCGATGTCGATGCCCTTCTGCACAAGGGCCGTCTGGGCGTTGCCCAGTGCCTCGTTGAGCTTGTCCACCAGACCGATGGCAAAGTCATTGACCTGCTTCTTCTGGTCAGCGGTCAGGCCGCCGTAAATGGCGTTTGCCGCCCACAGGCCGATGGACTTCCAGTCCTTGTTCTTGACGGCGGTGTAGAGGTCATCAAAGGTGCCCAGCAGGCCGGTGTCGGCGTGGGTCTGCAGCTCCTTCCACAGGTCGTCGAAGCTCTTGATGGATGCCTCTTTGGTGGTCTCGGCCACCTCTTCAGTGCCGTCGGCGGCAATGGTCTTGACCCGCTCCACAGTGACGAGGGCTCCGTCCACCACGTCGTCGTAAGTCTCGGTGATGACCTTTTTCTGGGTCTCGGTGCCGTCGGTCAGGGTCTCGGTCACCGTCTTGGTGCAGGTCTGGATGCCGTCCACGATGCCGGAGGTGGTAGCGGTGATGGTCTTGGCCACCTCCCGCACCGTTTCCATGGTCTGCTTGACGGTCTTTTTGCCCTTTTCGTCAACCTCGGTGATGGTCTTGATGTCTTTCAGGACGCCGTCCACCATCTGGCGGGAGGTCTCGGTGATGACCTGCTTTTGCTGCTTTTTGCCGTTGGATAAGGTTTCGTTGACCGTCTCCACGGTGCGGGTCACGCCGTCCTTGATCGTGGTCGTGCTGTCCGAGATGGACTTGACCACCTCGGCGGTGGCCTTCTTAGCACTGGACGCCGCCTTTTTGCCGGAGGCGCTGACAGCAGATGCGGCTTTGCCTGCGGACTGGGAGATGGTCTCGGCGGCTTTCTGGCTTTCGGCCGCTGCGGCTTTTGCTTCGTTCTGGCGTTCAGTCCAGCTCTTGTTGCTGATGCCCTTGCCTGCCAGTGCGTCCTGATGCCGCTGGTCATGGTTCATTTCTTTGCCGTTGTAGGCTGATGCCACCGCAGAAGCAGCGCCGGACGCGACGCCGGTGGTGGCGGCTGCGCTGGCC
>ENA-OROO01000078-OROO01000078.1-human-gut-metagenome-genome-assembly--contig:-NODE-78-length-62943-cov-7.292743_pt1 | contig 62943 bp, 91 predicted proteins | sample MGYA00242130_ERZ509052 | MGnify/ENA primary metagenome ERZ509052 (study PRJEB26280, sample SAMEA2338730) | human gut metagenome | biome: human gut; feature: human-associated habitat; material: faeces... | reverse complement strand
GACAAAGCAATTTACATCATTTACATTTGAAATGGATTACAAATCAACTCATGACACACAAAGTGATAAACATTTTGTATCAAATTGTAAATGATCAAAGTTAATGCGAAACTTTTTTATAGATCTTTTCAACATCATATTTGATTATGTCATCAATTGCTCTTTCTATTTCCGCATCATTTTCAGCATCAGATAGCTGATCAGATGTTCTTGCTATTCTGCCTAGCAAAGCACAAGTATTATGATTCATCGTAACATCGTACAGAAACCAAGAATCAAACTGATCAATTGGATCGTACGGATTGTCGACTGTTGTAATTGCTGTTTTCATACAATCAATTGATCTCCTTTACAAATATTTGCTTACTGTAGAAGTAGAAATACCAAGTCTTGCAGCAATTTCATCAAGAGAATAGTTACTTCCAGCCATTGATTTAATAAGAGCTTTCTTCCCACTACTTAACTCTCTGTTGGTTCGTGGTGTGGCAAGCTCTCTAACTCTGTCTGGATCAGCTTTGGTAAGTATCTGCTTCAATTTAGTCTCTGATATAGCACCGGCTTGTATGGCATCCCACTCTTTGTCAGTAATGTTAATACGTGATTCCTTACCAGATGCTCCAACTTTATATCGGGCATTCGATAGGGCTACCTGCTTAGCCTTTTTAAGCTCCTTCTTGGTCATATCTGGATTAGCAAGCTGTTTCGCTTTGACTTCGGATGCCGCTATCAACTGGGCTTTACGCTCTTTAGGGGCATTCAGCATGGCTATATTAAGCTTAGCCATGAGATCTGATACCTCTTTTTGATATACTTGTCGAGCTGAACTGCTATATTCAATTTTGCCGGCGGATAACATCTCCTTACGGGCCTGATTAGCCATAGCCTTCATGGAGTTAGCGTAGTCAGCGTATACTTCTTCCTTTGGGTTCCCAGAGGATAAAATATGAGCATCCTTAGCCTCTGCCATTCTAGTGGATTCCTGCTCTCTGATACGAGTTTTACCAGTCTTCTTATCTACAAAGGTTTCGGTAACCTCTTTATATTTAAGTTCACCGGTCTCAGGATCTATTTTGGGAGTGCCGACTCGTTTAAGAACCATCTGTTTTGATTTGGCTCTCGATAATAAGGTTCCAGCACCCTCATGATATGTTCCGTCAGGTTCAGTTACACCCTGATATTTCTTTTTAAGACTTGCAATTGCATTATCGGCATAACTAGACTTATAGTCCAGCTTATGCTTTTCAGCATCAATAACAACCATCGAGTGTTTAACTGCTCTTGCCAGCTCGTCTTCAGTAGCTCCTTTGAGAGTCATATCAGTAATAAGATTTGAAATAATACCCATTTCAGTCTGGGTGTTCTTCATAATCTTATATTCTGCACCATTACGGTAATAATGTTTATTACCTTTGGCATCCGTAGTTACTTTATCACTACCGTATGTATCTTTAGGTTCAAATCCTTCGAGATCTTTAAGTGGCGGCTTGTGAGAAATCTTAATCTTACTGTTTTCAGAGTTACACGGAATAACCATGACAGTGTCGCCATCAAAATCTGCTCCAGATAATATATCAGCTGTACGAGAACTGATACCGATTGCATCTTTTGCTGCTGTACCAATAACATCTTGTCCTTCTTTAATCTTATTATTAACTTTAAGAATAGGAATTTCGAATGTTCCGCCATGAGGAAATCGTACAAGGGCTACAGTTTCACCATTTTTATATCCTGGTGCATAAACCTCTTTATCAGATACTGAAGTAAGAGGCAAAATAACGTGATATTTCTGTCTTGGAAGAGCTGCAGCATCCAAATGTACTGCAACCGAATCACAATCATTCGCAAATGACTCTAGCAAATTCTTTTTAACAGTAGGATTCGTCAATGCCATAATATCATCGAATTCCGACTGCTTATCGGCTATCGCCATCTTTGTTTGCTGTTTAATAAGACCGATATTTTGTTTACCAAGGAACTGTGATGACAGTTTATCTGTCCAATCAGCCCAGTCGCCTTCTTCTCGTGTCTTATTAATTAAAGACTGATGAGTTTTACCGTCCGAACCGATATATTCGCTCTGTCCTTTAGCTTTAATCAAAGCACCGAAAGGATTATCTTGATCAATATTTCCATCTTTGTCGTGCTTAACTTCTTTGAGAACATCTCTCATTGATTTGTCTTTGGACTTGTTGGTGTTAAATAAAACATCAACACCTTTTGGAAGATTGTCAGAATATACTGCCATACCTTTCAAATATCGATCGCCATCAACTAAGATTCGTACCTGTGCATAATGACTTTCGCCGAGATCAAGGTCTTTTACACCTCTTCGAAGCTCAATGACTCCGTCTTTATTAGTTCCCCCATCTTCAGCATATCTAATTGCTAATCTCTTTGGGTCCATGCTGACTGGAAACTTAGTTTTAGAAAATGTCTCACCATTATCTCTGGAAGTGTATTCACTAACTGAATGAATATGTTCATAGTCAAAAGGTGCGCTCTTTGGAGTTCCTTCTGGTCCGACAATTCGTAAGTTGGTTTTCTTTCCAGGATTGGTTGCCTGTGGTACAGATCCTTTCCATACCTGGTAACCTTCTTGTTGCATGATATAAAGAGCTTCGTTCAGTTTCTCTTTAGAAACCCCAAGCTCTCTTTCAACACCTACCCCAACATCTAATACAGCTTTAGGATCGTCTTTAAGTTTTTCTTTCAAGCATTGCTTTAACGTATCAGCTGTCTTTTTTGATTTGTTCATCCTGGAAGCAGATTGGTCATTCAGCAAAGATCGTACTGACGAATCATTCTTAAATCCCATAGCTTTAGCAATCTCATTCAAAGATTTACCGTCTGCTCTCATGGATTTAGCAGTCTGAACGTCATATGTTCTTTTCTCGTCTTTAGCCAAAGCGTACTGTACTCGAAGCTCTTTGGTGTTAGACAATCCCATAATTTTAGCAATTGCTCTTTCTCCTGTAAGAATCTCACCAGTGGATTCATCAACTGCTGTGGCATTAGATTTCTTAAGACTCTGAACTCTCGCCATGAAATCCGCTGAATGCTGATATGGATTATCACCAGATCCCCATGGATATCGCCCTGATCTTCTTGGCATACCGTAATGAGTTAGATTATCTTCGTCATAAAAGTCATCTTCACTCATTGTATAAAAATCATAAACTTCGTCTAACGGCGGGTTTTCTTCATACATTTCTTAATCCTCCATCAAAATATCATTTATCAACTGATTAGCATTCTTATATTGATCTATTATTAACTGAACATCATTAGGATCAGGATTGTGATACAGTACTTCACCAGACTGATAAATGCGAAGCTCCATTTCAAGGTCAACTGGTTTGTAGTTATAATTCAAACAAAATAAAGCAGCGTAGTTTTCAAGCTGAAACATCTTTGCCGGAGTGTCGCCGGTCTTCAAATCATGAATTCGTAACATTCCGGTTCGTTCCACGGAATCCAAAGAAGAAATAGTATCTGCAGTTCCAAAGCATAAGTTCGACAAATATAAAATTTGTTCAGGAACCATGCGGTGCTTAATACCATCGTTCACATAGGTCATCAAATTCTGATACTTAGCATCAAAGTCAATAGCTCTTTCGATAACAGCTAAAGGAATTTTGTAAGTATCAATTAATGATAACAATACTTCGGATTTGGAATATCGGGTCAACTTAATTCTATTTTTGATATGAGCTCTAGCAATATCATGCAGAGCGGTTCCTATTTCTGGAATATACTTTCTCGCCCAGTATCGAATAATGTCTTTATCCGTTTTATCAATAAGACATACTGAACTGGGTGAAAACAATGCATGTTTACCTACAAGGTTCGAATACTTCTCGTAGTTCATTTAAAACTTCCTCCTTGTTCTCAGGATATACAAATCGTGAGAATGACATATTGTTCATTTTATCTACGTAATATTCCTGATTAGGTCTTCTACTTGCATTGCGATTTCTCTTACATTCCAGGGAGGCCCATTTGTCACGATATAGAACCAGGAGGTCTGGAATACCCTGAGTGTCGGTCGGGTCAGTCTTCAAAACAATGCAACCGTTAAACATTGCTCTAAGATCTTTTTTCAATTCTGCTTGAAAATTATTTTCTAATCGCGACATCGTGTTACCTCCCTTCTGAAATGTACTGGAGAAAATTATTATGAGTAAACGAAAAGAGAAAGTGTAAGTATGGGAAATGCCCATATTACCTCTCTCTTCATAAAAGCCCATGTATTTTTCGCGTGCAAAATAAAAGACCCATAATCGGGTCTATAAAAAATTATTTCATACGATTGTCATTAAAATCATAGTACGGTATTAAATCGTTAAGTTCGCATTTAAGTGCTTTAGCGATCAACATTATAGATATAATATTTGGAATGCTATCACCATTACAATATCTGCTTATAGCGCATTCAGTAAGTCCAGTCTCTTCTGCGACATCTTTCTGGCAATGTCCAGCATCACCAATTGCCTTTATGAGTTTTCGTGGAAAGAACTCTTTTGCTAATTTCTTAAGGCGATCATTATCGTCCGCCGTAGACACATTTAAACGCATTATTGAATTCGAGAAATAGTTATACCGGAATATGTCACCATCTTTGAAAGTAATATCGATTGAATTTCTACCATACGGCGTCCATTCAGCAATACTGCTTTCATCGCCCAAAAGATGCATCTGTACATAAGTGTCATAAATTTCATCGTACCAGTCTCTTCTTTTCTCGCTTCTCATAAAAATCCTCCTTTTTCGTCAAAAACCTTAAAATTTGCTGAAAATGCCGTTTCGTCCACTTTTTCGCCAAAAAGCTATATTATTATATACTGAAATTATACTATAATATAATTTATATATGTTTAATATAATTTTCACATATATAGGTTAAAACCCCCTAAAAAGTGGGAAAAGTGGACGGATTTGGACAAATTTTACTATTTTTCACAGAATTTTCACAATTTCAAGTGTCACTTTTTACAACTCGTCCACTTTTGGTCCACTTTTTGACACTTTTAAAAATAAAAGTGGACGGCTATTTTGGGCCGAAATCAGCAATTTTCAGTCCTAAAACGCCGTATTTTAGTCTTATTCCAGCCCATACTTTCTACGAAATTCTGTGATTTTGTCTCCTAAATCATCCCTATTTTTCTGATCGACAACAGTATATTCAGCAAATATATTAGCCAGTTCGTTAGCCATAGTCAGATTCGAAGATGCCTCCAGCTGCTCCTTTAATTCAGCTTTTTCTTTCGCATGTATATCGCATATCTTCTCAATTGAACCAGACAAATATTCATTTTTCTTCTGTAAATCTTCCCGCTCTTCCACCAATCTGACGTTTTCTTTCTGAAGAGAACTGCTCTGTGTTTTTAGCTCCTCGTTTTCTGCTTGAAGCTTAAAGCACCTTTCTCGTACACCCTCCTTAATAAAGTTATCTAAATCCAAAACAGCAAACCCTCGATGCAACCTACGATTTTCAACCGTCAACTGTTTATATAATTCATAATATTTGTTACGCTGACCCACCAAAGTCGAACACTGTGTTCTCATTTTTTTGATATTATCTGAAAATTCTTTATTGTCTTGTCGCAACTTATCATTCTCTTTCAGCAGCTCTCGATTATTGTTTCCAAGACATTCAACCTTATCTGACAATTCTTTATTCATCTCAGAACGCCGAATATTATCATCTTCCGAATTTTTCAATGCAGATTCCAGCCGTCTAATCTTTTCTCGATATAATACCACCAAATCTTCCGGTTCTATATATCGGACAGTGCTAAGAACTTCGTCAATGTCTATTTTATTCAGTTCGCATTCGAAATACATACCCATAACATTTATCTCCTTTTCTTATTAGTTTCTAAACTCCAAGTTTCGTCATCATAGTATGTAAATACAACTTCCAGTCTGTTCTTTAGCCTCACACGAATCCTACCAATCCCACAAGGTGTCCACTTCACCATTTGCTCCGCCAATCCCGGCCACTCTCTTTTAAAAATATCAATTATCTTCATGATTCGCGACAACCACCTTTACAGCATTCAAATTATAGTCATTCATACAACAGCATGTGCAATCAGCAAAGCCGATGAATAACAGAATTATTAATAATAAACAATACATAATTATAAAAGCATCCTCCTAATCTAATACATACCACATGATCACAAACCAGATTATACTGATAGCCATTAAACCATACAGTATCATCACTTCCACACCTTTCCTGTCTTTTTGTCAGTCAACACGATCCGACCTTCCACATGAAACCCAGCAAGCTCACAAATATAAAAGATTGTGTTAAGCAAGTTATAGAATCTCTCATAATCCCTGCCATACTTTTTCTCATCGGCTTCTACACGCTTCATAGCCTTATAAGCAGTCGGGTCAAAATATCCAGACCCGTTCCTGCTTAAATCTTTATCGATTGCTTTACATCTTTCACTCATCTTTTCTGCACCTTCCTAAATAAAACCTTTCATAACTAAAATATAAGTCAGACATGCTGCTAAACCAGCTGTAGATGTAATCCAAGCAACAAATATCGCAAAAAGATTTTCTTCGTCTGTCATAAGCATGTTGAGCAAGCCTAATATGCCTGTTATTGCAAGCAGTACAATAAAAACCACAAATCCAACACAAAAATTACTTATTATCATTTAAAAACTCCTCCTCAAATGCTCCACCACTGTATATATTCCAGTTTCGTCGATCTCGAACAATCGAATTGTTACTTGTCATAGAAGTAAACTTAAATATCCGCCCATCTTTTAAATAAACAGTACGTTCAGCACGAGAAACTTTTGACAATTCATGCATATTACCGAATGTAAATGCATCCATTAACTGCTTAGCACTCTTTGATGTATCTGTCACAACCAAATATAAAACTTTATTCTTTTTATCCATCAATACCACTTCTCCTTAAGCTGATTTATTGGTGTTCCAGCTACTCCAGCGCTTTCTCCGCTGTCTGTAGACTTAAAAAAAGCACCCTCGCGCTGAGGGTACATAAATTCAAACATTAAATAATTGGCAGCATCACAAAGATACTCAGTGTTACCTGTCTTCAAATACTTCTTAACACACATATCATGACTTTCCAGTGCATTAACCAATTTCATCCCAAAGTTGTCAGATGCTGTACCATATTTATAGTAGCTAACCTCTACACGATTCTGCCGTAATTCATCAAATCTGTCCGAATACTCTTTCGGCAACTCTGTTCCTAATCTGCTCATATATCTGTTTCTCCCTCAGCCTTTATACGATTTTCATGCAATCGCTGTCTCTCCTTATATTCTTCTGACGAGATCTCAGTAAACGATATTTCACTCTCTTTAAAATATCGGTTTATCTCCACCTTGTCCCCGTTTGCTCTTATGATATATAATATAGCAATCGTATCATAATCCCCATTTTTTCGGTCCGTCAGAAGTTCTTCACATACAATAACGTCTGGTATGCTACTCGGCACGTATGGAAAAGTGAGTGGATACATCTCATTATAAATACTTGCTATGAAACCGTTATGCCAGCTAAGATGAGGGTTCGAATTAGACGTACAGTAATATCTATCTACATCACTGTAAGTTACTATTCCATCTTGAGCAATCTTTTTATGCAAACTACTCATTCTCTTACACCGATAAACCTCACTGTCGTCTGCACCATTGTATGCGTATTCCCATGTATCTTCTGTATCTTCTATAGGAGTAAGCGGTTTTCCATCAATCAGACGATTGAGAATATCTTTTGTAAATCCAATACTCATCCCACTATGTCCGTCACCTAAAAGACTTTCAAAAGCTCTGAGAGCACTATCATAACAAGCACAGCCGTAATCCCACTCATCCTCTGGCTTGTCTCCCCTTTCTCTCTTACTTGCAATAGCAATCTCATTTTTAGCTCATTCTAACATACTCATTATTTACTCAATCCTCCCATACGGTCTATGTCTAAATTGTTTCTCTGCTACTTCACATCTTCCATCTCGCTCCATACGAGAATATCGGCACTGCTGACCATGTAATACCTGTTCTCGTTCAGCCCGCTTTTCAGACGAGCTCTTCTTCATATCATGACTCACTACTGTTACCTCCAAAATACTGTTTCACAAGATAATCTAAGTATCTCTTCTTCGCTATTTTTATTTGTCGTGCGCGTCTCATAGGCTTTCCTGCCATTTTCTGACGGTTATTAACGATAATACGTATGGAACCGTCCCGCCTAACATACAAGCGACCGAGCCTCTTTTTCAAGTTCCGATTAAGTTTCCTATTCCATGTATGCTTAGGTTTCATTCCTTCTCCTCCCACTTTACAGGTTTCTCTGTATAATAATTAAGTGGATTATCTAAACACTCAAAACAAGGATCTTCATGCTCTGGACAATCCGTATGCTTACAAATACCACAGTATTTCTCATAATTTACTTCTCTTAAATCACTATCAACTACCATCTCATACCTCCTGAAATAAACATAATAAAAAGAAAAGAGCCTGTGTTAAACACAAGCCCCAATCGTGCAATTACTTAACTTTCAAAAACGCCTCAACGGTGTCTTCATGCATTACCAATTTTCCGATTTCTTCCAAAGTGTTCGGATCAAAGAACTTACAAAGCTTATACGGTCCATAATCATAGTTCCGATTACCGTCTAACATTTGCTTCTGTGCTTCTCGCCATGCTACTTCAAATTTTTTACTTTTACGTCTTCCTAACGCAATCATTCCAACCGGAATAGCAACGCAAACAGCACAATAACCAATGATTAAACCGTAATCATCCCAAAAATCTTTAACCTTTTCAGCTCCATTCTTTGCCTTTTCTTTGACTTTTTCGTTTAACATAATACAATTCCTCCTTGATTGTTTTTATCTGTTTCTTGCATATAAGGAGTTGTAAAATGTGCGTGTCAATCTTCTTGACACAATGGAAAAGGAATCCAACGTTCATCGGATTCTTGACCAAATTTTTGTTGAAGATCTGTACACATCTCTATACATTCATGATAGTTTGTGAATATCCTAGGAAATACCATATTAATGTATTTTCCATCCGCATACGTTCTCACACAAATATATAACATAACTTATTCCTCCGTATAATCTTCCACTGTTAACCCGAAACACCATTTAATCATTTTTTTCTGAAACCAATTAAAATGATGATCAATGATAAAAGTCACAGTATATAATTTTCCTAAAGATACTTTAGAACCATTTTTTATTTTAGGTATCAACGCATCCATTGATTTTCCAAGCTGTTCACTCACTTCATAACCCTCCATTCACCAACACTTTCCCTGCGATATTTCTGAAGTTGTAGTAATGCATCTATAAAAGTATCAAGATCTCTACTGTCATCAAAAATCAGTTCCGCATTGTTTGGTCTGCTTAATTCTCCAATGGTATAATCTGGAACATTTGGCTTTACAATGTTCATTCTTATTGATTCACCAGTAGCGTTTAATCTGATTTTTAATTGTGTTACATTTCCGCCATCATAATTACTATCAGTACGTATTCTCATAACTAAGTCCTCCAAATATAAAAGGCCCTCCGAAGAGAGCCCATTATTACTTATTGTATTTTGTCTTGGCACCAAGAATATCTTCCACAGCTTCATCACTCATAAGAAATCTTCCCAAACGACTAGGAGCTGTTTTTCGAAAATCAAGTGTCATTCCTTTTATGCCGTGTTCTCTTGCATAGATCGTCATAATATTTACACAAGTATTAAACGTATCTTCGTCCACGGTTAATGTCGCCTTGACTTCAATCGTTAATTCTCCGTCTATACTGCTATCAGCTATTTTCGCCATATTTACCTCCCTGTCCCATAGGACTTCCAAATATAGCTTTCTTCGGCAGAGTGTCACGGTCAGTGTCATCAGGCATTTCCGTCATCCCAACCAAAGTGTCTTTAGATGTTTGATCAGATATTCGACCAACATCTGGATTAATGCATTCGTTCTGAGTATACCCATACCCAGGTTCCAACATAGGCGATAAACATCCAAATTTTTTCTCCACAATAATCAACTCAGAATATGGTAAACCCTCAATCCACTTATAGAACTCTCGCCACTCGTCAAGCTTGTGATTTTTCCGCTGTCTGTAAATATTCGCCAGAACCTCATAATTAAACATAACATTACGAGTCTGGTTATAGCTGCTTGGAAGAAGCTGAATCATCTGCCACCAGATTTCCTTATCTTTTTTACCAAAGCATTTTATATTACCGTTTTCATAACGTAGATTACCACCGTTCAGATAAACATTTCTGAATACATTTAATGCGTCGATAGTGTCTTTCAATACGTCCATCGACTGTCTTATACAAATATGTTCGCAACTGAAATCTTCTAGTGTAAACTCATTAGCCGCAATCTTATGCATCGTACTACAAGAGTTCGCAACAGTACCAACTTTATATGTATCAAATTCTTTCCACCAATACAACGGAGCCGTAATCCTCACATATACCGGCATCATTCTCATATATTTTCGATGCTCTGTGCCCGCATCGGAAAGACGCTGCATGAGTGAGTGGTCGTTTTCTCCGAGATGAAAATGGTCGGCATCCACGCATCCAACTTTATCACAACTATAGTAACATTTTTCAGTTGGATTACAGATATCGCTATCACTCTTCTCCCATGAGTTCATAGGATTCCTCATACCTTCAATAATAAATTTCATCTGCTCCGGACTCGCCAGAACTACATTTTCGAATTTAATGCTCATTCACAATACCCTCCTAATGTAATATCGGATTCAACTTCAATAATTTTTACTTCGTCTTCAGCTCATGATTCCAGATTTGATTTTTCTCTTTTATTTTCTTCGTTCATTTCCAAAATCTCCTTTTCTTTTTATTCAAGCCATTCGTTATCAAGATAATAAAAACCGTGAACACATACTCCGATTAAAATTATCCAGACAATCCAGAATAACCATAATTCAAAATCAGATTCTAAGCGATCTACAGTTTCGTTAATCGTCATATTTTCATAGAATGGCGAATTATTTTTTATTGTTTTATTTTTTAATTCTGTAAATATCGTCCCGGTGTACTTCAAACCAACACCATAGTATTTGAAGCGTATATGCGAGGATTCTTTTAAAGTATCAATATAATTATCATTCGGTAATTGAATCTTCTTACTTGAAAATATGTGTTTCAAAAAAGATATCTCTTTACAACTCCTATCCTCACTTCCAACATAATCCCATGACCAATAAACTTCGGTTGTGTAATATGTATGAGATTTTCCGTTCACAGTCCTTGTATGAGCCACTTTACGGGTATGTCTCGTGTAATGCTCTTCAACCTTTCGTACATACATATACTTCCCACCAATTTCAGGATAAGTAACAGTATCGACAGCTTCCAAATTACCATACACAAATGCATTCCCGATATCAGTTCGCATACCGTATTCAAATAGTTCCTGGTCTTCGATCTTTACGGCTTTATTGTATTTCTCGTTTTCATCCATCAAATGATCCGATATTTTACCGGAAATTATAAAACCAATAAATAACAAAACCGCTATAATGGATATACTTGCTAAGATTTCTCTTTTTGTAATTTCAAAATCTCCAAAATCAAATCTATTTTGGTTCTTCATAAGCTTATTCCTCGAACAGATTCTGTGGTGCATCAACCGGAGCTTCATAATCCAAATAGGTATACTCCTGAACCTCATATCCAAGAATATTTAAAAAGATTCGTGTAGGAAATTTTCTCACATATCGTCTGTACACTTTTATCTGTTTGTTATAATTACTGCGATATTCTGCTATTAGATTTTCTGTGATAGAGAGTTCGTTCATAAGTTCCTTATAATTTTCATTAGATTTTAATTCTGGATAAGCCTCACTTACAGCGGCAATCGTTGTTGTAACATTTTAAATATCTCCGGTGGAAGTGCGTCCTTCAACGATGGCGGTAAGTGTATCAGCTTCATGCTTATCGTACCGTTTCACACAATCCGCAAGGTTATAAACCAAATCTACGCGTCTTTTTTCCTGAACTTTAATGTCCGAATCAGCCATGTTCACCTGTTCTTCCAGTGAGAATGCTTTATTCTGTGAACTCTGCACTCCGAATACACCTAACATGACAACCGCAAGAATCCCCGCAACAATAATAAGAATTAATTTTAAATTTGATTTTTTCATTTCAGTCATCTTTCTTTTCCTCCTTATCTGGCAATACTAAATACGGACAATTGATACAAAACTCCTGCAAATAATTTATGTTCCGACTTCCGCCGACAAGACCCTGGCAACATCCAAATACAGCATATCCTTCATCTTCTCTTTCAGAATAGCATTTATCATAATCCGAAACGAAACTTTTTAATATAGATGTCGCTGGCATAATTAAAAATAAAATAACCAATAATTTAATCATTACATTCATTCTTCCTCCCTTCCAAATACAGTTCAATCTCATCACAAATATCATAATTTGCACAATATACGCTTATTACAGTTGCTACGACCTTATTATCACCGTACATTTTAGTGCAGGTTGATTCTGGCGAACATTTTGGACAGTTCTGACATTTTTCTTTATTAATATTGTTTCTAATCTCAATCATTTCCCGTTTCCTCCAAATATTTTCTCCGTATGCGTATCAAATCAAAATATTCGTCTTCTGTTATTTCATACGTATGGAAGATATACCCGCACTTGTCGCATTTCCGGAAACGCTTTACTTCTCCGGAATCAACATCTCTGGTATCTTTAACGACTGCTCTGCCATCACCGCACCTAGGACAAATCATCTTTCTTATCCTCCTATAAATACATAAATATCAGTTTAATAGCAGTTACTGCCACGCACAGAATATTCAGCACCAACCACAAAGCCGTTATAGAATACCAAATCTTCTCTGCACCCTTCTCTACATTTAATGCATACCGAACATTGGCAGATGGCCTCTTGAAATGTATTCGTATCATAAACAGATTCACCAAATATAAAACTATAGACACTGCAGTAAATTTAATCATAATGAATACCACTCCTCCCGATTACTATTACACTTCTTATCGTCATCAGGCTCGCATGTATTAGGTTCTTCCGGTGTCAACTCATCTTTCAGAAAACTCTTGATATGATCACAAAGATTCTTATGTTTACAGAAAATATGAATGTCTGTATCAGCATATTTGACGCCATCATAATGTTTATTCATCTCAACATCAGCTTTGAACCACGGACACTTATAACACATATTTGCAATATTTAAGATAGGTTTAATCATCTTTCTCATCCTCCTTACGACGCTCTTCTCTACCATCAACAATACCAAGAGTCAGGCCGATAACACCCATAATTAACACAAACACACAAAATATAAGCCAACTTATAATACTCATAGCAACCACCTCCTCTTTGAAAATATCAATATTAAACTCATTGGAACTGTGAGAACTCCTGCTGTCATATCTCCGCCAGACCAATCAGCTACTAAAAAAGTGAGGAGCAGCAATGCCACTCCCCACAGCTTCTGTTTCGTAAAATATAAACTCTCTGCCAAACGTTCAGCCTTTCTCCTACGAATCTGATTTTTTCTCTTTTTCAAGTCCAATACGCAGTCATGATAACCGTATTCGTAACCAAGTTTGCTCCCGTCGATATAACCAGAAGCCTCTCCGATTTCGTAGGAAAGCTGATCGATAGTGTCATTTATAACTGCCATTCTTGACCTCCTGGAACGCTTTCAATAATATGACTCTTACTCCGTACTTTCACACCCTTTCTCCTTTCGTAATATAATCACCGTGATGACTCATTTTTCGAACTTGATTATAGTGGTGCTGGTTTCTCCGTTCGTCTTCTTCAGTTCCTGGTAAATTGGTCTTATCCTATTTCCGAACTCGATCAGAGCTGTACCGAACATTACTATCTCCATTGGACCTAACTTTTCGGTATTGTCGATAACATACTTTAATATTTCAGTCGCCGTACTAACTTCGTTTACGAATTCCTTTGTAGCATTATTAATATAACTCATAATATTTCCTCCATTCAATTAAGTAGGAGCGTGAGTAAATTTATTCTTCCTACTCCAAGCTCCTTCGTTAAATTTCTTCTTACTTACTAATGCTCTGCTTATAGCCAGATCAATACTGGCACGGCTCTTCAGATGATAGTAATATAAGTCCTTATATCCAGTATTTAATCGGTCTATACGCCCCGCTGCCTGCTCCATAATTTTGTAACTGTAATTTTGGCTGTAAAACACGATCGTATCAGTTTTAATACAATTCCATCCTTCAGCCCCGGCGGTGTACTGCACCAAATATACCCATGAATCGCATTCCGGTATTGGCTGGTGCTTGTGTCCATTCCATTCTGCAACTTCAACACCCTCTCCATAATACTGTGATTTAAGAAGCTCCAACTCATAATCAAAATTGTAGAATATAATCATCCTCGGATGCTTCTCAAATAGTTCCATAGTTGCTACCAATCTACTATCATCAGAATTCACCACCTTTCTTAATGCGTAACACAGCTCGGCGGCTGTCTGAAAAGGTTCATTCTTCCAAATATCCCATCGATTCTTCATCATGTCCTTATAAACGATTCTGTTATACTCAACATAAACATCTTCATGATGTGGTGTCGTTGGTCTAATAAATTCCATATCGACCAATATAGAATTCCTCAACCTAATAAGTCGTCCAGTGTTAAAATATCGTTCTATCTTCGGATACTTAGAAAACCTTGAAAACACGCAATGTTCCTGATTAAATTCAGTCCTGTTTTTATAGAAACCATTCGCAATAAACACCGGAACATAATCTTGCCATGTATCTCCCGGAGTTGCTGATAACAATATCCAATCATTATGCTTTGCAATTTTTATAAACGATTTAACCCAAGTTCCTTTACCAACAACTCTTTGTTCATCAAAAATAAAGAAAGCTCCTTCCACATTGCTATATTTAGATACATTGTTCCAGCTATCTATTACTATCTGTACCTTGTTAAGACTCTTCTCTGGATCTTTATCCAATCCGAACGGAAGAAGTTCGCCTTCCCACTCAAGAGTGTCTCTCTTACGTGCTGTTGTAATAATATAAAGATTCTTTGCGTCTGGTTTCATAGGTTTGAGTGGTTCAAGTCTCCCACCATTTTGCGTAAAATAATAAGCAAGTGAGGTCCGAGACTTCCCAGACCCCACACCACCGCAAAGAATACATCCGTTTTTCATATTACGGATAGCTTCTTCTTGATAATCATACAGAAAAGCCATTTACTCCTCCGGATACTCCTGTTCAGCATACTCTGCATCCAGATCATCCTCACAAATCGTTGCATACAGACGACTCAGGAATGCTTTGATGTGCCATTCTCCTGAATTTTCATCCTTCCACCATCTTGCTCTGACCGTCAGATCCACCTTATCCAGCTCAGCTCGATCCAGTCTTGCAATTGTGTCTTCATTAAGTTCATGCTGTCTTTTTCTTGTACACATATAAATATGAGGCAGACGTGTATCATTCTCGTCAAACAGATGCCCCTCACGATCACGGTAAGATATAGCCACACGCATCTGGTAAATTGGATCGTAATTTGGATTGTCTGGAATAATGGTTCTCACCGGCCATCCATCATTTGCCATCTCCTGTGCAATATCTGGATTATCGATTCCCAGTGTGATTTCTCGTCCATATCTACCACCACCGAAATTTCTGAATCGGATATGTGCGTCACGGATTGTGATTTTTTTAATGTTGTAGTTTGGTTCTGTAAATTTTGGCATTTCTTTAATCTCCTTTAAAATATAATTTTAGAAAACAAAAAGACCCAGTGTAAACTGAGCCTTTCTCATAGTTCCGAAATATCATTCTTCGGTTTCTTTGTTTGAATCTTCTTTACAGTTTCTTTCCTTAGAATTATCATCTTTATTCGTGAGTTCAATATAAGCTTTCATCGCTTTGTATTTACACTCATAAAATCCAATAAAGTATCCTGCAAGTCCAACCACTGCAAATTTAACATAATTCATCATTCTTTTGTCCTCCTTAGAATATAAATGTTCGTTGCCATATAAGAATGTGTAATTTATGCGAACGGTAATTCTTCAGGAGTATCTTCAGGGATGTTCATAAACTCTGGCATTTTCTTTGGAATCGGTACAGGCTCATCGGATCTAAACCATTCAAAGTCACAGTACTCAGAAATATCATGTACTGCGTCTGTTACAAGTGTGTCGAAATATCCACGATTGATATCTGCTTCCTTGTGCATGTCTCGCACCATTTCAGATTCAAGCCAACGATATCCAGTGGTACCGGTTGCTGCATAATACGTACCGTTCTGCTCTCTCATCAGTAATCCGCCATGACAACCATCTTTAATAGGACAGAACTGACCAACTTTTCCAATGAAAATATAAGCATGTCCGTCTGAAATCTGTTTATTAAGTGTATCGATCTCTGTATCCCATTCTTCAGGATAGGTCTGACCCGGATTATCTTTCTGGAGTTTCTTAATCTTCTTCTCAAGCTTATCCAGTTCCTTCTCCAATCCAGACACATCCTCCAAATCCTCGTTCATATCCAAATATAAAGCTGATTTGACGGAAAATGTCTCACAAAGATCTTCAAATTCAATGGCTTCTTTACTGAACAATGTCTTGAACACATAAGGAACCTTAAACTGATCACCAGTCGCAGTCCACTGTCCCGGATGCTTCTTGTTGTCTTTCGGAATATAACCATACATAGCTTCACACTGTTCCGGTGTGGCATATTTTGCAATGTATGTAGACTTATTCACCAAGCACATCTTTTCATAAGTTGCCTCATGTTCAAATGTATAACCGTATTTCTGAGCAAAATCCATAGCAAATTTGATGATTTCCGGTGTTGCGTTCGGAATTTTAATAGAATCGGTCTTAATGTGAGCTACTGTAAATCCTCTTTCCTGTACAGCATGTTTTAAATCAACCATAAATAACGCTCCGCGAAGAGCGACAATATTGTTTTCATTACGAGGATCTTTAAACGGATTCTCAAATCCTGCTGATGTAAGACCATACACAGAGTTAATAGCTGTCTTCAACGCGTTTGCCAGATCGTCAGATGACATTTCGCCATCTTTAACCCTCTGAATAAATGGTGTAAGTTTACCGCACAGCATATGATTGACTTCTTCCCATGCCTCATGTTTGATGCTTACTCGACCCTCTACAACTTCACGATATGCTCGTGTATATATCACGCCAAATAAGCACTCAGCAATTGTGCTATGCGGATGCATGGAAGCAATATCCAGCAATGCAACCAGAATATGCATACCAGGTTCAGAATATACATATCCACCTTTACCAACGTCCTCATCACGATAAGTATTCTTACCGAATTCGTATTTGTATCCAGGAAAATATGGTAACAGACTTCCTGCTTCTCCGTGAGTCTGAGACATCATTACCGGACAAGCTTCGGATAAGAACTCATGCATCTCTTCATCCATATCAAAAACCGGTTCAGCAAGATCTCTCCAATGAAAATCCGACTGAGGTGTTTTGTTACCACCAAATATAATTCTAGTTGTGAGCGTGTTCGTGGTATCATTGACCGTCATACCTGCCAAATCTGCCAGAATCTGTCTTGCTGTCCAGTCAGCCTTCAAATAATGGAAAGCTGCTTCAGTAGCAACAACATCGTTACAACAATATTCGGCTACCTTATCCCAAAGTTTCTCCGGTACTGGCAGATCCCATGGTAATCCCAGTTCCTGATGATGTGTTCCAGCTTTAATACTCTTGATTTCCGACTCTGTATAGCCTTTCTTAATTAATTCTGCTTCCGTAATATGTCCCATCTCGATTTCAAGCTTCTTAAGGGACATCTTATTTCCGGCAGACGCAAAGTCATAAATATCAGTGTATGATATATTATAAGCTTCTCGGAAGAAACAACTACGGTCTTCATCTTTTTTATCTTTGTTAATGATTCGTTGTGAAAGAATATAAAGTTCCTGATTTGTGTATCCCTGCATCCACGCATACATAATATGATTGTCATATCTTCGACAGTTAAAACCAACCAGATTGTACTGGCAAAGTCTTGTAATATCTGTACGAGTCGGATTGATCAACCGATACACCGCTTCTCCCCCATCAAATTTATAGCAGACAACAAACAAATTGGGAAATACTTCAACATCATAAAAAGCCAGCCTGTCATCGTTACTGACCGCTGGTTCCGCATCTACGTCTTTTGATTTAAAATGCATATTGTCAACTTTGCTCATACAGTACTCAGCTTGATGAGAGCTATTCATAGCAAATGCCATGATCTTCGGATACATATCTGATACGTCATAATGAACGCCACTGTTCCACGCATCTTCAAGAATCTTGTAAATATGATCGATACTCGGTTTGGTTGCTGGATGTATCTCTTTACAAAGATTCTTCTTAATTGTTGTACGTAACCCTTTCTCCGTGGTTACAATATTCATGTTTACCATATTTTTCTCCTTTTTTAAAGGAAGACCAGAACTGATCGTAGCAATCGGAATATCGTTACACTTTGTAAGCATTCGTCTGAGAGAACTCTTTCCCGTGAACACCTTCACTTCAATATGTTCAGAATATAAACGGTTTAACTTTGTAATATCCCCATTGTAAATATAATGCAAATGAATACCAGCACCAGATTTGCTAAGTTCGGCATATGTAGCCGGCCATTTACTAGCTGCTTCCAGATTCTTTTCAAAACTTTTGTTTCCGTTTTCGTCTGGAATATCAAAATCTATTACAATGTGATTTTCTGGGATTTTTACATAGTGAAGCTTAGATGTGTCAATGTCAGATAGTTTGGTGGTAACTTTATCCCAACTCTTTACTGGAGTTCCTCCACTATTGGCATACTGAGCCGGATAAGCAGAAGCAACATTATCAAATATAGATTCTGTAGAATTGAAATCTATAAGGTTTGTTTTTTCTTCTTTCGGTTTCTCGATATGAATATCAAATTTATCAGCAAGAAACCCTTTATAGAAGTTTCTGATTCTACCACCATCTGTAGATCTTTCATGAAATTCATGAAAATAGTTCTTAAGTTCCTCTTTGAATACTCTCTTACTCATAGGATAATTAACCTTTGCTTCATCACAATAAGTCTTATACAAATCCCATGCATCTTTCAGAGTAGTTCCGTCTTCTTTCTTAAACTCATAATACATGTCAGATATAAAATTGTAGAAATCATTTGAGGCATCCATCATAGCAATCGGAGCATAATTGTCGTATATTGTTTTATTATGTTCATAAACAGATAAACAATGACTGGCAATAGCTCCTAGTTCAAATTCAATGTTTGACATTGCTTTGCTATACTCACTGAAACTCAACTTTTTACCTGACGGCGTTACGTCAATTAGTCGTCGTATAAGACCTGATTTGGCATCGGTAATTTTTACTGGTTTGTTTGTACCCATGAACAGAAAAGCATTGAATTTCATTTCATACATGGATTTGAATTTCTCATTTACCGGCATTTTTTCATGGGAAACTAAACTGTTAAGCCTTGTATTGTCTTCAATTCTGGATAAATCACCGTCATGCTGAATTGCTACAAGCGGATTTGTTTTAAACGGCTCCAACGCAAATGAACTATTCGCAGAACCTAAGGCTTTTGCATCGAACGACGAACAATACCCTTCAAACAGCTTCTGGATAATATTCAGAACTGTTGATTTACCAGTTCCGGCAGATCCGTACAGAACCAGAAACTTCTGAATCTTTTTACTATCGCCAGATACAATAGCTCCGATAGCCCACTCAAGTTTCTCTCTTTCTTCCGGAGAATATAAAGTAGACATCAGAGCATCATAAGCAGTTATAGTTCCTGGTTCTAACGGATACTTGAGTTTTTTACTGGCATAATCTTCTCTTGTCGTAACAGTATTCGAAAATATAAGTTTTTCATCAAGTACATGATAATTATCTCGCAACTGTTTTTGACAATATTTATGCCATCGATCAATCATACCTGATGTTGAATCCCATAAATATAAAGGTATAAGCTCCGTATACTTATCTTTATTTGCTTCGACGAACATTCGAAGCTCATTATCAATCATGTCAATAGCATCCTGTTCATCTTTTGACCATAAACCCTTTTCTTCAATCCAGATAGCGTAAAAATCACCACCCTGAATCATAAGATCTGAACTTTTCTTCAGCAGAAATTTGGGATATGCAATCGATGGACCACCTATCTTTTTTGGCTTTTCGACATGAATTTTAATAAAATCTATCATTTCATTTTTGTGACTCCTTTACAAAATACTGTCGAAATACCAGCACATCTGATACCATATTTCAACGCTTCTTAAATCATACGGACAATCCTTAATTCGGAATAATCCACCAGCTCCATTAGGCTCATATTCCCGATTCAAGAATCTTGTAATCACTTTGTCTGCGTACCGCTCATCAAAATATGCATCATCCATGTCTAGTAATCCAAGACTCTTGAGCATAACATGAAACCATTTGTGAATTCTATTTCCTTTAACTGGATCGTCCATAATATCCTCTTCAATTCGTAAACACAGTGCCACCATCATTTCAAGTACACTACATTTACCAGTCAAACATCTATCTACGTCAACAGCTCTTAGATGATTCTCTTGCTTAAAACGATATCGTAAATATAAACCGTCGTCAGCTCTGTTACCATCAAGACGAATGTTGTAAGTAAATTCCTGACTGTTTAAGTATCTTAATAACCGGACATATGATGGTGCTCGTTTAGTGAACACCATGTCATACATCCAATTAAAATATTGTTCCCTTACGTCCATTAATCCTCCACATATTCGTCGTAAGGTTTATAAGGATACATTGTTTTATATGCCTGCTCATATGTTCGTTCATCTCTGATAATCTCATAATCGCATTTGAGTCTGTCATTGCGGACACAAACACGATCTTCTTCATAATGACCAAACTTCTGCAGATTATCCTCACCCACGACATTATCAACATCTTCAACTCGTTCGTATGTGTCACCATCAGCCAACACATCGTCAGCAAACATAACAAGCTCTACTTCCTCGTATTCGATATCGCCAAATTCATTCGGAGTAATCTCATACGGAATATCACTGACTTCATCTTCGTCTGTCGGATCTGGTGCTGCAGTATATCCAGCCTTACGAACTGTATTCATGTAATCAATGGCTTCTTTAACTGCTGGACGTACCGAAGAATCCATAGGCTCTCTGTCTGGATTCTCGTCAACGTTAGATTCTTCACGCTCAGAATCTTCTCTGAAAGCCTCTTTGACTGATTCAATTTCTTCTTCACATCTCTGTCGAGCGATATAATAACCCAATGCCGTGCCAGCTATAGCACCAAATATAAAACATAATGCTTTATTCATAGTTCTCATCCTCATCTTTCATTGTCATCACGGTGAATGCCATCCCTCCTACAATATGGCGTTTTTCTTTTGTATCAGTTGCAAATTGAACTATTGAAAGTAAATATTCAAGACGCTCCATCCGATACCTCCTATTTGACCAACGCTAATCCCTTAATAAAGCAAATACCTGCGAGTGCTGCAAATGTATAAGAAATAATACTTTTCATATTCTCACCCCTGCTTCCTTAAACCTTTCAGACAATATTCGAATTACTTCATCTTTAGGAATATAAATAACTCCATCTTCTCTGACAGCCCCTTCAAAACAATCATTCTCGTACCGCACCCTAATAGTAGCCATTCCAACGCCAAGTATGGATGCTACCTGTTCGTCTTTCATGAAATCATTACCGGATACCATTAATTTACCATTTCGAATTTCGGCATTTTCCAGATGATTGGTTAAGATATAAACAATTAAATCTCGTCCTGTCATATACGCTCCTTTCTATCCCTGACTCATACCATAAAGCCAAGGATAATCAAAAATATCTTGAATAGTTCCCGTTCCTACTGTATCAAGTCCCAATCATTCAAATCTGATCAAGAATATAACGGCAATTCTTGAAGTCAAGAAGGATGACCGGTTCATATCCGTTTACGAATCTTCTATTAGCTTCTTTATTAATATTCATAATATCAAAGCTAATCGGATAAGCATCTGGATGTTCTGCATCATAAACCCAACCATCAGTCTGTCCCTGCTGCGTACGAGGAATATCAAGATAATCATAAATATCATTAATAAATACAAATCCATCGGTACGAAGTTTATTGTTAAACAGTTCTTCTGCTCTCATCAGGAACCATTTATCATGTTCTGGGTCACCTGTGAATTCTCTTGATGCTTCGTCAAAGAATTTGGCATATCCAGAATATCCAGTTCCGTCACCTACAACATCAACGGATTTCTTTACGGTTTTATTCTTACCGTTTTCGTCTGTCTCTTTTTCTTTATATTCCGTTCTGGTGATATTGTACTTAAGCTCACGGTCCAGATCTTCACCGAATCTTTCCACGACACGATCTCTGTAGTCTTTGAATTCTTTCTGTACTGCAGCATAAGCCCCTGCCAGACCAACGTTTCTCTTTGTGAGAATCTTATGACTTCCTACGATGCATCCAATTGACACAGCTTCAACTGCTACTGCTGGGGCATAGAGTTTTACCACTTTACCAGCTGTTTTCAGATTCTCAACAACTACTGCTTTTGTTTCTTCTTTTTCTGTATAACCTTTCTCTTTCGCTTCATCGGAGCTGGCATACTCGTGAATGTCATTGGTAGCTTCTTTTCCCTCATCCAGAATAGGTTTGAGTTTCATAGTTGCTCTACACGCCATAACTGTTCCGCCTACAACACCGGCGACTCCTGCCACAATCATAATTGTTGGGCTTTTGATTTTTGCCTTTACTACAATTCTTTTTGCTTTACCTTTAAGTGTAATTTTTGGTAACTGAAATTTCTTCATGATTTGTTCTCCTTTTCAAAATATAAATTAATCATACTCACGATCAAGCGGCATCGGACTTGGGAAACGAATAATATATCCATTATCGGATCTCAAACGTTCCACTTTAGCCCTATCCAAATTGGTCCATCCGTAGTTATCATCTGTGGATCTGGTAGGCTGCCCGGTAAGATCATAAAAATCCAGCAAACTCACAAATCTATTCTTATAGATAATATCTTCCATCTTTGTTAAGATTCGCTCAGCATCTCCACGGCTCTTGAATTTCACATTCTTGAAATCAGAACGTTCCGGTTGATAGTATCGATCATCACCGTATCTATCGTCTCTCCTGCGATCATCATAATATTTACGGTAAGCTGGGCGCATATCATCATCGTCATCGTAATAACTTCTTCTACGTCTACTGGATGATTTCTTACGTCCGCTACCCCTGAATACAGCGTTCCATGTATCATCAAGACCATCTTTGATCGTCGGAATCACGATCTCACTGACAATATAATCTTTAAGATCATATATATTATCTGGAATGAAAGCCTTAATTAACTTATTTATTGCAGTGTCTTTCTGCTTATACTCAGAAGCATCTACCATCTTCTCAAGTCTCGGTTTCTTTTCTTCTCTATCCGACATATTTAATCCTTTCTGTTAAACTGCTGCACTCATCGTTTTAGCAATAGAACTATAAATGGTTTTTATATTTGAAAGATTCGCGTTGAATTGTTCAAGGATATCATCTGTCGATGCCTCTAATTTCTCGGAAACGACATTCTTAGCCTCTTCTTTAACTTCTCGTTTCAACGACTCAATATCAATGTTTCTAAGTTTTTTACGAATACTCTCTTTGGCTTCCGGTTTCATTTCATCGTATGTTTCTGTTACGACTTTATCGGCAGACTCCCTAATCGAATTGTAGATAGACGTTCTTACCTTAAGTACAGCATCATCACACGCTTCATCTACTTTACGCTGAACTGTAATTTCAACATTTTTTATTACTTGTTCTTTAATTGTTTCATTAATAAGGTCTTTCGGAATATCAACTTTACCCTCAGCGAATATATCGTCTACAGATTTCTCAACAATATCACTTACCGCATTCATTTTTTTGCGAGAGCCAATTGCATATCCAATTCCAAACAGACCTAAAGAAACTCCAATAACAGAACTACATACAGTTGCAATAAATTTAATATTATCCGACATACTCTACTTTTTCCTCTCTTATTGTTCCTGGTAAACAGATTGCTGCTGTTTCTGACATTCCAAGTGCTTTTTTACATTGATGAAACAAATTACTCCTGGCTTTCTTCATGGTTACAGCATACGTCTCGCCAACCCAGCAATCAGTAATCATACGACCAAACGAATATACTGGTCCTCTATATACATATTTGTACATAAATATCCTCCTTAATAAAAAGAAAAAGGAGCAGTGTTTGATAACACCACTCCTTATTGAACAATTACTTCTTCTCGGATTCTTCTTCCGGAACTTCTTCGTCATTCGCACACTCAACATCGCCATCAACGACTTCCGGTTTGTGTTTCCGATCTTTAAACCAGCGATATGCTTTCTTAGCTCCTACTACAGCTGCTCCGCCAAGCGCGAACGCTCCAGCAACAACAAGAATTCCAATACCGCCGCTGTCATTACCGGTTTCTTCAACCTCATTTACATCGTTAACAGTTTCATTTGTCTGTTCCATAATTTCGTTTTCGTTCATCTCATTTTCCTCCTGAAAATTATATTATTGTTACATATAAGACTGTGTAAAAAATGCGTATCAGTGCAAATTGCGGTAATCATATCTCGGTGCAATTACATAGTTAACAACCAAGCAAGGTTCGTTATTATCTGCCAGCATTGTTGTAATAGTAAATTCAATAGGATGATCAACATTCCAACCTATATCATCGCCAAGTTCTTTGTCATGACACAAACCAAATTCATCTCTAAGATCATTCAAGGATATAAACATTTCACTGAATAATCTTCGATTAAGATCATTCTCAATCTTCTTAATCATGTTGTAATCGCCCATGAAATAATCATTGGCTCGCACGTCATAACACAGCGTATTTCCAAACTTTGGAATTTTCACTACGTTACATCCTTCGTAAGGATTCTTTTTAATTTCATCAGCAGCAATAGCATCACGAATTTCTTTCTCTTTCTTATCACCAACAATTTCTTTTGTCTTTGCTGTATAATCGTTAAGAGTCTGCTCTACAACTGTGTATGCTGCTGATAATGCCGCATTTCGTCTTGCATTAACTCTTGTACCACCAACAATACAAGCAATACCCACCGCTGCTGTCATAATCGCCGGCATATAAGGTTTCCATCCAGCTTTGATGATTTCTACCACTGTGAGTTCTTCGTCCTCATCGATAACTGCATCTTCCGGAGCTTTCTTTCTAGCGTTCTCTAAACGTTTGATTTTAGCTTTTTTTGCATCCTCAATAAGCTCCATCGCTCTAGGCGTTGCTACCCCAACCATAACTGCCGATACGATGATTGCTCCTGTGCCTAATCCAATTGTGATTCCCGGTGCATTTGCTCCTAATTTTGCACCAATGTTTTTCATGAAATTGTTCAGATTTGATTTAAACATGATTTTCTCTCCTTAAATAAAAGTGAAGAGGAGTTGCTACTCCCCTTCTGTTTCTTCTGACTTCTGATTGGCGATCTCTTCTTTGACCACCTCTTTAATTGATAAATCCATCCTGAGTTCTGAGATTGCTGTCTGTAACGCAGCAAACACAACAATAGGAATGATTCCCAATAAAGTTTTTTTGTTCATAAGTTATCTCCTTTCTACTGTCTTCATATAACGGCTTGCATTTTTCGCGAATATCAACAATCTTCTTCGTTATCCAAGCCCGGCTGATATACAAATTCAATCAAATATATTTCCAACCCGTCTTCCAGTTCTGTTCTATGATGAATAAAATCGATCCAATATATTTCGTCCGACCACCACCATCCAATTTTGTCGCCACCTTTTATAGGTTTGATGCCTAAAAATTCGTAGAAATCATTCACAGTTACGTCCATACCAAGACACCTGTTACGATTCAAGTGATACTCTGCTTCAAGTACTTGGCATACAGTACTTTCGAAATATCGTCTGGAATAACTATCATAAAACGTTCGCTTTTCTTCAACTGAACGATCATCCCATGCTAAAGACGATGAACCGGCAAAATCAGCTGTCGAAATATAAACATCTTCGGCTTTCTCTGCTGCTAATGATTCCATAATTTTCTGATGAGCTTCTTCACCATAAAGTTCTTTTGTTTTGCGCTTATAGTCCTCATAAGATTTGCTTGCCAATGTATATGCACTGACAAGAGCTACTCTCTGATGTCGATTAAGTACGTTGGAGCTAATGGAGCAAACTATCGTAACTCCACCAACTGCAATAGCTGGAATATAATTCTTCCATCCTTCTTTGAAGTTATTGACTGTTGATGTCTCGGACTCTTCGGTATTGCGGGTCTTATTTGCTGCTCTTGCCGATAAAATACCCGTAGCAATCACACCAGCAACACTTAGTACCGTAAATATAGTTGGTGCTCCACGTTTTACTCTTGCATAGAATTTGTTTGGTTTTTTCATAAACGACTCCTTTCATAAAAGAAAAGAGAGCTTGATTAGCCCTCTTTAAATAGAAACTGCATCTTCTGTAATTTCTTCCTCAGAAATATAATCTCTTCTCTGATTTCCAACTTCTTGTAGTAATTCTTCTCTCGAAACATCTTATCTTCGGTCATGATAATCTTTGTTTCCAAATGTCTTACATCATCAGCTGTAACTCGTTCACTCATAATTTCTCCTTTCGTAATCACAGATCATTGTTTCATATAGGAGATTGTAAAAAGCGCGAAAAAAAAGAGAAGTCAATGTAGACCTCTCTTCTTAAACTATCTGTGAGATAATTGCTTCCGTTTCAGGTTGCCATCAAACATTCTTTCAGCTGTTCTTATAACTCGTATGGTCATATATGATGAAATGCACACTACACCAATGACATACATCACCCAGCCAAAGCCGTGTGTTGGTATATCAAATGACATAAGTGCCATTACAAATGCAAACCATACACAAATATAAGAAAAATACCTCATAAATAATGTTACTCCGTTAATCCAACCTTTCATGATTTTATCCTCCTAAAATATAGTTTTTCATATAGGAGCATGTAAATTTTGCGAAAGAACAAAAAATAAGAGCCTATGCAATTAAGCACAAGCTCTTATATAAAATTACTTCAATACTTTTAATTCGGCTAAAATATCACCTAACCGTTCACCATTCCGTTTCCGCTTATCGATTGCGATCCACTCTTCGTTCGTCAGCTCTCTGCGGAGTTTCCAATAATGTCCGAGACTCCGATCATAGCAATAGTTATTTTTCAATTGTTTCTCTTCTTTCACTTTCTGTCGCTTAGCCAGACCTTTTATCATAGATCCACCTGCACCAACAGCAAACGTTCCGATTCCAATTGCAACTTCTTTATTGTTCTGAATCCAATCTGTACATTTTTTTCACCCCGTTACAGAGTTTTTCCTTACGTTCTCGTTTCTTTTGCTCCTTACGGAAATCTTCAAATGATACCTGTTTTTCACTCATTTTATAATCCTCCTTATAAAGTTTTTTCATATAAGGGGATGTAATCGATGCGAATTAATAATAAATTAAATTATCCAATCCAACTCGTTTACGAAGTTTATAAGCTTCCTCTGGAAAACCAGGAACAATCTTCAGTTCTTTCTTGTTTTTAAAACAGCCGTATCCGTCAACATAATAATATTTACCATGCTTAGTGTAGGCGTATACACTTCGTGCACTATATCCGTTTGGGGCAAGTATTGAACGTTTATTAGCTGATAAAACTTGATCATTAAATTTGTAGTTTCCGTAATATACAGGTACACCGTCATGCCATTCGTACCATACGTATTTACGAGATTCTGCAATATAGCCAGCTGCTCCTTTTGTTTTACTCCATGTCAAACGTCTGCCATTTCGTTTGTATTTAGGATTCTTAGCTGCCGACCAAAATGTTCCGGTCTTAGACCATCTGCCAGTTTCCCTAGTTTTTACACGAATACAATACTTGGTATTTGCTGCGGTTCTTGTAAGCCACATTCTATGAACATTGTGATATCTAATTTGAGAAACGGCCATGTATGTTTCCCAAAAAGCATCTTCTTCATTGCCTTTTGCAGAATAGCTTTTGTAAAAACGATATTTTTTCGCGCCATATTTCTTATAATAAATATCATACGTATAAGTAGGATTAAGATTGGCCATGTCAAATGCTATGGCATCATAAAACAACGAACCAACTCCGCTAGCCTTAGTAGAATACTCTTGTGTTAAAATAACAGCTGTACCATCATCAGCAGCTTGAACATTCGCACTTGGTATAACACCGATAATCATACAAGCACACAATAAACTGATATATAACAATTTAAGTTTCTTCATACGCTCAATCCTCCTCATACAATTCATCATAATTGACTCCTGGAAACTCCTCATTTCTTCTATATGCGTCTTCATACTTTGCTTCCGGATCATATGATTCTTCTTCATCTTCATACGTAGATTCCAATGTTGGATAATCACTACCCAGTTTCACGTCATCCAAATCAGTAGTATGACCGCATTCCGGGCATATCCAATACTCATCTTTAGCTTTATAATCCATTTCAATGTGACACTCAGGGCAGTACTGTTTACTCATAATCGCATTCCTCCTTCGTATAGATATTTGTAGTATATCACATTGGAATTGAATATTGAAGAAAAATCAAGAGACCATGTATAATACATGATCCCTCGCTTTGAAACTTATTTTTTTCTCCACGGTGTGAAGAATTTTAATGCATTTTTTGCTGACGGAGATCCAATAAATTGGTCTAATTTCTCAATCTTGAGTCCTTCTCTCCAGGTCTTTCTGCAGAATATCAATGGTAAAGCAATGCCTGCCACATCTACTCCAAATCTTAGCCAGTTGAAAGCCTTGTTCTCCTGAATCTGCTGTTCTTTCAAGTCAATATCACGATTCTGATACTCTTTATCATCCTCATTTTTCTGACGCTGAATTTCAGCATTTTCATGGTTCTTGTCTTCCTCCAACTTCAATTTGTATAAGATGTTCAGGCAATCCTGTACGTCATTATACTCTTTACTACCCGGAGTTTTGGATTCAAGTTCTCCAAATAACCTCTCGATCTCTGTATCCAACAATTCGTTACTCATAAAATTTCTCCTTTCTCGTTGAAATATAAATTTGTTTCATATAAGGGATTGTTTAAAAAGCGCAAAAGAAAAGAGCCCTTGTTTAGGACTCCTTATTTTAGTGATTTTCTTCGTCGCATTGGATAACCATGCATCTTCAACCAGTTATTTGATTTAGTGCAATGCATCTTCAACAAGTTATTTGATTCAATACAATGCATGCATCTCTTATGCAGTTCGACAGAACCAATTGTCATTAACATGCCTATTGGACTAATAATATCTGGTATATACGATGATATATCAACCCTATTAATATGCATCTGTATCACTCCTTCCATGTAAGGACATGCTATTTCCGCGTGACATTTTTTATCTGAATCAACATTACTTTGTGCTTAGCCAATTCATCCGGATCAAGTGACCCCAGCTGAAACGTCATCACATTTTTATCCTCTTTTGTACGATCAATAAGTAATTTCCCTGTTGGTAACATGATTTTGGTTAACCAGATTCCAAATATCATACCAACGAATAAGACTACGGCAGTCCATAATAAACTCATCAACTTTACTCCTTTCTTCCATAACAAAATATCACACGTTTTGGATTGCTGCGTGATGTAAATTGATTACCTTCTGATTTGTGGAGCCAGCCCAGTGATAATTTACATCTGCCAAATCCCTTTTAAATGGACCATCTACCAGCACATCTACGTATTTCAGAATTTCCAAATCTTTAACTTCGTCATATAAATATCCCGTATACATCCAAATCGTTTTATTTGGATATTTTTCTTTTAATAACTTGCACAAATATAACACAGTGCTATGATTATCCGGAAATAATGGATCTCCACCAGAAAATGTAACTCCCGATGGATAACCTCTATCCAAATAATTAAATAAGCGATTCAAATCATCTGTAGTAATAGGACTTCCACTATTCGAATCCCATGTCTGTGGATTCTGGCATCCAGGACATTTATGATTGCACCCAGACACCCAAATAATTGCTCTTAATCCATCACCATTCAGCATTGAATCATACTCTATTCCATGTATGTTCATTTTAACCACCCCCATAAATCATAGAAATATAATTATAGCATAAAAATTGTTTTGATAAAAGAAAAGAGCCCTTGTTTAGGACTCTTGTTCTTTATTTTTTGAAATACCAAGCTTTAAGTTCTGGTACATAGTCAATTATACCGATCTTATTCATGTATAATTCTTCAGCGAAAAGAACTCTCCGTATGATACATCTAGGTATCCACGGAAATCTCTTTTTAATAAGCCTCATACAATCTAAAGTGTCGTAAACTGGTACTGACTTTTTACTCATAAAACATCACTCCTTTCATACAAGGAACTGTAAAATATGCGAAAGCTAAGAGACCAGGCTAGTCATCAAAATCAATGAATACTATATCGTCATTAACAATCGACAACTCAATAACGCGCTCTGAATATTTTATAGCTCTATCGAGCTGCTGTTCAAAAACAGCCATCCCATCTAAATTATAAAATCCATTTATTTGTTTCCGACATTTGTCAATGTTTTTCTGTAGCAATTTAAGTTGAACCAAATCACCAATTTTTTGGTGAGTTTCCTTTGATACTGGAACATACCCAATACTATAATCATCTGCATAACGCCAATAATTGTCTTGTACCAGTTCCTTTACCTCTGCTTCGGATATAGCTTCTGAAGCTATTTGAAAATATTCCCGACTGACACCGTCAGACTGCATAATTACAGCATAAAAATTTACGTTCTCTTTTTCTAGCTGTTTAATCTCATTTTCAAGTTTTTTAATTTCGCTTTTAATACTATTAATTTTCTTTTCTATATTGTTACTCATGATATTTCTCCTTTCATCAAATCAAAAGCTAAGAGACCCGGTCAGTCTCGCCCAAAGTCTCTTTTGCTTTAATCATTTCTTTTTTCTGAAAAATATAAGTTTGATCAGAAATACTATTATTGCGATGCATACAATTACATCGCCGAATACTACAAAGAATGCTATACCAGCTGTCCCTACAACAACCGCTACAATAATTCCTATAAGTATCAACGCTGCTACTAATGCTCCAAATAATAACATATTCGTTACCTCCTTATCGTTTGTTCTCATAAAGCGATTTGTAAAATATGCGCATTGATTTTAAACGTACTTAGATGTATAATGAATCTCCACAATGTAGAAGGAGGTATTTAGTATGAATAAGATTGAAATCGATACATTTATCGAAACCACTGGTGAGTTCGGCGATGTATGGACCGTTGAACAAGTGCAGGATGTATACGGTGACAAATCACTTGATGAAGCACTTGCTGATCGTAGAGCATCCTATGAACACATATCAAATATAATCGGCAACTCCATCAATAAATAATTTTGCAAAAACTAAGAGAGCATTCGTTTTTGGCGAATACCCTCTCGGTTTTAATAAGCTGGTAAACACTTAATCTTTAAGTGCATTAATCAGCAGCATGTCAAAGAATGCTCTGTCCTTAGATTTCTTGATAAGATCTTTCTTAATGTCATCGTCAATATTGAGTTCCTTTACATACTGGATGAACTCTTCATCAACTCTGAAAGAAACCTCTTTCAATTTGTCTTTGGACACTTCTTTGACATCTTCTAATAACATACCATAATTCATGATGTCTACCTCCTTTCATACAAGTCTGTGCTATTTTCGCGCATTACTCAAATGCCAGAAGAAGCATCTATACACCTCGTAAAATACCTGCCTACAACACGGTATTTTCTCTTTAGCTCTTAATTTGTCGTATGAATATCCATTTGTTGCACACTTTACTATGTATTTAGCAAGTATCGGATCAGCTTCTTTTGCTGCATTATTCACCATATCAATTCGCTCACTATAGAACAGAATCTTCTCGGCAGTAGTTGCTGTTGGATCAGAAATATCAGTTTTGTTCGGAACTGAATATGTAGCCACTACAGCTCTCTGAAGCCCTTCCAAATCTTTTCGAATTTTAACCCATTCATTATACTGAGCACAAAAATGCGAAAGTTCCAAATATCTGTGTCTGCTAATCCAATATTTATTTTTCTTTGATACGGTTGTTCTCATAATTACTTTCTCCCTTTCCAAATATAACCTGTTTCATCGTACAGTTTTTTCGGTGAAATATAATAATTTATTCTGCCGAACTTACTGTTCATTTGGTCAATTGACGTTATCACCTGACCGTTTCTTGTTGCGTTCCCTATTGGTAAATATCCGGTTATAAGACCAGCTCTTATCCAAGAAGGGTCTTTTCCATATATTTCAGCCACGATTCTTACTGGAACGCCACCCTTGCCAAACTCAATTTGTTCCATTACAACCATCTCCTTTCAATGGCTATTCTATGACTCGTGTGACGTTTTGTTAAAAAGAATACATGGATAAAATTGGCAAAAAAGTAAAGCCTTTGTTAGGCTTCACTCCAATGCTTCATAGTTAATTCACAAGGATAGTCTTCATATCCTAGCGTTTCACAAGTAATTAATCCTTCTTTAACTCCTTCAATGATTTCTTTCTCGTACTGTTTATAAGGAAGCATATATTCAGGATACACACGTCTGATACGTCCACAAGAAGTACATATAGTTCGTTCAATACGAATTATCGTTTTAACGCCATATTTACCTCTTATAGTTCTCTTTGCATGATCATGAAATTTTAATACTCCGTTACAATACTTACAAAGTCCATAGTCAGATTTCCTTTTACTCATAATACAATTCCTCCTTGTTCTATGATTTTTCATATAGGAGTTTGTAAAATATGCGCAAAAAGAAAAGAGCCCTTGATAGGCTCTAATCTTTGAATCTCTTTGAAATTTAGTCATTGTCGGAAAATACTTTTATCCAACAGTAAACCGCTGCTCCTGTGAAAAAAATTGCTAATCCTAACATCTAAACACTCCTTTCATATGCATTCTATATAGGAGCTTGTAAAATATGCGGACAGAATTTCATAGCAAACTCTTCTCTCCAATGCTTCATAGTCAATTCGCAAGGATAGTCTTCAAATCCAAGAGTATCGCTATCGATCAGCCCTTCTTTAACACCATCGACAATTTCTTTATCGTACTGCTTGTGCGGTAAAATATTTTCTGGAAAAATCCTTCTAATCTTTCCGCATTTTTCGCATTTTACTCGTTCTATGTAAATACGATGTTTTGCACCGCCCTTCTCTCTAACGATTCTAACTGCCTTATCGTGGTGTTTCATATCACCGCCACATTCACATTTCATAATTTAAAACCTCCAATTTTTCATCACATGTACTACTTGACTCGTTAGTACACCCTATGGTATATAACTTTATACGGCAAGTTCATAAAAATCAACTGGAAAGGTTTGGTAATTATGTTAATACTATGTCCAGAATGTGAACTACAAGTAAGTGACAAAGCTGTTTCATGTCCGCATTGCGGATACCCAATAAAAACAGTTGTAGAAGAAACAGTAAAATCATCAAAAAAGAATGCGAAAAGGAGGCGTCTACCTAACGGATTCGGAAGAATAACGGAAATAAAGAATCGCAATTTAAGAAGACCGTTTCGAGCAATGGTTACAGTTGGCAAAACATCAACTGGTCAACCTATTGGCAAACCATTGAAACCAGTATCTTATTTCTCTACTTATAATGAAGCTTATGCTGCTTTAGTGGAATATAATAAGAATCCATATGATTTGGATGAAGATTTGACAGTTAAAGAAATCTATGAAAAATGGTTTCCCGAGTTTATGAAAACCAAAAATGAATCATACGGACGATCGATAGCTGCAGCGTGGCATTACTGCTCATCTGTATACGATATGAGATTTAAAGATATTAGATCGAGGCATATTAAAGGATGCATGGAAGAAGGTACTTTCGAATATAAGGGAGAAACCCGTAAGCCGTCACCAACTACTAAACATAGAATTAAATCAATATTTAATTTAATGGGTGATTATGCTTTAGAACATGAAATTGTTACGGTGAATTATGCTCGTTCTTTTAATATATCCAAAGAAATACGAGAAGCGATAGAAAACGAAAGAGTCGAACATATGCCGTTTAGCGTTCAAGAGATGTGTAAATTATGGAAGAATTATGATATGCCCTATGCCGACGTACTTTTAATTCAATGCTATTCAGGATGGAGACCGCAAGAACTTCTCAATCTCAAAATAGAAAATGTAGATTTGACGAAGTGGATTTTTGTTGGTGGAATGAAAACTAAAGCCGGTATTAATCGCCCAGTTCCAATTCACACAAAAATTCGTCCATTAGTTCAACGATTATACAGTGAAGCCAAATGCATAGGAAGTGAATATTTAGTCAATTGTCGTGAGCCTGCTTATATCAAAAATGATTACAGATTGACATATGATAAATATAAAACACGATTTAAAAACTTAATAAGAGCATTGGATTTAAACCCAAGTCATAGACCGCATGACGGTCGTGAACATTTTATAACTGAAGCCAAGAAATATAAAGTTGACGAATATGCTATTAAATATATGGTCGGTCATTCTATTAACGATATAACCGAGAAAGTATATACTAAGCGTGAGTTCAGCTGGCTTCAAACTGAAATCGAAAAAATAAGATAGTTTGTATCAAGTGTACTAATATGAGTATACAAATAATGTATTAATAATGTACTAGCGGCTTACTTTCTTACGATTTCAGCCGCATCGTACATCACCTTAAATCCTTGATTTTACTGGATTATTTAGAACTTGCCAGCATCTGCAGCTTCCTGTACCAAAACAGATGGACCGGTAATTTCAAGGATTTTAAGGTAATAATGTACTATCAATCTATTAGTATTCTAATTCTCTTCACTGCCAGTTGCTGTGTTATACTTCTTAGAGCTAATTCCAAGTAAAGCACCAAGGAAAGTATCTACTGCAAGAATAGTTCCAACAACCTGATCACCATACGGTAATCCCCACATCGGAACGAGTGCAGCATATAATGTTCCAAATGCCGGAAGAAGGATCTGTGCGATCCATTTAAGAATATCATAGGTCTTGTTTGAAATCAACATAAGTCATCTCTCCTTTGATTTGTATCCGGTCTTATGAACCGGTAAATTGTCAATATCTTTCATCACTTTTGCAGCTGATCCATTACCACCTGCTTCTGAATAAGGAATGAATAAATAATCATGAAGATTCTCGTACTCATCTTGAGAAATCCATCCTCTTTCAATATATTGCATTCCTAGCCAAATGATTCGATCATGAGCTAATCCAATAAGAAGTCTTTTTTCAGCATTACTGGCGTCTCCTCTTTTTTGGATATAAGCCCAGAATCCAGATGAAGCAAGCAATGTACACGTAATCGTGATGATTGTCTGTATCCAGGGTTCCACGCAATGTACCTCCTATGTAGTTTATTATCAAATCTCAATAGCTCTATATTTTGTCGTCACAACACAATATTGGGGATATTTTTTAGTTCAACAAAAATATAAAGCCATTAAGTTTTTGATTCATTAATTATACATCTTCAGCCCCTTCGAACTCCGGAAGGGTTTTAAGATATTCGTAAGCTTTTACGATGGTCATGGTACCGTCGTAATCGGGGTGAAGATACTGTGCATCATAATATGGGAATGAAATCAATCCAGAATCGATATCCTTATACTTTCCTTCAGCATAATCTTTCTCAATCTGACGACCATCTTCAGATAAATACGAATATAATAAAATAGTATTCTGCTGATTAACTTCCACTGAAATCATTGCTATTCTATGGTATTCGGTTACGATACCATTTTTTGCTGTTACTTTTTTCTTTAATGCCATAACAAATCTCCTTTAAACTCCGTATACACGTCTGAGTACAAAATACTGTGGACCGGTTGTAATACCGGTATTTGCCTTAAACGCCTCAGATTTATTCTGATCATTTCCTATAATACACGTATTCTGTATTGTTACTCTCTTAGTACACATCTGCCATGCATTTTCCCAGAACATAGTAAATATGTAATCATAATTTATTGCGGATTTTGGAACAAAGAAGGGATTCGTCATTACGTTAGTTAATGAATTTGTTGTTGGATCGAATAACGCAAAGATAACTATTATCCCGTGAGGTTGTTCACTTATCGGTGCTGTCAGAGTTACAGACTGGCTTGCAAACATCCAAGCTCCGCCATCCCAAAGGCATGGTGTATTACCATTATAACTTGCGAGAAGAGTATTATTGTTCCAGTATTGAAGGGCGTGTGAATAATTAATTAATGCTCTATTACCGTTTGAACCATTGGTACGCAACTCTACCTGTGACGTATTGTTATTACATATAACATCAACTGAGGAATATCCTGCATCACCGTCACTGTATAGACTTGCTGACGAATCGATAAGTGTTAAAGTTGAATGACCGTATCTGTCGGTCACGCTCGCCAGTACTTCACGTTCTCCAGACATCCCATTCATACTTATTAGCGAATTAATTTTATCGCTACTTGGATCGGTACTACCAGTTCCAAGAGTCATCATATTAGTTGATAATAAATGAGCGTCATAGAAAGTTGTACCTTCAATCGTTTGTTTTTCGCCTATAAGTTTTACAATTCCGCCTAGAAAACTAATCGTGGCGGTACTGGTATTTTTACCAATCTCAATCAAACTCTCAGCAAACTGTGCTAGGACATTAGTCCCGTTCCGGATATTTACCGAACTACTATTAATATTGACATTTCGTCCAAGGGTATTTCCCGTAAGATCACCAACAGTCAAACCAGAATTATCGAACTTCATGTAGTTTGTTGCTGTTTTGGCGGCATTTTCAGCATTCATTCGGTATGCCACTTCCTGAGCTGTTCCAGTTGTAGGAGCCGTCGAAGATGTATTATTACTTGGCGTCCAGGACGTGTAATAGCCAGAAATAGTATAATTACCCCACGAATATATCCACGGTAAATATACCCATACATCGCAAGTGTTATGTGCTGTAGCACGTACCTGTACTAAAAACCCTTCACAGTTCTGTCTTGTTACGCTAACACCGAACGCTGTTGTTGCAGATGCTGAACTCTGCCATCCATCCTTTATCACAATCTCTGCTTTCGAATTCTGATATGACTGTCCATTATAGCCGTCACCGGAATACACATTAATAACAAAATTTGAGTTATCGCCTTTTGACACTAACGTTCCAAGTTTAGACCAGACTTTTGCGTTAGAGCCACCAGTCATGTGATAGCATTTGATATCGGCTTCGCCTTTTGGACCCTGCGGTCCTGTAGCTCCTGTTTTTCCCTGAACTCCCTGCGGCCCTGTTGGTCCTGTTGGTCCTGTATTACCTTGTGGACCCTGTGGACCAGTAGCCCCAGTACTACCAGTGATACATACTCCATTTTCCGATGGTTGGTAATCTGTAGTGCCGTTGTTCTTCACTACATACGTACGTTTCCAGATATATTTACCGTTTTCCCATGTTGGTTGAGAATTACTCCAAGATCCGCCAGACAAAGAAGTTGGAGAAGTAGATTTGTAGAACTGTTCGGTGGTGCTTTTGACAGTATTGTTAGCTGTACTCACTGCATTAGAAGCATTTTTATTGGCACTATCCGCAGCATTCTTAGCGGCGTTGGCTGTTTCAAGAGTAACACTCCAACTGATAGAATCCTGTTCTACTTTAGACATTCTCTCGCCAAGATTGTCAGTAGTTTCTACAGTGCTTGCAATTTTATCAGACAGAACCTTAATAGAAGCATCTGTTTCCGTTTTGGAATTATTGATAGCTTCAGTTACTTCTGTTTTCTTTGCTCTGAGAGCAATTTCATCTTTATTTTTAGAGATGGAAGTTTCTGCTTCTGTGACGCGTTTGGTTATAGCAGTAATATTTGTATTCGCTGTATCTGCCTCACTCTTCGCCTGATCAGCGGTGGATTTGGCATTAGCTGCTGTCTGATTAGCTGCACTTGCTGTACTAGCAGCATCACTGGCTGTTTTACTTGCTCCTTCTGCTGTAGATTTAGCAGCGTTTGCAGTATTGTTGGCTGTCGAAGCTGCCGATGAAGCACTTTCTGCTGTTGATTTGGCACTGGAAGCGACACTAGCAGCATTATCAGCAATATTCTTAGCATCACTGATTGCATCAGCTACATTTGCTGAACCGATATATAAATCCTCTACAGCAATTACAAGCTTATACTTGCCTTCACTGATTTTATAGAATTTCACATACTGATTAGTATCACCAAACACAAACTGCCCGTCATTGTCCATGTAGATGCCACGGGTAGTGTTTCCGACAGTTTCTTTAACTCCAGAATAGATAGAATCCTGACCTATTTTGAATCCACCAATCGTAGCACCAAACGCAACAAGATCCTCGACATCAATTTTGGTAGCTGTGATAGATTTTGCTCTGATAACCTGTCCATTTAAGCTGTTATAGTCGGTCTGTTCTTTCTCAGTGACCATTCCATCAGTATTCAACTTGTAATACAGACCGTCAGAACCTTTGATTACCAGCTTATCTGCAACAACCGTATTACCTTTAAGTAAGTCACCGGAGATAGTAACACCAACCAGTTCGCCGGTGATTGTTGCATCTCCAATCTTAACATCCTTTACTAAACCAGACTGTGCATAGAAGTACTCCATGGCAGTCTTTCCAATATTACTGAAATCAATATTAGCATATTTTAAATCAGCATCTTTTGCTGAGAGTTTTCCTGTTTTAAGATCCTCAATACTTGCTTCATTGGCTTTAAATTTTTCAGCTGTAGCATCTTTAAAGTTAGCAAATGTGGAATCCAGAATACCGATTGCTGCAGAATTCGCATTTAATTTCTCAGTGGTTGTTTCCTTAAATGAAGCTACGTCACCATCAATTTTCTTAATATTGGCTTCGTTAGCATTTAATTTCGCAGTGGTTGTTTCTTTGAAATTAGCTACGTCGCCATCAATTTTCTTAATATTGGCGTCCTGTGCTGTTAACTTTTCAGTGGTCGTCTCTTTGAAATTTGCTACATAGCCATCAATCTGTCCGACTTTTGCAGTAATGGCCTTGAGTTCTGCAGTACTTACTTTATCAGCCACAACCTCTTTTAAATCTTCAACTTCGTTACCTCTTGCTGCCGGTGATGATAAGTTACCAGTGATCATTGCTTTATGATTATCAATGGTCAGTGTAACTCTCTCGCCATCTTCAACATTTATAACTGTAGAGACGGGAGTCAAGCTTTCACTTCCGTCAATCTTAACAAAAACGGTACCGCCCTCTCTATGAACGGTACCGGTTAAAATGGTAGGAGTTTTCATCTCCTCTTTCTTATTTACAGCAGCAACGAAGTCTTTTATAACTTTCTTATCAAGACTCATTATAAATCACCCCATAACTGTTTTGTGAACACACCAGTCTCTTCAACCTGACATGCAGCATCACATGGTATAGACTGACTTGTTATTCTTACTTTCACGTTTTCCAATCCGGCTCTTTCGTAATTCAATCGAATACAATCACCGACTCGAACTGGATAATAAGCATGTTTAAATGTAACTTTGTATTCCAAAGTCGATTTAGCCTTCAATAGATTCTTTGCATAAGTATCTAAGATAGATTGAGACACCGTTCCAGTGATGTTTGGATTGGTGTCTCTATATAAAATCTCTCTCCCTCTATTTACAGTTGAAGTTATGCTTGTCGGATCGTTATTCTCTATTCGAGACTTGAAGAATTGATTATCGCCCGAATAAATAACCTCTACCACATTTGGAACCCCATACAAATCGTATTCCGTGCTGATACTAGGCTGAAGAATTGAATGCTCATCATCTCCAAAAGTAACGACCGGCTGCATTGCTTCCAGCTCTCGTTTCGGAGAAAACGTAACAGTTCCCATCTCATCGGTAGAAAAGCTGAAATCAGCCTTAGCTATCAGATCCGAACTGAACGTCAACCATGTATCGTCCGTATTTGATATAAAATTCTCAACAAGGGTCTTATTACTCTCCGTCACGATTAACGGCGCCCTCATATGTTCCTGAATGTTCTTACAAGCGTTCTCCATAATATTAGCGTTCTTCATGATAGTAAATCCGTATGGGGGTAATGTCTCTTTTAACTCTACCAACGGCATATAAGCATCTATAGACATGCTTGCAATCTTACCGTCGAAGTCATTTCCAGGAGTTTGAGCGAGTACTGTCGCTAAAGGGAACTTCTCAGTAACTCCATTTTGAATTACTACCATGTATATACGGATATAACACTCATTAAGCGATTCAGTGACTTCCAAAGTGGCATGCCCGGTCGTAGCTTCACTGCTATCTCGTTCGATTGTACTCGACTTAACGCATGTTATCCTGGATTTGTCGCACCAAGAAAGAGGATCTACAAGATAATACTCATAGGTCCTCTGCATAGATTTAGTCCAATCTGGCATTAAGCATCCCCCTCTACCCTAGTAAGTGTCAGCGTCACCGGAATGACTAATGTATTATGTGTTTGTTCGAATGATACTGCTACATTCGCCCAGTATCCGCTTCCGGAAGGCTCTCGAACATAGCAATCACCCATGTAAATGCTCAATCTTCTAAGCATACTCAATGTATCCATATCGGTCTTCGGAACATCTGTCTTCCATGTCGATACAACACCAAGTTGAGTACCATAGTAACTGACTGGATGCTGTCTGCCAACATATTTGATGCATTCAACATCTTTGTCATTACTATCAGATATGTCGATATTATAAGGAAGCTTTAAGATATTACCGAGATAAGTAGGATCGTTGTCCATGTCACTTGCACCGGCATACGATTCGTCTGGGTACTCGGTGTCAGTCCACTGCTCTCCCCACTGAATGATGATCGGCACCGGTTCAGGTGCTAATGCTGTTCCAACTGGTTCAGCATCCGTATCATTGTATACAGATGCACCGGTAATTGTTGAAGTTGCTACAATACGGTACTGCACCTGATTCAGAGGTGGATGAGGGTCATGCAACCAAGTTGTTCGAGTATTTGCCACTTGTGTTTTGTTGATCTTGGTGAACGTACCATCATAATTGATACGGTAGACGTCCAATACTACATTCTCAGCCAAACCATATACCTGAGGATTTTCAAGCTCATCTCTATCTTCATCAGGCTCTTCTGGAATTTCTATAGTTGTGTCTTCACAATATGGACAAATCTCAATCGACATGGTCTCGGGGTCGATATCACTCATTATTACCTGCGGACTAAGATTTGTATCATCCATATTAACCCAACGAGTAACTGAATAAGATGCTGATAAACCAGATTCCATGTATACCGTACATTTGAAACTGTAATGTATAGCATTCTCAAGATGAACATCTGTAGCTACAATTTCGAACGTGCCTGTCTTATCTTTAACATCAATGACTTTAGAAAATACCTCGTCATCTTTGAACACCATCACTCGTGTACCGTCATACGTATCGTACCAGTAATTCTCCTGAGCAAAGATTTGTATATGAAATGTCACTGGAGTCTGCGAAACAGGTCCAGTTATATATCCCATTTTGATTGGAAATGACGTAATGTTCTCGTTTGTACCGTTGACGTCCAAACTGATTGTCGGTTTGGGATAGATGTCTATAGTTCTTTCCTCAGACCAGTCGCTCCAGTACTGATCAGCGGTCATTGCTCCTTTAGTTCGAACTTTCCAGTAGATTTTACTTCCCTCGGCATAATCAGACACATCCAATTTATACTCAACCGTAGCATCTCGTTCGTCTCCGACACGGGTATTCTGCCATGTAAGAGTCTTTGAAGAACCGTTCACTGTAACCATGATCTGCGCCCATGTCTGACTTGATCCATCTGTTGCATTATGCACCCAATACAAAATAGGATTCTCACCGACACCAACTTTAGTCGCTGAAGACCATGTAGTCGGTGCCGATGGTTTTTTACCAATTGTGAGTCCGGTATAACCGGAATATGGCGACTCTCCTCCGCTATTCTTAGCTCTTACTTGGAAATACCAAGTTTTACCAAGAGCCAGAGTTGAATTGTTCGCGAACGTATAAGATGTTGACTTATCAGACGTTGAGACAGTTGATACACCATCCGATTGCCCGAATAATGACGGATCATTTGTATATGCAATTTCATAGCTTGTCGCGGTTGGTGATGCGTTCCAAGAAACACGTACATCGGTTCCATCTACACCAACAATTACAGCGTTGATTCCGGTAGGTGCTGGCGGATATGTTACAATGTCTGATGAATAACCAGACCACTCACTGTATGCATTGTATGTAGAACTATAGCCTAGACATCGTACTTTATAAGTGTTACCAGGATTAACTCTACATGATGCTTTAACTGTCTTAATATTGGTTTTCAGAAGCAAGGCCGATGCAAAATATTCCCAACCATTATTAGCCCATACCTGAAATTGAATATGGGTATTCTTCAGATTATCGTCAGTTATTTCGAAATCCAACTGCAGATTATCAACAGCATTTATTGTTGCTGATGGTGCTGATGGAACTGCAGTTTTATTAGCGTTGATACTGAACCAATTTGATATCTGTGTCCCACCTTTATAAGTGGCATTGGTTTTCTTTTGTTTCTTTTTATTATAATATTTATAAGTTTTTCCTACAACTGTCACTTTGACTGCTACTTCGACAGCGTCTGATGGCGGACTATAAATAATGTTATATATAGCATCAGTACTATTTGACGCTCCATTTGCACCGGCCTGAACAGTGTCAGTGGAACCTTCGATTCTTCGATTTCCTACTTTATACAGCCATTGAAGCTTATATTCTTTAACAGCTTTTGAACGCCTCTTCAAGTTCATGTTGAACTGGGCGACAACCTGCGTATTACTTCCTGGAGTAAACGATATAACAGGTTTTGATGTGCTGTATACGGTTTTATCAGTTCCTGTTCTATATCCCATTATGCCCTCCCATTCATCTTAACTGCTCTTACCAATGTCTTAACTGCATTTGCCGTTGTACTTCCGTCATCATACGTAACGCCATTTACTGTGTATACATTCTGTGGTCTTTCGAGAATGTCTTTACGAAGGCCATTGATTGCCGAAACTACATCAGAAGTATCTCCATTTTGATTTATTCCGAACGATGCACCAGCCATAGCCATGTTCTGTCCAACTGTGAGATTTGTCATCATAGTATTTACACGCTGGATACCTGCTCGAACCTGAGAATCATCAAGTACCGGAGTAATTGTTGGAGATGTGTCAAGTCCGCTGCTCATAAGAGCCGAAATCATGTCAAGTGAATTCTGTAATCCTGCTAAAGAGGCAGTTGCAATATTTGAACCTGCAGACTGAGCCGACTTCTGCCCGTCGTTCAATGCATTTGTAAGACCCTGTACTGCAAAGTCACCTACCGCATAAAATTCTCGTGAAGGTGAGTGAATGCCAAGTCTTGCTTTTGCGGCTGCCAAAGCTTGTGCTGCAACATTCGAAGCGGCATTAATCGCACTGGATGCTCCTGCTCCGATACCTCCTGCCAAACCAGCACAAAGATATACACCTGCTGAATAATATCCACCGTAATGTGCTTTTGCTGCTGGTAGGCCTGCAGAAGCCACATTCGAAGCAGCACTGGCAACTAAACCTCTACCTGCTGTAATAGCTGATGCAAAGGATTTGATCATGCTACTACCAAGTGTCTTAAACGATGCGTTCAAGGACGTACTTCTGGTCTGTACGGTGCTAGACAATCCATCAAACAGTCCACTCATGGCTGATGTCGCTCCAGATGACGCGGAAGTAATAGAACTACTTACTCCAGACATCGTGTCACCCATGGAACTACTCATGTTCCTCAGATATGACTGCATTCCACTTGTATCAAAGCTTCCCTGGCATTTAGACATAGTGTCGTACATCTTCTGGATTGATGTAGATACGGCATTCATTTTACCGGTATCTACTGTATTGACATACTGACCAAATGCATTGAGTTTAATACCGAACTGAACTATGGTGGTGCCGAATGTATCGATTCCAGTAAGCCCTGAAAGTTTAGTATTCAGATCTTGCATCTTACTTCCAAGTGTATCTGCGAACACAACAAGATTAGATGTATCGATGGTCTGTCCAGCTGTCTTACTACACATGTCATAGAAGACCTGCATTGCTGTTGAAACAGCTGTAATCTTACCGGCATCCACAGAAGCAATCTCTGAATAGAATCCAGTAGTAAATTGTGTGCCGAACTGCATAAGGTTCTGAGCAAATGTTGTGAGATTTGAAGATGCGGCAGCAAATCCATTATCTGCTCCCATACTGTTTGCAAGTGTGACCAGTTTCTTGGTAACATCCATAACGGTATCCATCTGACCACCATCGATATCCGATGCTGAACCTGAGAAATCGGAAAGACTTGTCCCGAATTTCTTAAGGGACTCTCCGAATCCTCCAATATCATTATTGCCTGTAAACCAACTGATAAGACCACCAGATGTAGGAACATCGTTTGCAAGCTGTGTCATCAGCTCTCCAGCTCTCTTAGCAGCTGCAACAGCATCTTCATTTATAGCATTATCACCGGAAACAGAACTTGAGAAGTCGCTCATGGCTTTACCAAAAGCTTTAATGCCTTCTCCAAAGCCAGACATGTCCTTCCAACCTGTAATTTTCTGAATAATACCGTCTGTTTCGGGAAGAGCGTCATTGAGTTTCGCAAGACCTTGAGCTACTTTAACCACACTCTCAAGATTTCCAGTATCAGTGATTCCCGATGTAGATTCGGCAAACGATTTCATTGCATCGCCAAGATTGGAAGCCCCTGTAGCAAACAGTGATAAATCTTTTGAGCCTAACCAAGCCTGGAGTTTACCACCCGTAGCTGGAAGTGCATTATTAAGATCAGAAATACTCTGAGCTACTGCTACAACTTCCTGCATGTGTCCAGTATCTTTAATCAACAAAGTAGATAAATAAAAACCGGTTAATGCCATTCCAAGTTGTGTTAAGCTTGTACCTAAACTAGCTAACGAACTTTTACCAGTGAATTTCTCAAATAATCCATCCAGAATTCCGGAGCCAACAAATGAACCAATAGCGGATGCTAATGTTCCGGCTGCTGATGCGCAATCTGGATTCAACGTAGATAGCATGCTGAAAAATCCAGCCGCATTTGTGGCAAAGCCTGACAGATTAGATCCAATTGCTGGTAAACCGGATGTAGCTCCAGCTGCAAATCCTCCTACCAGAGAACCAACTGCATCTCCTACTTTAAATAGAACTGTCTTGAGATAATCGAGTGCAGTATCTACTCCCCCTCCAGTGAAATTATTTACAAGACTGAGAACTCCACCAAGAGCGGTCATCAGTGTTGCGAGGACTCCAACAAATGCTACAAGTCCAAGAGCTGCTGATGCTGCGGATGCTGGATTTACTCCTGTGGCGGTGGTTATTGCACAAGCGGCTGTAACTGCTCCGAGTACTGTTGATAAGCCACAAGCTACACTCAGAACATTATCTGAATTTGGAATATTAGCAAGGATGCCAAGAACTACCGCCATTGACGCTACTACACCAGTCATGATTGCAAGTGTCTTACCGGCTCCGGATATGTTTTTGCTTTGCCGTTCAACAAGAGTAAATACACCCATTAACGCACTAAGTGCTAGAGTAGCCAATAATAATTTACCAGTATCGATCATGGATAATGCAGCGACAGAAGCTGTCAGAGCTGCTATTATCACGGTCATGCTTAGTAATGGTGCTATTTTAATGTCTTTCATGCCACCAGACAGTTTTGACAAAACGGTTACAATTCCGGCTAAGAATCCGATTGTGATAACACCTTTAGCGATGTCGCCACCGTCGATTCCGGCAATAACTTTCATCGCGCCTGCGAGAATAAGAATACTTGCTGACATACCAAGCATCATAACGCCAAGTTTAGCACTATTTTTATCACCGGATGATTTCGAAATTTTCATCAGGACTCCGTATAGTACTGTGATCATCCCAAGAGCAATGATTCCCTTAGCAATATCGCTGTTATCCATTTTAGCAATCATTTTGATTGCCTGTGCGATGAGAATGAGACTTGCTGAAATTGCCAGAATGCCGGTTCCAGCTACTTGTGCATTTTGCCCAGCCAATCTAGTAGAAAGCATAACTCCGGCAAGAACTACCATAATAGCAGCCACTCCGCCGAGTCCTTTACGAATCTCATCTGGGTTCATCTTAGCAATCTTCTTCATAGCCATAACAATCAAATACAAAGAAGCTGCCATAGCAAGTAATGTTTTTCCATCGACATTTGATTTGAATTTAGACTGGGTAAATTCCATTGCCGCGTTCATAGCAACTAATGCCCCCATAAGGACCATCATCGTATTAGTGGCTCCGTCGATATCGCCTTTAGCATTAGCAAGGTTCTTCAGTGCTTGCACCAGTATTAATACGGATGCTGCTACAGCAAGACAGGTCTTTCCGCCTCCTAATGGACCGTTGGCCATTTTTTCAACTGAGCCGCCGACAACCATCAGAACACTTGCAAGGGTGCCAAGTACCATAGCGTTGTATACTAAAGTCTCTGAATCAATATTTTCCATGACTTTAAGTGCTATTGCGAGAATGAGAATTCCTTTAGCCATGGATTTCATTTCTTTGCCAGCACCAGATATATCGGTAAAATGATTGAGCACTCCGGCAACAACCGATAAACCTGCCAAAAGCCCTGTAATTTCAGCAATACTTAAAACAGCTTTATTTAAATCAGTACTTGGAATCTGTGATAACACAACAAGCGATGCCGCAAGAATCCCGATTGATACTGCGAGATTCTTGACAGCTTGGCTCCGCTTTATCCATGCATCAGCTTTAATGCTGGAAGCCCAACTACTTAAAACCTTATCAACACTATCACCGAGATTCGAGAAGTCGGGCAATAATGAAGTTAATCGTTTTATGGAATTAATAAGTTTACTAACCTGCTTGGCTGCTAGAATAATCAGTCCACTACCAACAATAGCAACGATTGGACTCCAGTCAACATTAGAAAGTTTGTCTTTTACAATATCTGCAAACTCACTAATACCATCTTTCAGTTTTGATAAGTTTGTAATGACTGTATCCCATGACTTATCCTTAAGTTTATCGAGACCTTCTCCGAAAGTATTAAAATCACCTACGACAATGCTAAGTCCTTTATGAGCATAATCTTTGAATTTATCAATTCCTTTACCTGCGGTATCAAAAATTTTGTCAGTATTAACAAAGTAATCGAACACATTATCTTTGAAGTCTTTTAAGACATCTCCGATATTATTCATATCAATCTTGTCAAGCTTTTTGCATCTATTAATAAAAGCGGTAAGTCTGGTAGAACCACCTTCAAAATATCCACCAAGTTTGTTAAGGCCTTTACCCCACTCTTCTTGGACTTTTTTTATTCCGTTTTGAACTTTCTCAGACTCATACAGCTTTACAGTCCAGTCTTTAATAAAACTTGCTGCTTTCTTCAAGTTAGTTGAAGTAAACTCAAGAGCAGACGTATAAAGCGTGTTGTTATGTATAGCGTCCCTCAGCTTTACGATATTATCACCAAGATTTGCTGTGAATTCCAGAATGTCAATATCAGACATCTTAAGCAAATCACACAATGTCCTAAATCCAAAGCGTACGGCTCCTCCGGTGATAGTTCCGACAATGTCTAAGGCCGCAAACAAACCTTTAAAAGATCTCTGTAACTGATCACTTGTCTTTGAACTATACATGAGATTGAACGATAAATCATGTACTTTCTGTATGATTCCATACAAGTCATCAGATGTAAATTCCTTCGGGAAGATGTCTTTATATGCATCCTTAACGTCGTGGGCTATACGAATAAGCCCCTTCCATGCGTATCCGATTGATTCAATGGCTAAATCTCTACCACCTTTTTTGGTGATATCATTCATTAAATCGTCGACATTCTTCTTGAGTTTGTCGGTAGAACCAACAGCATCTTGTAAGGCTTTTACGGTATTCGGACCTACAATACCATCAACACTCAAACCTTTAGCCTGCTGAAAAGCTTTGATTGCTGCAGTTGTCTCTGAACCAATAAGTCCATCAGAACCGTACTTACTTAAATCGTATCCAAGCTGCTTAAGAGCTTCCTGAACATTTTTTACATCTTCACCAGTATCTTTAAAATGAAGCAAACGATCAATATTAAGACTCTCTTTGGATATTCCACCGAGACTTTTCTTAAGCAAATCGGATGATACTGCACCCGCACGAATAGCCTTCTCCAGAGTTCCATATTTTTGAATAAGAGCGTCAGCATCACCACCGTTTTCGTTGATAGCCGCTTTTACTCTATCCTGAAAAGCTGTTGTTTCGATGCCAGCATCATTAATAGATTTGATGAATTTATCATAATTCGATGTAAGTGCATCATATAGCAAATCATTACGTTTATTTGAAGAATTGTTAATGATATCACTTAAAGTATCGGATACAACAGTGAGTGACTCTTTCGCCTGATCGAAATTGCCAACAATATATTCCCAGCTCTGAGTCCATCCAGACTGCATGGCTTCCTTTAATGTGTCAAACAACTGTGTAAAGGTCTTTACCTTTGTGGCAGCATCGTTAGCTGTCTGACCCATTTTGATTATTGAAGAAATCTGTTCATCAGTATAACCCATCGTCTTCAGCTGAGATTCGTTGAGGTCACCAGTGAACTTGGAAAGTGTCTCTGTCAAGATACTAGATGTAAGCCATCCCTTGCTCAAAGTTTCTCTGAAAGAACCTTCATCCTTAATCATCTGGTCAATGGCAACTCCATGGACACGAGCAGTCTCTTTCAGTGCATCCTGGAAGACCTGACCACCCATACCTGCATTTACTACAGAGTTCCAGTCCTGAAGTTTAACAGTACCAGCTGCTAATGCCTGTGAAAGCTGATACATAGCAGTACTTGCCTGCTGAGAGTTTGAACCGGACACAGCTGCTAAATTGGCAATACCTTTAATTGCCTGAACTGATGTATCCAGATCAACGCCAGCCGCCGTAAATGTACCAATATTACGGGTCATTTCCGTAAAATTGTAAATTGTCATATCGGCATAATGGTTCAACTCATCCAATGCCGCATTTACCTGATCAAGAGTGGTTCCTTTACTCTCAGTATTGGCAAGGATAGTCTGTACTGAATTAATCTGCGTTTCATACTCCTGAAAACCAGATTTGACAGGATCTATAGTCAATGCAGACATAAGTGTTTTACCTGTTGCAATGGCAGAATTCGTAATGTTCTGCAGAGCTGTCATTCCGATGATTCCCATAGTAGAGAATCTGTCTGAAATGCTTGCCACATCTGACGCCAGATTTTTCATAGAGAAATTCTTGGCTGTACTTTCAAGGTTTGACAGACTTTTGGATGATTTGTCAAGGTTCAATCCCTTCTTGAGGTTTTCCAAGGAAATTAAGCTCTTCTTAACGCCTTGCTCAAACTGGTCATTTCGGAATTGCATCTCGACAACTCGTTCGTCAATACTACTCACAGTGAAGTTACCTCCTTCCACATTCCATCAGCCATTGCATCGAATATCGGTCGTAAAGCAGGATTAATATAATCCCTACCTTGGACATAGCCGCCGTTTCTCGTACCATGACCGTATTGCAGAATGATGGCAATATTCACACCTTTGTTAATATTTGAATTTGTCCAGTAAATAGAAATACCCCCTTTGGAACGCTCTATGTTGTAGTTCCAAGAGGAGGCAGTCTTTCCTGAATCAACAGGAGTCGCTTCAGCAAGAGCTTGAACGCCCTGCTGACAATATTGCTCAATGACTTTTAAATATTCAGCCCTGGACGCTTTTTTAAGAAACTTTTCTGTATGGTTGAAGTTTCCGCTATGCTTAAACGTAATCATTTTGAAATTTCCTTATTACTGACGGGCAATGTACTCAGCACATACAAAACCATAATACTTATTTGCGATGCGCACATAATACCAGTCTTCATTTTTACTATCTTTGATAGTGTCGCACACATCTACCAAATCGTTACGGTTGAGTACTGGGTATTTTTTGATGTTTGGATTATCGGTACCAGCCCAAGATCGAACATTTAAGCATCCGTTAGCAATGACTCTACCGACAAACTTACGAACTTTAGAAAGTTTTTTAGCGGTCGCCGTAGATGCTGCATCAGCGGTCGTTTCATAATCGATCCAAACATATCCATCGATATCTTTACAATTTCTAGAGTAAACTTTATCACAGACCATTCCTCCGTTAGCAACGACTACGTTCTTATCAGTTCGTGATGTATTTCCACCATTAGTATAGATTTCGGAAATCGTAACTTTAGTAACTCGTTCAATATGTCTGCCATTACGGAAAATCACGAGAGCTCCAAGTTTAGGTTCTTTATGCCATGTACCATTAGCTTTGGCATGCTTTGTGATTTCTTCACAATTGTAGAATCCACCACCCATATGAGTCAGAGCTTTCTTAAGACCAAATACAAGAACATCAATCCAGAACTGATACTCTGCACACCAAGGCTGTCCCTGACAACCAGGCTGTCCCCAAGAGTTAACATCTCTCGCATATTTTGTGTAGTTAGCAGAACCGGCATTTGCTGTCTTGTCGTCGAGCATAGCTTCTGTAGCTTTTTCCATGTAGCCAGTCTGAGCAGCCATAAGCTCAGCACATTTTTCCCACAGAGTTTTAGTGGTTGATACCGGGATTGCTTCCGGTTTTGCGTTAGTTTTATCTAACTTATAATCAGTATAAAAGAGATCCATATCGACTGGTCCAGAAATACCATCAACGGTTCCCTTACTTGAATACTGCCAACCAATTCCAGCTGACGGTTTCAGTCTTTCCTGAACTGTACCATTGTCCTTGTACGGATATGATGCAATCCAATAATCATAATTAAGAGTCTTTGTATCAAGAATATTCTTGTACCAATTTGTATTGCAGTAAATACCGGCTTTGTATCCAGCCTTTGTGATTTTATTTAAAAAAGCCTTTGTGATGTTTGTGATGGCTGTTTTTCCAAGAGCCGCCTGCTTGTCCCACTCCAGATCATAAAATACTGGAAAATCGAGATGTCTTTTGTTAAGAACCGTTAAAACAGCATCCGCTTCTTTTTCAGCTTCAGCTACGGTTTTGGCATAACTGTATTTATAGACTCCGACCATAATCCCGTTATCAACGCATCCTTTGTAATTGTGCTCAAAAGATGAATCAATTCCGTTCTTCTGGTGGACTCGTAAAATGGCAACTTTCACGGTTTTGGCAACTTTTTTCCAATCAGGTTTTCCCTGATAACTTGAAACGTCAATTCCTAAAAGCTTCATGTGATCATCCTTTCGAATTAAATTTCTTTCGGTTCGCTGCATTCACAGCTCTGTTATAAGCGTAAATGTCTTTCTTACTCATCTTCTTTGGAGAATTTTCAACATTGCACACTCTGATCAAAGTGAGTAATCTATTCAAATGCCACTTCTCACATTCAAATGGTATATTTAAAGTAATCATCCAATAATAGATTAATTCTGATGTAATAGTTTTCTTGGATGGTGCTCTACCCTTTTGCTGTCCGTTTATATGGAATGTTGTGGCAGTCATTTCGTCGTTTATATAATCTTCAATTTTAGTGATGTCTTCCTTAGAGAGCATAGAATAATATGCCGGATGTAAATCGCCATTCAAAGTCATACATCGTATATAGTCTCTCATCTCTGCATCAGTTTTCTGAGAGTCTGCAAATGGTTTGTGCCATTTTGCTTCCCATTTTGAAATAGAGATGAGAGAATGCTCCAGCTTAAGAACTATTGGCTTCAGATAGAAAAATTCATTCGTCTGCTCATTAAACAGTTCAATCTGATCTATGTTAATAGAAAGCATTCTCAAACCTCCTATAAGATTTAAGCTATTGGCGATGCAATTACGTCAGCACTAACCTGACTAGCATCCTGTCTTACTCTTTCCGGCATAATGCCATTTGTAAATTCGATAGCAAAATCGGTGTCTCTCAGAATCTGCATGTACAGCTGTTCATAAGCTCCAGTCTGTGAGAATGCCTCTGACAGTTCTTTAGACTTAACAAACCTTTTTCCATCTGGGGTTTTTTCACCATAAGACTTGAGTATGAGTTCTTTGAATACTGCAAGAATCTTCTGCTGATCTTTCTCTTCAATAATCTTTTTGAGCATCTGCTCAAGACCGCCTGGATAACTTGATTCCATCTCAATAATTTCAGGTTCGCTCAGATTGAATCGGCATACCTCTGTTCTTTCATTTCCATCGAAATCTTTATAAGTAACTGTTTTTGTAAACATAAGTGATACTCCTTTCTAATATGAAGGGATCTTATTACAGATCCCTAAAAATTGTAAAAAAAATAGCCCTTAGGCTGCTGCAAAGATAGCAAGAACTTCATCCGGTGACGGAAGCGTAGGCTCTGCTTCGGCAGTTCCATACAGTTTGTCTTCCAGTTCTTTAAGCTTTGTTTTGTCTTTAACTTTTGTAGAATCGATTATGATATGAGCTGTTGGTTTGTGACCTGTTACATTAACAGCTGTAGTACTTACTTCCCAAGACATTGTAAGTGCATCAGGGCTATCATTCACAGATTCATAACCTTTCTCGGATGGAGAAACAGTCGCATTATACACAAGATTAATCTTGTATCCAGCTTCAGAATTTTCTCCAACTCCGACATTTGTGCGATAGCTGAATCCAAATGCCCTTCTGTTCTGCTGTCCGATATATACTCCTTCAGAAGCTTCAACAGATCCATCACATTCAGTAAACTCATCTGGACACATAAGAGCTTCAATTGTGGCTCCGAATGTTTCGGCAGCACGAAGAGAAGCATACTTGATATTGTCAGCCCAAAGATCTGTTACATCAGCCCCAGAAGGACTTTCTGTAACGCCAGTAAGACCGTTCCAAGCAACACCGTTTTCATATGTATCAGTGCCGTCGTTTTTTTTCACATACAGAACGCCTTTAGAAACGCCCATTTCAAATTTACGTTCTTTGCTTTTATCCCATACAAGTACGGACATAGAAATACCTCCTAATAATAAATATGGTAAATGTAATGATTCAGATTATCGGCTGTGTAATGTCTATCAAATCTACAGCCAGGAAGCATTGCCAATTTATCGATAACTTCTGAATCTGGATCTTTACCAATGAATACGAGTTCATATTGTCTGGAAAAGCGGTAAGTAACGTTGTCTGCGTATTCGGCACTACCGCCCTCCAGTCTGTATCTGATACATGGGTAAACCATCTTAAGATTATCGGGAGGCTGAAAATATACATTGCTCGATCCGAGAATCTCTTTGAGTTTGTTCCCTAAATCAATTCTCTTGGACATTGTATTTACCTCCTAACGTTAAAATAATTCGGGGTCTCTGGATTTCAACATTCGTTACTTTCCAAGGGACCCCTTTATATATCACGTATTTAATGGCAAAGACATTCTCATTTGCATAACTGTCGGCGACGATACTTATGTTGTTACTTAACGCAACATCATCATTCAGACTTTCAGAAGACTGATACCTCTTTTGATTTCTGATAACATCTCCTTTGTATAGACGTTCTGTAAGTATTTCACCATACACGTCCGGTGCGGTTTCCTCAATTCTTAGGAATCCGACTTTTCCATAAAACTTTGCCATTTTGAATTTCTCCTTCTAATCAACCAACATGATCCTGAGTACCTTCGTCAGATCCAGCGGCAGAAGCAGCTGTGACATCTTCTTCCAGAGCGATTGCAGAGTATACCCTTGTAAGGGCACCAGACAGTCTTGTCTCAATCAGGTATTTCTCCTGGTTGAAGTCAATATCAAACTGATTAAATCTTGTGATTTCTCCACCCTTTGTAGAACCCACATGATAGTCGTCAAGGTTTACGAACAGACCAAGCAGTTTCTTTGTTTTATTTCCAGTCTTAGTTGTACGTGTAAGACCTTCGAACTGTTCTGCAGTATAAATGGCAGATACATTAAGAGCTGCAGCAAGATCTGTTACAGAGCTGTAAATACGACGACCGTTAAGATCTCTTGCCAGAAGCATCTGATTCAGAAGATGCGGCGTACAGTAGAATTCCAGAGAACCGGAACCTTTATACTGTTCTCTTGAAAACAGAGAAGCGTTTACGATTGCTTCAGCGAAGACATAGTTTTCGCCAAAGTTTGCGCTGGTGTTCGTGCCCTGCAGTTCTTTCTTAGCAGCTGCAATATCAATGTCGGTATGAATGGTATACAGGTCATCATCATTCCAGATAGATCTGATATGTGACTCGTCAATCTTTTCTTCATCACCTTCAGCACGACCGTCACCAACCATGATGGCCATGGCGATTTCTTCATTAAGATTCATTTTCATGATGCCATACTGATACTCAACAACATCGAAATCTGTGATATCGATAATATCATCTCTGTGAAGAGAATCTTTACGATATACAGTCTGCGGATCTGTTGTTCTGGTAAGCAGAGAAATGTTTGGAGCATCTTTCTTCTTTTTACCCTTTACATAACCTGATGCTCTAAGTTTTTTATTACGAATATCTGCCTGACGAGTACGGATTCTGGAGATTGGAGATTTGTGAACTTTATTCATTACATTTCCAACCCAACCCTGATCTCTTGTAATGAGTTCCGGTGCACCAGGCTTTGTAAGCTGATACTCTGGAAACAGGGTTTCAATATCATCGATACCGTGTGTAAGTTCGGCATCATGCTCGTCTTTGTAGATACGGATTGCATTCTGCAGGCTACCTACGTTGCTGGTCTTAGCCATAGCAACAATAGATTCCTGGTCAGAATGAGTCAGTGTGTTCTCGTTGTTATGAGTTTCTTTGTCAAACACATTATGTTTCATTTCTTCTCCTCCTTCGGAATTGTGTTCTATTTTTTCATCGGATTCGTCGTCCTGATCGTCAGAGTCATCGGTTGCAAGAGCCTCACCAAGTAAATAAGAAACGACTTTTTTCTGTTTTTCATTTAATGATTCAAGGATATCTCCAACTGTTTCATCGTCAGATTTCTCAGAGTCATCTGATTTCTTTTCAGATTCTTCTTTTTTAGATTCTGCCGGTGATTCATCACCATGCCACAGACTGAACTCTTCGCCGGTATAAATGATTCCTTCATCAGCGTCAGCGTGCTCAAGTCCAATCTGACTGATAGACGCTCCCGGATTAGCAGGTGCATAAACAAGACTTACTTCACGAATAACGCCATGAGATACATTTTTGGCAGTATCCTGAATAAGCCCATTTGCATGAATGGACAATGATGTAATGTCACCATGCTCAACAAGTGCTTTAGCTTTCTGAGCATTATCGCTATCATTGAATGAGCAATATGCCATTACGCCGTCATCTGTATACTCAAGATCGGCATGACCAAGTACATTATCTGGGACATCGTGTCTATGATTCCAAATGAGCGGAACTCTTCGACCATCATCATCTTTAAATGCACCAGTCATGATGGTTCTACCATCAGTGCATTTCATGTTGGCTTTTGTTGCCCATCCAGCAAAGTCATACTTCTTCTTTGCCATTTTGATTTTCCTCCTTCGGTTGTACTTGTTCTGAACGGTCCGCTGCAGGTTCACTTAAGTTAGCATTCCTTAACTCATCAGCCTTAGGATCGTCAGACGGTTTCATTCCGATAACTTGGCGCATTTCGTTCTTCGTCATGATTTCATTTCTTGTGAATTTGTCTGCTATCTCAGCAATATCATTTACGGGAACTAACTTGAACGGATCTCTAAAGAATTGAATAGAGTGATTACGTGACCGAGCGGTCTTTGTTAAGAACTTTCGTTTCATTTCATCGACCATTGCTGATACAATGGGCTCAATTGAACGATTGTAGTAGTTCAGCATGGTCTTCTCGTCGGCTGTACCGTCCAGAATTGACTGGGTGATACCGAGCTGACTGTATAGTAAATTTGTAAGGTATTCGATCTGGGACATCAGGTTGTTGTCTACTGATCGGTTAAGCTGTGTAACTTTTTCGGCAGCATCAATGTAAGCGACACCGTATTTGGAGCCTGCCAATTGCATTTCAAGCTCTTTCTTTCGCTCTTTAGCTTGAGCGCGTTTAAGATCAGATTTAACAGTATACGGTAACTGCACAATCAAATCGAGCTTTCCGGAACCAGACTGCTCATCAATGGCATCCAGCAAATTGAGTTTTCGAATAAGTCTCTGCATCGTGGAGTTCGGTTCGTTCATAACTGCGAATAACGGATTTTCGATGATTGCAACTGTAGACTTTGGAACTTTAATATCCTCCTGATAACCTTTCTGAGCATTGTAAACTCTTACGAGAATATGCATTGGGTACCATTCCAAAATCTTTCCAGTTCTCATAGATAAAATTCCATAAGAGTCAGTAAGATCTACATCATCGTCAGTCTCAATAGGAACAAGGGCTACGCATCCTTCATCCATCATTGACATGACTGCATCTTGAATAAATGAACGTCCAGTTTGATCGATATTCGCTTCAAGACTCAAACATGTGTTTAACCCATCGTTAACGTCATCTTTATATCGACCTTCATTATCGAGTAATACGTGCCGAATATTAAGTGCTGCAACATCAAGTGCAATTCGGTTGTATACTGACGTAACAATTGATCGTTCGTTACCTCGACTAAATCGAACTCGATCTGGTCTAAATGAATATCCTGGCCCAGTATCGTATTGATACCGTGTCGGATCTCGATTAAATACATTCCAAGCTTTTTTAACTGCGTTAATTAAGCCCATTTTGTTCCTCCTTTGGGTAAAAAAAGAGACCATGCGTCAAGCATGATCCCTCTTTCTTGACTAATTGTTATCTGAATCCTGGTTTTTTACCATAATCTTTAATATGGTCCGAGATATATTTAGCTTCTTGATATCGGCCTTGATTTATTAAACCAGCTATTATTAAACTACTATATGCAAATATACACCTATATACTTCCGATCTACATTTTCTAATCGCCCAGATTTCATTTTTATTGTACTGCATATACGTTAACCAACGTCGATATTCTTCGACCAATTCATATCCAGTGCGAATTAAATCATCATTTGACCAGTTACCATAGCGTATACAACGCATACTATACCATCTTGAAAATTTCGCAATTGGTAATAAAATCAGCGCCATCACGTTTGCTATAGTATCCCACATATTAAATTTTTTGTTCATAAAAAGAACCTCCTTCATATAATTTTGTCATATAAGGAGGTGTAAAATATGCGAATAATATTCAATTGAAGTGCTTAAAATTCACCGACTTCTGTTTACTTTTTAATACTACTTATATTATAATAAATGCATCATAATATATAGGGAGGTACTTGTATGAAAAAATTACCAAAAGTGAATTCAAATTTCCTAATACCTTTAAGTAAAGTTGCTGGTGAAGGTAGTAAAGTTTTTGTAAATAGCTGTAAACAACTATCGCCGCATGTTAAATTAGTATTTGCTATCGTTGTCGATGATGTTGCTAAGAAAAGCGAGTACGCTCCTGACATAGTTGCGGTAAAATCAAAAACATCAGCTCCTATGCCGGTAGTTGCTAAATTATTTAAAATGAGTCCGTCTTATGCATACAAGCTCAATAAAAAATAGCTACTCTAAGCCGATGCTAACATAGTGTCGGCTTAATTTATATAAGCTCCGATACACAATATTATCAATGCTACTATAACTATTGTTCCCAAAACAATACCAGTTACAATATCACTTTTGCTCTCGTTTTTCTTATTTTCTCTCTCAGTGATTTCATGCTCGGTCGCTACTGCTCTTTTTGTTTTCTTCTTTATCTTTCTGAACTTCTTTCCAAGCATGGCTCTTGATTCGCTGCATGGTCACCTGGTCACTTTCATCAACCAGTTCTTTTGAACCACAATATGGGCAAACCTTTACATTCCTGGTTTCGTCAACATCCATAATTCCACCGCAATGCTGGCATTCCAATCGCTTTGTCAGCACAGGTTTTTCTTTTTGCGGTACTGGATGACCACAAACATGACAGAATTTTGCACTATTGAATAATTCAGCTCCACATTTTTCACATTTCATAACATCACGTCTCCTTCGTAAGATATGAATATTATAACAATGTAACATTAATAGCGCAACATACTATATATAGTGGTTTGCATTTTTATTATAACAAGGTATTGACTTTTTGACGAATTTGAGTATAATATCTCATACACCTCTTAAAGGGCTACGTAAAATAATAGAGGAAAGGAGCATTTATATGAACAATAGTTTATCTATGACAGACTTTCAGATGTGTTGTGCAGCTGTTGTTGTCTGTTATGCAATTAAACGTGTATTTGATTACCTTGATGATAAAGAAGTTATGATGACATATAGTCCGTCAACCGACCAAGTTGAACTGTTAACTTCTAAAAACTAAAGTAATGCCCTTACCTCTCTCTTCAACCATTATAATACGTAACCCTTTAAGAGATGTATGAAATACTATTAATCATTCAAATGCATCAATGTTTAATTTGTATGCAACATAGGCATCCATCATCGCCGCCACGGCATCAATCTTCTGATCATACCGTTTCTTTGACAATTTCCGGTTACCGTTTGTGTCTTCTATAATGATACAGTTTCCCATTGCGAACTTCATCAGTTCTTCATCGAAATAAAGTATTCGCTCTTCCGCCAATTTCTTTAATTCGCCAAGTGGTACTGACTCTGTTCTGGCTCCCTGAATTACTTTCTCTATACCGAAAGAACCATTCTCTGTCCCCCATCGTTCAACGAACTCTTTTGCATTATAAGGGTCATATCCAAAGCATTCAACATCGTACTCATGATCAGCAATGAACGCATCCAGATCGTCGTATACTTCCATCATGTTAAGGACAGTTCCAGGCATTACTTTCAAAGAATCTTCCTGTATGAACATGTCATATTTGACTCTCATAGCTGCTGGCAATTTTCTAAGAGTGACCTCAGAAATATAGTTTCGAGTCTTAACCCCAAACTTACCACCGCCAAGCGGAAATAAAAATGTAAATGCACAGAAGTCATCACCCTGAGATAAATCAGCTCCCAATGAGCAAGGCATTTGCCAGTAGCTTCGTTTCTTATGAAGTAAGGTTTCCTCGTAAGTGAAGAAATATGTCTGACCTTCCATTGGGATTCCAAATCTCTTTGCAAGAATGTCATTCCTGTTGGATGGTGAATTTTCAGCTTTCTCAACTGCCTGTTGATACACTTCATATGTAACAGTCTTATCGATGTTTGGATTTGCCTTTAGCCACATCTCCGGTTTACCAACTTCGTCGATGCTATCCAGTTTATACCACCAGATAGATGTGTGTGGATCAATGTAATCGCCTTTAAGGATTTTCATTAAATCCATTTTGACGGTATCACCTGATCCGTTTCGAACAGTTCCTTCAGAACTTGTCGCAATAATCAAATAGTCATCGTTCTTAGAGGCACCCTGTTCAATTGCTTCGATTGGATTCTCTCGGACATCAGCCGACAACCATTCATCGACTGTAGCTATCTTACACCTCAATCCCTGAAGTTTATCAATTGTCATTGGACGAATCTCAAGATATGAACCAGTAATGAAATTCTGAATACCAACTTTGGTAGATGCAAGCTTTTGACGGTTTGCTTTAGAACCGGTCGTGTTTTGTAAAGAACCTTCCGTCATATATTGAAACAATGGCCCTTTAGATCGGATGATAGCAGTTTTAAAAGGAGTCATAACCTCTTCTGCCTGCTTCATGGTAAAGGCTGTTGTGATTTGATGAGTTGTTGACGGATCGACCGTAAGATAATATGCCTGAATACAGGTATCATACAAAGATTTAGCAGCACCTCGTCCAACGATAAGGTACTGCTTAGTGATAAGACGCTTCTTGATTCGCTTCTTTACGTATTTTCCGCCATGCCCTGTTGGGTGCGGTCGATAGACCGTTCTCTCTTTGAAATAATACCAACAGAATACCTGCTCCCCCCATAATTTGAAGCTATCGAGAAGATGTAGATCAGAACCATCCGTAAGAGTCAATTCACTTTCGCAAAATTTAACCCAACCTTCTACTGGCTCTGGATCATAATACATAGCTGGATTTGCTATGAGATCATCTATTCGATGCATCTCCATCTCTATCTCTTTACAGATAGGTATGTCGCCTCGAATAACGGCCTCTCTAAACCGGCCGTAATACTTCGGGACGGCCTTGTTAGAAAGTGCCATATATTAGTTACCTCTTATTTATCTTTTTGTCCTTTTTTCGGATTCACAACTTCTTTACCTGCGATTTTATTGGTAAGTTCACCAGCCAAGTAAGTAGCAAGCTGACCACCAATATTATTACCAGCCTTCTCCAGTGATGACGTTGTTACACCAGTCATGGATTTCAGAAATTTTCTACCGGCACTAACTTTCGCTGGGTGAAGTTCACTGTATTTGCTCTTGTATTTAATCTCTAAATCCATACGATCAATTCGCTTTTTCAATTCGTCATCGGTTAATTTACTAATTTCTTTCGACGTCGGTGTCTTTGAAGCTTTTTTTGCTACTGTTTTTTCTTTATGCTTTGAAAGAAAATTTGAAATCTTTGTAGAATGTTTTTTACCAGACTTAATAAGACTACCATCGCGATTCTGATGACGGTGAATACCCCATTTCTGTCCTTTAACTCCATAGTGATAAAGCTCATCATCTCTAGTAATCATAAATTCAGTATCACCCATTTTGATCAGCCTCCTCCCCGGGATCAACCTGCATGTTTAAACGAGATTCAAGTTCTGTGGCTGACGCTTTCATAGCTTCAACCACAAAAGAACTCGTAGGCGGATCAAAGCCCAATCTGGTTTTTATATAAATGTACTGTTTTGCTCCTTCAAGTAGCTTGGAATTACCAAGGAACTCATCCCAGGTATCTGCAGCGCTTGAAACAACAAAACCATCTTTCGGTCCAACACCAAGCTGAACTAAAGTCATTATTGCTGAATTGATGTGAATGAGAATGTCATTGTTATAGACTTCTTCATCCGGGTCCATATCAAGCATACTCCTTATTGTTTTAAGGATACTCGTTTCCATTATTACCTCCTTCTCCACGGGCAAGTATCATACGGAGTCCTTTCCGGAGGTACTATTAATAGCAAACTCTCGTCACCGTAATGAATTGCATTGTGGGTATTCAAAGATGTGCAAATCAAATACTCTGGATCTAATAGAAATTCACTACTGTGATAAATATCATCGAGTGTTATTGGATTCATATGATGAACAATTAAAGTACCTTGAATCTCTCGATCAAGAATTCCTAAATCGCATCCCAAATCTCTGATGATTACGTCATTCCTAATAGATTTCCATAAATCAGATTTGAGAAATTTGTTACGGATATAACTATTCGAACCAAAAGTCTCATCTCCAACTACTCCACATAATTTTAAGTATCGATAACGTTCCTCGAATGTCGGTAACTTGATTAGCTCGCTATATGTCTTAATCGTAGAATTCCTCATCATCAGATTGTCCTTGATACGTGCTAAGAGCCCTGGCCGCATCAGCGTACAGGTCCCCAGTCTGTTTCGTGGAATGTATTTGATCAGTCTTAGCTGTAATTAATTCTTTCTGTCTCTCCAAAATTTCTTTTTCAATTTTCTCTTTGGAGGAACCTAATTTAAGAAAATGAACAATAACCTGTGAAGATGCTGTTCCATCCATTAACTGTTCTTTTGCCCTTTGCATAGCTAAATGGATGCACTGGTTTTCTTCTGCTTCCGGAGTTAATGCCGGGCGAATTTTTCTTGTAAGATCTGTTCCACTTTCTTTTTTTTTAGCCACAGTTACAACCTCCTTCACATGGGTTTGTTATAACTTTTAAAAGGATTTATAGGACTTTGTCTACACTTTTTCATCAAACCAGAACAAAAATACAGAAGGCAAAAATCAAAATTTACTACGGCGGTTATATTACGAAATTAGAAAGGAGTTCCACTTTCCTAAAAATCCTATAAACCCTTTTAAAAGTTATAACTATTTATCGTAGTATTCGAAATGATATCCTCTATGTGTTTTTTGTCGTCCTCGGAGACAATCGTTAATATGTCCTCCATTTCCATCTATAGCCCTAGCACATTCATCAAGAGTCTTATAAATTAGCCCGGTCTCTTTTATACGAATCGGCCTTCCTTTACGACCGCCGTTTGGATTGTGTTTACCACGCATTCCGTATGACGGATGTATTAATCCATTATCCCACGCGTGCCGACAATTCTCTTTTTTTGTAACCCATTCGAGATTTGTTACATTGTTGTTATACTTATTACCGTCTATATGATTTACTTCTGGCTTATTATCTGGATTAGCTATAAAAGCTTCTGCTACAAGTCTATGCACTCTACTTTTTTTACGTTTTCCATTAATGTATAAATCAGTAGCTCTATATCCTTTACAATCTCTAGTTGAATGGTCAATAGACGCACCAACACGTCTAATTCGTCCAGTATTCGATACCTCATAATTAGGATTATCGGAGACCGTCTTCCAAATTTCCATATCATACCTCCTGCACCCAATGTAGAATTTTCTCCGGTCTGTAAATATAAAAATTCCGCCAGAGAAAAAATGGAGGGTTCCAGTCTATTTTCATCAGCGCATCGTTATGCTCCATATAAGGAAGACGTTCT
>ENA-OROO01000069-OROO01000069.1-human-gut-metagenome-genome-assembly--contig:-NODE-69-length-65149-cov-14.050266_pt1 | contig 65149 bp, 50 predicted proteins | sample MGYA00242130_ERZ509052 | MGnify/ENA primary metagenome ERZ509052 (study PRJEB26280, sample SAMEA2338730) | human gut metagenome | biome: human gut; feature: human-associated habitat; material: faeces... | reverse complement strand
GTGAATTTGTATACCATGTCCTTGCACAGGTGGTTACCATGTTGCACTTGACACATTGGGCGCCCACCTTAATGGCAGAACTTGTTTAAACACATATTTTTTAATATGATGAAAACCGTGTATTCAAATTTGCACGCAATGCGTGCAATCGTGTGCATTGCACACGATTGGGAGAACACGGTTCTCCCCTACATTATTTCGGTAACTATGGTTCATTTATACGGTTTATTTCTATCATAGTATTTGTATCTTTACTTGGCGGGCGTCCGATGAACGCCCCTACTGACACGCATATACTTTTATATATAATATGGTCGGGCAACACGGATTTTTATTTTGCAATCCATATACCCGACCATAATTTTCAACTTTCCATTTTCAATTTTCAATTGAACTGCGTTTACCAATACATAATTATTCTAATACAGAATTATATTAGAATCAAAACTTTTTATTCAATTTGGCAAGCTTTTTTTCGGCATCTTTATATCCGCCTTTGACGGCTTTTTCATAGGCTTTTACTGCCTCTTCCCTATTGCCTGTTTTTGCATAATATTCACCCAAAGCGAATGACGCTGACGCTATGCCGTTATCGGCGGCAATTTTATAGTACTCCATTGCAAGTTTCGGATTGCGGGTAACACCTCTGCCGTCCATAAGAATATCTGCAATTTTGGACGCTCCATTCGCACTGCCAAGGTCTGCGGCTTTTTTGTACCACATAGCCGCCTGTTCGGGATTTTTGACACCGTTCACGGAAAATTCAGCCATCCACAATACGGCAGGAAGATAATCGAAATTGGTTGCAAGGGTATTCATTATATTTTTAGCACGGGCAACGGTTTCAACGGTCGGATTTTTCAAAAGCCGTCTTGCCTTCATGTATTCAAGCTCGCACATTTCTTTTCTGTTCTGAACGCTTGTACCGTGCAGAATCGTGTTTACATCGCTTTTAAATTCGCCGTCATTCGGTTTTTCAGGGGGCTGATGTTTTTTCATTTTATCAAACAAGCTCATAACTCTCCTCCTTACCGTTCAATCCATACTAAGATTATAAATGAAAACTGCGAATTTATAAATCTGTTTGGGCATTATATTCAAAAAGCATATTGATTTTATCCTTAAATTCGATTATAATTTACTTGTAAACATAAAAACCACTTGTTTTTTAAGGAGATAACGATGAATATATTTGACAACATTGCCGCTAATCTTTCATTAAAGTATGAAAATTCGGAATTTTATAAAAACAAACTCATCAAACGATACAAGCCACTCATCACACCGGGTGTAAAGTCACAGGACGAGCTTATCATTTCTCTTGAAAAGCACTTTGACCTTGAACTGACCGACAAGGCTGTTATGAGCAAGACTTTTCTTGAACTCTGCGTTATGGGCAACATTGATTGCGATGAGCCTGATATGATTGATTTTGAGATTTACAGGGTTGTGAGAAACTCAAAGAGCGAGGCGCTTTATGCCTGCGAAAAATATGACCTCGACGATGACGACATTTTTATAATCTTTGAGGAGCATAACAACTTCTTTATCAGTAACTCGCAGATTGTAGAAATGCTGCTTATCATCAAAGAGGGTGTTTCTGCCGAGGACTATGAGAATGAAACTCCCGAATTTCTCAACTACATCCGTGTCTGCCGCTACTTCTGCCAGACAAACTTCTTCAAACTCAACAAGGCTGTTACATATGACGAGTTCGATATGATTGACATTCCCGAAGACGAAAGTGATTCTGACGATGCCGATTATTTTGACGAGTCAGAAGATGAAACTGACGATTTCACAGACGCAATTGAGTTTTAAGAATTAACAGAATAAACAGTTTGGGCTGTCACAGGATTTCGCATTCTGCGACAGCCCTTCTTTTATGCTCGCATTTAATTTATCAAATTTACTTTTTACGATTAAACTTTTTCACCTTTTCGGAAAGCTCGACGAGTTCTTCTTTTGAAAGTTCGGGAAGGCGCTCAAGATCATCAAGAAACTTTGCACTGCTTTCGTCAGCACGAAGTTTTGTGCTTTCGACATAGTAGCTTGTGATTACGCCCGGAACTACTGCAATGATAAGAATTGAACATATCGAAAGAAAGATTGAAAGCACTCTGCCGACAAGCGTTGTTGCAAGCACATCTCCGAGTCCTATTGTTGTGGCAACGCTGAAACAATACCATATGCTGTCAAAAAGCCGAGTTATGTTCGGTTCAAAAATCCATATTGCAACACTCACCGCAAAAAACACGATAACATAACTGCACAAAAGCTTAATTGCGCCCGTCCGTTTGAGAACAATTTTTAACAGTCTTGTCTTTTTCAAAATACCACCCCATTTGTATAAATTATAACAATTAAAAACACCTCCGTCAAGGCGGTAGATATGCGGTTTTGAGGATAGAAACCTTGAGGGAGTAACTTTTTTGTTATATGACACACTGAGGAGCAAAACCTTTTTAAATATTATTTTTCTTAGCTTTTGCTTGACTGATTTCAATGACAGAAAACTCATCTTTGAAGATGTTTTCATACACACAAATCTGCATTTTGCAAATTTTCTAATATACTGTGCGAGGTAAGCAGGAGCAAATCACAGTCATTTCCTGTTACAGAAAAAAACCATAATCAACTTCACTTCAGCAGTGTGAGTGCTGTTTGTTGTAGCAATTTAATTATTATGTTATAATGTAATCATCTGTTTAAAACCGTAAGCATCTGAAATCGGGAGGAATTTTGTTATGATAAGGATAATGTTTGTGTGCCATGGGATGACTCACGAACGCTTTACAAACCGCAATATATCTTTGTAAACCTCGGCAAATCATGGTCAGTTGAAAAGAATAAGACTACCAAAAGACTACTTCTCCCCTATTCTATATGGCTGACACAGAAGATGATGGCTACATTGTATGATGTAGGAAAAATACAATCAATTATCATATTAAAAAAATATTCGAGGATAGTGAATCGCAGGAAGATGCAGTTATTCGAAAATTTCGAATAACTGATCCTGACGGAAAAAGTTACAATACAAATCATTATTCTTTGGAAATGATTATTGCGGTTAGGTTTAAGACCAATTCCGAGTGTGCGGTGAAGTTCCGTAAATGGGTGAATCAGATTGCAAAAAACTACACCATCAAAGGTTGGTTAATAAATGATGAGCGTCTGAAATGTTCAGTAAAAGAAATGCTGAGTCATGAAAAGTACATAGGCATTGAAGTAGTGAATGTGGATGGCGAAGATGGTCAGATTTATAAGTTAAACTATTATCATCAAGCCAATATTTCAAAAGAAACCCTCATCACGGAAAAATGTGGGATAATCAAAAGTAAATATTGAAAAAGAGCATAGGAAGCTCCAAAATTGTAGTTGACAAGACAAACAATTGAGGAGAGAAACCTATGCTCTATTTAGATGATATCAAAGTCGAATTTTAAAGACAAGGATTTAAAGGAACACATATAGGAATCAGCCCTAATAAAGATAAAAGCGTACTGTTTCTGGAGAGCTTAAGGTTAACGCAGACAGTCCGTTGTCCTTATTGTGGAGGCAGTGTATATATATTTATGAAAATGGACAAGTCAAACTCAAAGATATCCCAATATGGAGAGGTACTACACACATATGGAACTTCTTTATCCATAGATATCAATGCAACTGTTGCCACGAAACATTTACAGAGGAAATACCTTTCAAATATCCAGGAACACGGATAACATACCGAGCTGCAAACTGGATCAAAGGCTTTTTGCAGCAAAAAATGTCCATCAAAGCAATACAGGAATTGACCGGTATTCACTGGGATACGATTCGCAAAGTACAGCGGGAGATCATGGACGAGGCAATTTGGGAAAGAGAAAAAATGTTAAAAGAGGAAGGCTACAAGCCGAGGATACTTGCTGTTGATGAATTTGCAATCCATAAAGGACACAGTTATGCAACCTGCGTGATGGATTTTGAGCAGGGAGATATCTTATGGGTCGGAAAGGGCAGAGCGATGAAGGATTTTGAAAAATTCTTTGAAGATATGACTTCCGACTCCTTGTCGGCAGTCATCGCGGTAGCGATGGACATGAACGCATCTTACAACAAGCTTGTAACAAAGCATTTGCCCAAAGCACAGATTGTATATGATCGCTTTCATATGCAGTCGCAATTTGGCAGAGATGTTCTCGGCGTTATTCGTCTGGATGAAGCTCGTAGGCATAAAGCCAAAGAAAAAGAAATCCTTGCCGATATCTCGGATGATACCGACAAGGAAACTATGAAATCTCTTAAACAAGAAGCTAAAGCCGAAAAGCAGGAATACAGCCAACTCAAGAAGCTGCGTTGGTCATTGCTCATTAACTCAGATAAACTCTCCGACAGCAAACCGAGCAATTACAATCTATTCTGCAAGATCATCACGACCTTGCTGTTTGTTATGCCATGAAAGAGGAAATGTGCAGACTTTATGAAGTGACAGACTACCAACAAGCAGTCACCGGATGGACAAAATAGTTTCAGGCGGCGAAAGAAAGTGAGATTCCCGCATTGGTACGGTTTGCAGTTCAAAAAGAAAAACGGCTCCCCGGATTAGCTGCCTATGCCATCTATTCAATCAGCACCGGCAAGCTCGAAGGCTTCAACAACAAGATCAAGGTTGCTAAACAAATCGGCTACGGTTACCGTGACGACGACTTTTTCTTCACCTTGATTCGCTATCATTCTATTCCGTCTGTCCGTTCACCATCCCACAAAAAATCGTGATGAACCTATTTTTTCATTATCGCTAAAACTTTTTTTGAATCCCCGATACAATCGAGGATTTTCGTTGCACAAAAGAACAACACCGACAGGTTTGAGTAATAAACTCCCTGTCGGTGTCGTTTTTATTGCTTTGATAGGTTCTATTTTGGATTATAACAATGATTCATTTACAATGTCCTTTATACCTCAGTACGGGCTGATATAAGAAATACATGTATCATCGTATAAGTCACCGGAATATGTATCAAGAATAGTCATTTTTATGTATGTAGTATTAATAGTTTTTTCGAATGATACTTTTTGTAAGGTACCAGAATCAGAAATATCTTTTGTAACTAAAGAACCGTCAGAAAATTCAAACTGAATTTTCTTCACTCGACTATTATCGTAATACGATGTGGTACTTTTTGCATATCCATTTATTATTTGTATTCCCGATACGCTTTGTAATTCATTGCTTGAAAAAGTAATGTATTCGCCATTACCCCTTCCGGTAACTCCTTCACACCAACATGTACTGTCATTGTACCTGAGATTCTCGGCACCATAACTAAAATCGCCCTCAGGTGACAATGTTGATGATGCTGTAATCGAGTTAAAATACATGGAATTACTATTGACCTTTGTGTAACTTACTGTACTTTCTTCTTCATTCCCCTTTGATACATATAGTATTATCGTTTCACCTTTATTGGTTTCTCTTCCTGAAACCGGGAATTGACTTACTACATAATCTTTTGGAACAGAACGACTTGAATCGTACTTAATGTCACACTTTAATCCGATATTTGTCAGACTGCTCTTTGCATCATTAATATCCAATCCGACAACATCAGGGATAACTATCTGCAACATACCCTGTGTAGTAGATTCGGTTATGGTAGTCGGAACAATAGTAGTGTTTTCAATAGTTGTAGTTTGTGATACAGAATTTCGCGTTATCCCGTTCTCGTTTTTTTCAAGCGCATTATTATATCTGAAGAACACAAAATACACTACACCTGAAATAATCAGCACAAATATCAGAATTAATATTATCCACAACCATTTTTTTGACTTACCTTTTTGAGTTTCTGTATTTTTATCTGAGGCTACTAACCGATTTCCGCATTTTTTGCAAAAATTCATGTCTGCAGCATTTTCTGTTCCGCATTTAGGACATCTCATTTAAATTACTCCTATCAATAATAGTTTCCGACATAACCTTTATATATATACCAATTACCTCTTTCTTTTATCATATAAAGGTCATTTACTGGATAATTAGATTCTCCTAATGAACCCTTTGTTTTTATATCCAACTCAACCTTAACAACTTCAGAAATATCACTTGAATCATAATTATAGGATTGTTCAACATACTTTAAAAACTCCTGATATTTACGGTCGGAAAGCTTATAAGAATCGGTTATATCATAGCTGATACTCATATCATGACCTGCTACAGATTCATAAGAATCAAGTGTAGCCGAAACATCCTTGGAAATAGACTCCTCTATTTTATTTGAATCCATTCCGTTATAAGCAATATCGCTGGTCATAGATACAAGTGTGTTAATATCATAATTTTTAAAAGCATTGAAGGCTGTATTAACAGCACCTTTGTATCCTGTAAAAGATGATATAATATTAATTGCAATCACGGCAACTATAATAATGGCTACACCTAAAGCGCTCAACTTAACTATCAGTTTTATTTTTTTCTTTTTTTCCGGAGCCATAGTGTTTACTCCGGAAATTTTCACAGGCTTTGATCCTTTCACCTCAGTTTCTCCTGAATATGGAGTTCCGCAATTACCACACACAAGTGCGTCATCATCCATTGGTTTACCGCAATTTCCACAAAACTTAGACATTTGTCATTATCCTCTCTTAATTAATTTTATTTTTGAATTTACGCTTTTTTCTTATAACCACAAATACAATAATTATAAGCACTATCACAGAAACACCTGAAATTACTATATACCAAATATATGAATAGTCGACTATTTCACCATTACTGTTTGCAGCTGCTCTATAAACAACATCATATTTTCCGTCACCGTCTTCATCTACATTCAAAACGGTATGGTCCGATACATTGGCTACTGTATCTATTTCAGTACTTCCGGTAATTCTGATATTCTTAAACTTTCTGAAATCGGTATATTCCCCGTTTTCATCCATAAAGCCAATACTGTAATCCATTCTGCCTCTGCCTGTTCCTTCTATCTTTACATCATAATCATCTCCCTCTTTCAATCTTAAAATTTTCACTTTATCAGATTTCTCGTCGCTTAATTCGTTTTGAGAATCATACTCGCTTGTACTTACGGATGAATTAGTTTCTTCAAATGTCAATGTACCAAATGAAGTTCTCGTGTTCAGTTCATTATCCGATGAATTCAGCGTCTCTCCGTTATATTTAACAGACACTTCAACAGGACAGGCTATACGCACATATATATATTTCTGTCCATTTATCTGGTCAGCTATGTCGCCAAAGAAAAACACCAAACTGTCAGCATCTGAAACCTCATAGTGACAACCATCATTTGCTATTCTTTCTAACAAACTTTGAGGAGCTGTTTTATCATCAACACTTTCAAAAAAGCCAAGTGTATAGATATATACACCTTTTTCTTTCAACTCATTTGCGTATGAAACAAGTTCATCTCCCTCTAAACCTTCGTTAGGTAAACCGTCACTCATAAGAACAATTATTTTCTTTTTAGCCTGACTTTGCTCAAGCATATTGTTGGCAGAACGCAACCCTGCTTCCATATTTGTTGAACCTGATGTATTTAAGTTATTTATTACATTTTCAAGAGAATTTTTACTTTTGGTAAAATTCGACTTAACATCGGAATCATCGCTATAACTCACTATGCCTATGTTTGCATCATTTTCAAGAATTGTATCAACAAATTTATTTGCGGCTTTTTTAGTTTCATCAATCGGTGTTCCGTCCATACTTCCTGAAGTATCTAGCACCAAGACAATATCCCGTTCGGAGGAAGTGTTATTTTGGTCCTTTTCAACGGATTTTTCATCCCATTCACAAATAAATGTTTTATCATCTCCATTTGTTCCGTTTCCAAAATTACCATCATTCCATTTGTAGGCAGATGATTTATGATAAAACATAGCATAATTTTCATTACCACCTTCATTGTTTGGTTCTCCATCGCTCCAATTAGTAAATTTTGGTTGTTCTCCGTTAACTGTCAACCATTCTCCTTCGTTTTTTGAATCTGTCAAACCAAAATATGCGTTATCATATCCTTGTTTTTTCATATAATCATATAGGTAAGCATTTTCATCATTATTTTCTATTATAGAAAGATACCCGCCTAATGATTCACAATAAGATTCTGCATCCTCCCAAGTGTCACAAACATCGGAATAAATATAATAATAATGTCCGTTACATTCAAGTGCATCAGTAGGAATTTTTGTTGAAACATTTTCTGAGTTGTCGTCGTATGAATTATCGTTGTCATCAAAAATATCATTGTCAAATCCGGTAATATTAAAATATATTTTATAACAAGCATTTACCAGTTCTTCAAGATTTTTAGCAAAACTTTCATCATAATTTAAATATCCCTTAAAATCATCATATGTAGTCTTGTTCTTATTCGAAAAAATATTTTTAATTTTATTTGCAACTCCATCAAAAAGTATTGATGAAACAAAACCATATGTATTATCTGTTGCATATCGTTCGTATTCCAGATACTCCATATAACCCTCAATAAGAGCTGAAGCATTTTCTTCCGAACGGTCAGCCTCATAAGAATCGCGCAATGAACGGACTGAATCTGAAGCATAAGATCCTATGGTATATAATAGCATCAATTTAAAATTATTATCTGACACATCATCGCTGTTGAAAAGCCAATCAAGGCCTGCTGAATAAATATTAAGGCCGTCAATGATAATCTTTAAATCAGAATTTAAATCTTTTAACTTAGAAAAACATTCCTTGACACCAAACTCGACCATTACCTGCTTACTTTCTGAAAAAGCAATGTTTGCATATGACGATTTGTAAACTTTAATCACTTCATCTACCGCATCAACAAAATACTCGTTATCGTTTCCCGCTTTCTTCATCTGTTCAAGAAATTTTATTCTTTTTTCATCTGTTTCTTTAATAGCAATAGCTTTAGAAAGATTTTTATAGTATTCAGCAGCTGAATCGGAGATTTTTTCTATATCACCTACAAGTGTATAATACTGGTTAATCTCATTTATAAATCCATACTTATTTGAAAACTCAATAGCATCTGATAACGATTGTTCTTTAATTAGTTTGTCAACATTATCAAGATACTCTGTGTTAGCATAATCAAATACATTTTTTACAATATCCTCTGTAATTTCAAAAGTTTTCTTTTCAAAATTATCACTATACTCATCGCTTTTTACAGAGAAATTAAGATAATCCATTATAATTAATACATATAAATCCTTTTGCCAATTAGCTGTCTTAACCAAGTCTCCGCTTAAAATATTTCTGAGATTTTTCCAAAATCCACTGGTAAATACAAGTAAATCATCACCAATTAAAGCTTCGGATATGTTTTTGTAAGTATATTTATGCATAAGTGCCAATGACATCATAGGAATGCAGTCAGATTTACCATTTTTTCCTATAATGCCATTCATTATACAATCAGCCACATATAGCGTTACATTATCGTACGCAAATGAAGAATTGCCTTGATCATTCATATTCTCAGCAGTTACCGTTATGTTCAAGCTACTTAATATGCAAATAACCAAAAGCAAAGATACAAATGATTTCATTATTCGTTTCAATTAGCCCCCTCCTCTGCTACCAATTTCTGAAGATTCTCAGGATTGAATTCAGACAAAGTTTTAACCTTTATAACCGAACTTTTGGGATTTGTCTGATAAAAAGTATTTGTTTCGTCATCATAGCTCATTAAACTATCAGAGTTAGATATTACCAAACTAAAATTATTTTCATAATTAAAAGATACAGGTTCTGCCATCAATACATCATTTATAAGATATAAATCCCAAATGTCACCGTTAATATCAACATAACAAGATTTGTATACTGGATGTTTTGTTTCAGAAAAGGGCTCAATATCAGTAGATGTCCCGACAAAATCCCCTGTTTGAGAATACTCTGTCATAATAATACAATCAGTAAAACCATAACTTTGAAATGTTTTAAAAGCATCACTCTCTGTCAGTACATTTGAAGAATCATTCAAATTTGTTTCTGATAATATTTCTGAATATTTGTTGTAATAAGCTTTTGCACTTATCTTATTTCCTTCTGAACTATTTGAAACGATATTATAATTCAAATATTCATAAACAGAAATTTCCCCATAATTATTCGTAATTCCAAAGCTGTAAAAAATATTGGATACAAACGGTATTTCGACCACATTAAAATATACTAACACCCCGGTTATGGCGCTCAACAAAATAGCAGCAGCTAAAAGAATTATCACGAATTTAATTATAAACCACTTAATTTTCTGACCTGTTGATCGCATTACCTTTCTCGTTACTTTTTCTGCCTTTGCCTCAGCTTTTTGATTATATTTATCCGCAACAGTTTTAACCTTATTTTCGGTCTTTACCATTATTTTTGCCGCGGATTTTTCTGACTTTTTTTCGGCTTTCTGATTAGCTTTGGCAATAATTTTGTCTGTTTTTTGAGTGCATTTCCTTTTTACTTTTAAAGTCGCTTTCTCCGCCTTTTCTTTAGCCTTTATTTCTTTTTTAGAAATACCCGGTGTTCCGTTTTGTACACCATAATCAACATTTTTGGCAACTTCATCATTACCGCCAAAAGAAATATCAACCATATTTTCATTACTTTCTGCAATTTTATCTGAATCACATTTAGGACAAAAACCATTGTCATTCAATGCAGAACCACACTTACCACAAAATTTAGGCATTTTTCACCCTCCTGTTTTATCATTTTTCTGATTTCTTAAATCAAAATAAGGACCATTAATTTGCTTTATTGGAATACCAACTTTATTTTTCTTCCACTCAATCTCTGTGTAACCGTATATATTTTTAAATTGAGATAAAGCCGAATCATATATCATACCTGACTTTTTTGCTTTTTCCTTTTTGTCCCCTATTTTATACGAACCCGTAAAATAAACACAATTATCATAAGCGGATATTTTATATACATAATCTTCTGTTGTCAAAATTTCATTTTCATCTCTGTTATCGAGATAGATTTTATTTATAGTTATAGAATCAGCACCGCTCTGCCCATATTCACCTATAATATAGTACAATATGTTATTTTCTACATCTATCGTATAATTGTAAGCCCCGCTTTCAGTTAAATATTCAAAATCAGAACCATCGATCTTAATTCTGCAAACTCTGCTTTTTCCTTCTTTTCTATAATCAATAAAATAGAGATAATCATCATATACACTCATATCACCGCAAAGATTATTACAAATGGCAGCATTGGCATATGTATATGAACCATAACATTCATAAAAATCGTCCAAAAGCTTTACCTTATTGCTGCCATCGCACTTCATTTTATATATTCCCGCTTCGTTACGATCAATTGTATATCGATTGTTTTCTTTATCTCCGGAAAAATGATAACCGTTATTATAAAAATAAATCAAATCATTTTTTATTGTATAATCAGAAACTATTTCATCCTCAATTAATTCTAATGCAGAGCCATTTTTGCTAATTTTCCCTATGCGATAAAAATAATTATAATTACCAGACAAAATAATCGAGGGTACATAATTGAAATATATATAATCTCCGTAGGAATGCAAATTTATCAGTTTTCCTGCGTAAATATCAATTCCACCTTTTTGTTCATCATATAAAACACTTTGTTTAAAAACATCTTTATCCAATAATTCCTCTCGTACTAATTCGTCTTTATTCTTAAATGTAAATTTATAAAGTATGCCTACACCACCATCCTCAATTATTGCAAAAATATTTGTACCATCATAAGTAAAAGAGTTTTCATTCAAGCTTACGATTTTAAGATCAGTATCATTTTGGTCATTTTCATCTATATATTTTACGGGTATAACCGAATCATCGTTTTCAATTCTGACCAAGCACGCTCCACCAGCATAATAACTGTTTCCATTATTCTTGAAAAATAACTTTTGGTTAGTTGATTCACAAAATGATTTCTCTCCACCTGAAGCAGATAAAGCCGAAAAGTCAATTATTTTAAAACAAACGAATCCGCAGATTGCAAGAGCCAAAGCGGTAATCATAACAAATAGTAACAGCTTACGCTTGTTTTTGACTACCTTGTTTTTTTCTTTTACTACATGATTATCAATACAAACAGAACATTTTCCGTTTGCATCCAGCAAAGAACCGCATCTACCACAAAATTTAGACATTTATATTTCTCCGTTCATAATACAAATTAATATACATCAATCAAGTTCATAGTACTTAAAATTACCATCTATAAATACTCCGTCAACAAAACAATATCTGATGGTTTCAATATTCACATACTCGCTACCGTCTATTTCACACGGAGTACTACCGTTTTCTGTCACTTTTCCAACTCCTACGAGATTGGAATTAACGCTTGGATTGCCCAAAAAGCCCACATAGTAAACATCATTCGAATTTACCAAATCAATTGGGAATGACATAAATGTAAAATCTTTACTGTCAATCTGCGCTTTTTTACCGTTTTCGAGATTATATATATAGTACTTTTTATTACTCAAATCGACGGAATCAGTATATATTACAGTATTTTCGCCAACAATAGTAGCCGGCAAAGTAGCGTCAGGAACTTTATTCGAGTTCTTAACTGTTCCGTTTTTATCTATCGTATAAATATACTGATCATAGACTTTACTTTCATTGGATTTGGCATCATATTTATACTTAAATGAAATAAAATGCAGCTTATCATCGGCTAAAACACTGCCATTCAGTGTACTTCCCGTGGCAACCTGAGTGATTTTTTCTGTGTCAAGGTCCATAGCATTTACGGTATTATTTTTAATTAATTCTACATTCTGCGACACAATGTCTGTAGAATAATAAATTTTATTACCTAAGCGGTACGCATTTTCTGCTCCTGCAAGTTCACTTTTAGATTTGCTTTTTGTATCATACTTCTGTAAAGTACCGTTTTCAAAAGCCTGATCAACATAATAAATGCAACCCTTGTAATAGCCAACAAAAAATATTTCGTGATCTGCACTGAACACTTTTTCCAAATTACTTCCGTCAATATTTACTGAATAAATATCATCCTGATAATATATCTGACTACCGTTTCCGTTTGTTAAATACATTTCGTTTTTATTACCATCTGCATCACATGTATTTGTAACAGAGAAATAAACTGTATTTCCGTCAGACATAAGGTGACCTGAATTTGTCTGATCAACTATTTTTTTACCACTTTCAAACATTGTATTTTTGTAATAAATAGCGTTGCCGTCAGAGCAGATGTACTTATCGTCTGCCATAACAAGGTAATTATTGGCCACATAATCGTGTTTGTTTGCAGATACAGATAACTTGGTTTCGGAATTGCCGATAATTAACGGATACACTTCTTTATCGTCTTCATCATCGGCTTTTTCGTAATAAGTCTGAAAATATTCATACTGGGTTTCACCAAGAAGATTTTTTGCATTTTCAAATGACTGACCGATTGTCTTTGAAGTCATCAAACTCTTAACAATATTCTCCATAAACAATGGACCGTAACCTTTTATGGTATATTTTGCCTTGTTTGTTTTATCAGCATTATTTTCTCTGAAAATGTTGACCGAATTATGGAAACCGACTACTGCACCTGCATCGGGAATACTGCTTGCCAGGTCATAATCAATTTCTTCATTTTCACCGAAAGCTAAACAGCTGTCAATCAATACTATGGAATTCTTAAGACTACCGTCTCCGTAATATGTTGAAAAGAAATTTGGAGAAATGCAATAAACCGTTCCGTCAACATAGTTTCTACGAATAATATTGTGCTGGTTCAAATCAAATTTGTAACTCTTGTCTTTTTCTTTCGTACATTCCTCATATGTACAAATTATAGAATATGTATTAAACGGACTTTTTACCCTGTCTCCGTGTGCGGCAATTAAAACAAGCTGTTTTCCTGAAAGTTGCGTCTTGTACTGCTCTACTGTTGGATTAACAGCTAAATCTGTTTTCATTCCATCAGATGTCCATTTGTTCTGATAGTCTTTGTAGAAATCAAGTATTGCGTCATTATCTTTATACCAATCGTACATAATGACAGCATTCACATTATCTCCGCTGTTTTCGGTCTTTTCTTTGCTTGTTTTATTTTTTATATTTGAAGTTGTCAATGTGTTTTTCATAGAAGTATCAGCCACACCGCCGTTAATCATTCCGTTACTGTTGTCATTCATTTCAACACTTACGCATCCCATACAACCGTTTGAGTATAAATAGGAGTATGTTTTTGAGCCTTCGTCAAATGTAATCGAATCCTGTAAAATTAACGAACCGTTTTCTTCTGAAGATAATTTTTTCAGAAGTTTTTCAACTTCCTCCGCTCTTTGTTCAATTGACTTATTCTTAAAATTCTTATCACTTAACAATGTCTGTATTTCTTTGTCAGCATTATCCATTGCTGATAGCTCATCATCACTCCAATCATCTTTTACTTGTATTTCAATGGTATTTGACACATAATATCTTAATCCATCTTTTAATACTGCATGGTATTTTAATGTTTTATTTGTATTTTCTTTGATATTTGCAGACGCAACAAAAAAATTTTCTTTATTATCCTTGTCGTTATATGAAAAATCAGATAAATGTGTATCGGGATTTTCGCAGTATAATTCCAAAGATGAAAATTTGATTTCCGGCTCACAATAAAAATTAACAACATTTTCTTTATCATCAGAAGTGAAAACAAAAGCTTTGTCAGATTCAATATTGAACAATCCGGATGATTTTATTCCTAATGATTCACTTATCTGAGTTGGAATTACATCAAAATAATCCAACGAAAAAAAAGCTATTGCTGCTACAAACACTACTGCAACAACTATTATAGAAATTCTGATTATTGACTTATGTTTTGCCTTTTTTCTATCTTTATTAATTTCTTCCTGAATAATTGTTTCCTTGTCACATTGCGGACAAAATCCTGTAATCTCATCAAGTTTCGAACCGCATTTTCCGCAAAATTTTGACATTTTTCAACTCTCCCATACACAAAAATTTATAAAAGGGGATAGTGCATACCATCCCCCTTCTAAGTAATTACATATACTTATTTATTAAATTGTCAATCATAGGTATAACAATTGTTCCCTGATTAAGTGATTTAAGTCCTAATATAATAAACAATACGGCTTTTACAAAATCAAGAGCTCCAATGATAAATCCTACAATTGAGGATATAAACGGAATAGCAAAAGAACCGCCGAATATTTCACAAAAACTGCTTATCAATGTTATAAAATCGGGTATCAGACCAACAATTGATGATACAAGGGCGAAAATAATGTAAAGAACTGCCGCCTTAACGCTTGTTCTTCTGAGCCATTCATTATCTTCGACCAAAAGAACATATCCCACCATGATCATTATCAACAGCAAACCATTAAACAATCCTGAAAAATAGACCGCCGCACCCAATAATCCAACTGATATTCCTAATTTTGTTTTCTGCATTTTAATCTCTCCTTAATTTATTACTTTAATATTAATTTGGTGCCACATTCGGTACAAAAGTCAATACTTTCATCAGCCGTTTCAAAACCGCAGTTTGGACAAGTTTTTGTCTTTTCAAATGTCTGGACAACTTCTTTGGGTGTCGCCAAATCATTACTATCGTTCTGAACATCAATCATTTTAGTTCCGCAGTTATTGCAAAAGAACACTTCTGAATCATTTGAAGTGTATCCGCAATTCGGACACTTTTTATACGACTGAAGTTGTTGTTCACCGCTCTCAACACCTGTTTTTTCTTCATCCTGCGGCATTGGATTACCGCAAGATGTGCAGAAACGCATTCCCTTTTTTACATACTTTCCGCATTTATCACATTTTATTGTATCTTCATCATATGTCTGAACAGGTACTCGTTTAGGCATAGGTGCACCGCACGAGTTACAAAAAGCAGAATTTATGGATACTTCTCCACCACATTTCTCGCATCTGACAACGCCTTTAATTAATTGAACCTGCTCTTTATATTCAACAATTTTCTTTTCTGACTGACGAATAGATTCAAGCATACCTTTGAAATCATCTTCACAATCATTACCGTGCATAGACACATAAAACTTACCTATCTGATAATAGTTATTGTTTATGCTTTTTTCTTCATCAGAAATCATTGAATTGATTTTTGCCACTTCTGCCATATCTTTTGTCTTTTTAACGGCAGATTGTCCTGTTTGTGCAAGTTTTTTTCCTAATTGATCAAATAATGCCATTTTTATTTCCCTACTCCTAATGTAAATTAATAAATCAATGTCAAGTATCCAATAACCAATAATAAGTAAATTATCAGATATTATGACATATATCACCTAATTCAAATTGCTTAACAGAAGAACATATAATACATTCTTACTTATTACTGCCGTTTGGTTCTATGTAACACAATCCACTTTTTGAATTACTATCAGAATTTCCAACAATTTTAAAGGAACACGAAATATTATTATCCTCATTAACAATAAGTAAATTACTTTCTTTGGAATCCCACGAAAACGGTTTTAAGTTATAACGACTTAACCCATAACTGTCAAGATTCTTATTAATACTGTTGAGGGCATCCTTTTCAGATGAAAATTTCCCTTTCTTTTCAGAATAAAATCTTGGTTGTGGTGAGTCAGAATCAATTGAAACCTGAGTTACTCCGTTAAAATAAAGACTTTCTCCATTACTTATATCAAAATAACTAATGCTTTCAGCCTCCGGCATAGCACTTATATGATCACATGAAAACTGTATTCCGAAGGGACTGTCATAATCGTTTTCTTTATATCTTTCAATTTCAAAAAATACATTTATATTTCCAAGACTGTCTTCAACAGAATAATACGGTGGATTTGATGTACTGTATATTTCGGAATCATCCTTAAACTCTGACGACCTTATGATAATCGATTTACCGTTAGTATCAGGCACTATTGCAAAGTGATACTCTATTTCTGAATGTTTTGGCAATCTTAAATATGTTATAAAAAGCTTTCTGGATATATCTGAGTTTTTCTTAAAACTGCCATTTCTTGCAATGTAGGAAGCATAATGAAGTTGTATTGTATCGTATGTTTTTGTGTTTTCGTAATCCGAATAATCTTTTTCTACTGTTACAGTAAATATATCATCTACATCGTCATTATTTAAATCCGCTATAATCCAACCCACGAGTATATTTTTAAATTTATCGCAATTAAAATATACCGTTTTGGTTTTTAAATCCGCATTGGATTCTAAACTTATTTTAGAATCCAACATCCGATATTTAGGAACAATTTTGCTTTTCAAATAATCCTCTGCCGATATTTCTCTATCTGCAGCAGTAGTTTCGACGCTTTCTCCACTTATTTTACTTTGGGCATGAGAAACCTCTTTATCTGTACACGCTGTAATAAATACTGCAATGTATGCCGACAGTAAAGCACTTATCAATATCTTTTTTAATAATTCCAACACACTTAATACCTCATAATTTTTTCAGATATCAAATTTTCAAAATAAAAAATATGCAGATATAAACGCTTTTTGCTGTATATGCCAAAGAATCCTAACATAGTTATTTTGGGTAAATACATCACATTCAACAAAATAATTATACAATAATCTGTATAATTTATCCATGGCAAAAAGTTACATCAAGTTGCCTATTTTTTACATAATTCTGCAAAAACAAATAAAATCTTTCGTTTTTATAGAAATTATGCTATACTGATTGCATAGATTGCATAAGTTTTAAGTGAAACTTTCACAATATGGGCTAATTAGGGGGAATTAAATATGAACATATTGGTTTGTGATGATGATTTTTCAATTGCAAATAGCATTGCAGAATACATAAAAAATAAGTTTAAACACGAAGTATTTGTTTCTATTAACAGAGAAGAGGCTCTGAATGTAATACATTCAGAAAATATTGATTTGTTGATTATTGACATTGTTCTCAAAGATGACAACGGAATTTTTCTTGCGGAAGATATTCAAAAAGATCAATCTAACATAAAAATTATTTTTATAACAGGCTATGGAAATGTGTACTATGAAAATATTTATGAGCATATTACTCCACAGGGATTTCTTGAAAAAACGATTCAGTACAACATTCTGAACTTTTTCATTAAACAGGCTGAAAATGAATATAAGAAAAAAACTGCAAAATTAAAAATTTCCTATGATTTTAAAGAACACCTGATTCCGATTGACAGTATCCTATACATCCAAAGTTCTAAACGAGTTTGTGAAATTATCACCGACGACAAAATCTATCGTTGCTACAAAAAACTTTCTGATTTTCCAAAGGAGTTGCCCGAATATTTCGCAAGATGCCACCAGAGCTATATTGTAAACGCAAATTATATTGCCTCTTATCAATCAGGGCAATTTACTTTGACAAACGGAGCTATTATTCCGATAAGCGATTCTTACGCTAAAAATGCTAAAAATTTATATCTTATGAATTTCGGAGGATAAACAATGTTACTTGTTTTTGCAACTATATTAGACTTAATTACAACTGCTACTTTTCTTCAGTATCCACTGCAACTGCTTACATTAAAAAAGGACAAACCTATTTACAAAATTATAATGGGAATGTTCTTTGTTTTTACAATGATTATTTCTTTTTTATCCAGAACAAACGAGGAATTTAATGCTAATCCATTTAAACCTATTGTTTTATTTGGAGTGATTGCCGTAACATTTTTCACTTGTTTCAGCGATAAAATCTCTCAGAAAACAATAGCCTATGTTCTGTTCATTGCTTCAATGTGTATAACAGAGCTTTCGGTTATGGCGTTATTTACTTTTATGGGATTTTCATTGCGTGACGATAAAGTTGCAAATGTACTCAGCAATGTTGTGGCTATTCTTGTTCTTTGGATTTTACTTTTAATATGCAAAAAAATTTTTGATAAAAATCTTAAGCACAAAAATTATTCATCAAGAATGTGGCAATTTGATATTATCATAGTTTCACAGCTTATGTGCAGTTCGGCAATCGCCATTTCCGTATATAACAATAACAACTTTGAACTGACAAGTGCAAATATCATACTTTGGATTTTTGTCATTGCAACAATCATATGTATGGTTATATGTGACATCGCACTTTACAAAGTTTTGCTTGTAAATTCTGAAAATCACGATTTAAAAGAAGCACTCGAACTTTCTAATTTAAAGAACGAACTAGGACTTGAATACTACAACAAAATGAAAGTAAGTATTGCCGAAACAAGAAAAATGAATCACGATATCAGTAATATGATTACAGTTGTAAAAGCTATGGTTAATGATAACAATGATAATAATAGTGAACGAGCAAACGCAATTATCCAAGATTTGACCGAAACTCTTGAGAACAACAAAATCAGAAAATTCTGTGACAATGAATTAGTCAATATTATTATGATTAACAAATATGACACCATAAAAGCAAATCATATTGAGTTTTCAAGCAACTTGAATGTTCCGAATAACATCAATGTCAAAAACACAGATCTCTGTAGATTGTTTACCAATATAATTGATAACGCAATAGAGTCTTGTGTTAGTTCTAATGATAAAGGTAAAGTATTTATTATTCTTTCATCGCAAATTAAAGATAATAACTTTGTAGTAAAATGCATCAATTACTGCGACCATAATATTACCGATAACATTGATAATTTACAATCCACAAAGCCAAATCATAAAGGACTTGGTATTGAAATCCTAAAAAATATTACCGAATCATATTCAGGCGATTTCACAGTAAGTTGTGAAGATAATACTTTCACTACAATAGCATTGTTAAAAATCTGATTATTACAAACAGCACCCACATCATTACGACATGAGTGCTGTTTTGTTGTGACTAAAAGTTTTTTATGCTATAATAAAATCATCTTTTAACTCCAATAACGATAGCTTAAATTGGTAAATTATAATTCTCTCATTGAGTTATAACAAGTAAAAATCCACTTTGCACCCCCTACTCAAAAGCTATCGTTATACGGTTGATTTTGGAAGTAGTCTGCACCCCCCTAACTGACTACTATTTGACTACTTTTGGAAAATCTAATATGCCACATTTTGCCTTGATTTGCGTGTTTAGAGGGAATTTTAAAAGTGATATTCATTCCTGTTATACTCATTTTGCCTTGCAAATCACTGCATATTACGGCAAATCGGGAGGAATTGTACTTTGATTAAAATAATGTTTGTGTGCCATGGGAATATTTGTCGGTCGCCTATGGCGGAGTTTATATTCAGGGACATGGTTAAGAAGGCAGGAATTGCGGACAGGTTTGTTATTGAATCTTCCGCTACAAGTACGGAGGAGATATGGAACGGGATTGGAAATCCTGTTTATCCGCCGGCTAAGCGTGAGCTTGCAAAACACGGAATCGGTTGTGACGGCAAGAGGGCTGTTCAGCTCAAAAAATCCGACTATGACAAGTACGATTATTTCATCTGTATGGACTCTAATAATATCAGAAACACTATGCGAATTTTCGGCGATGACAAAGACGGAAAGGTTTGCAAGATGATGAGCTTTGCAGGTATGAATCGTGATGTATCGGATCCGTGGTACAGCGGTGATTTTGAGCAGGCATACAACGATATTTACAGCGGATGCAAAGGACTTTTTGAAAAATTTAAAGGCAAAGCTTAATTTTGTTGTTAATATGCACAAAGATTTTTGATCGTATATGTGCAAAATCTAAAACACATTTAATTGACACAATAAATAAACGATGTTAAAATTGTGACAGGTTGTCATATGACTGCCTGTCACATTTATTTTGGAGGATTTTTTATGATAAAAAACACCTTTTATAATCTTCCCGAAGAAAAGCGTCAGAGAATCACGGACGCAATATTCAATGAGTTTGCCGGTTCATCGGGAGAGAGAGTCAGCATAAACAATATTATAAAGAACGCAAACATTTCGAGAGGCAGTTTTTATCAGTACTTTGACGATAAGGTTGACCTTGTGGAGGTTATGACACGCTCATTTATCAACTTTTCACTTGAAAAAGCTACAGAGGTTATCTCTCGCACTCACGGCGACATATTTGTAACTTATGATTTGCTTTTTGAAATTCTATGCGAATGTTCAAAGAATGCAAAACAAAGTATCATTATGAAGAATCTCATCAAAAATATAAAGGCAAATGACAGTCTTGTTTCGGAATATTTTATCAACCGTTTCAAAGGCGTTGCAGAACTTGTCAGCGTTACAAACAATTTTGACAGAAGTAACCTTAAATATACTTCAGATGAAGATGTGAAGTGTCTTTCACAGATTCTCACTCAGGTGCTTAAGAATGCCGTGTTCAATGTTTTTGTAATAGGAAAACCTTTTGACGAGGTTCACAGGGAGTATCACAGAAAACTTGAAATTATCAAAACAGGTGCAATTGCAGATTAAGTTTAATATTCATGCAACCGGTTGCGGCCGATTTCAACAGAAAATGTAAACCTAAGTTGGTAGAAATTGCATTTAATATGAAATATACTCATAGATAAAAAGCACAAACAAAGGAGTAATCAATGTTATCTAAAATCAGCGTAAAAAAGCCGATGACGGTATTGGTTGCGGTTGTACTTGTTCTGGTTCTGGGTATTGTGTCATTTTTCAAGATGACGCCCGACCTTTTACCGAATATGGACTTTCCCTATGCCGTTATCATGACCACCTACGCAGGTCAGACGCCCGAGGCGGTTGAAACAACGGTTTCAAAGCCTCTTGAACAGTCGATGTCGGCAATTGACGGTGTTAAGGAGATCACCTCTACCTCATCTGACAACTATTCACTTTTGATGATTGAATTTGAGGACGGCACAAATATGGACAGCGCAACTGTTGATATGCGTTCAAGCCTTGACACAATCAAAGGCAATTGGCCTGACGGAGTCGGAACACCGTACCTCATCAAAATCAACCCGAATATTCTCCCCGTTGCAATGACGGCGGTTGACTTTGAAGGCAAGTCGCAAACAGAGCTTTCGGATTATGTCACAAACGAACTTTTGAATGAACTTGAAGGCATTGACGGTGTTGCCTCTGTTTCTGACAAGGGCATTGTTACGGAACAGGAAAATGTCGTACTTTCACAGGATAAGCTTGACAAGCTTAATAAGAAGATTTCCGCTGCACTCGATAATCAATTCGGTGATGCGGAGGACAAAATTGCCAAAGCTAAAAAGGAATTGCAGGATAATATCGGCAAAGCCAAGGACGGTCAGGGTACTGTTTCATCTTCAATTGAGCAAATCAACTCACAGCAGGAGGCCGTTTCAAAACAGCTTGCCGATGCACAGAACAAGGCTGAAAGCGGTAAAACACAGCTTTTGTCGGCAAAGATGCAGTTGCTTGACCGAAAGGCAAGCCTTACCTCAACAAAGACCTTGCTTGAAACCGCTTATCAGGGTTTGCTTGAACTGAAAACTACCTATGATGAACTGACTTCCGAGCAGTCACAGCTTACGCAAAAACTTGAACAGCTTTCAAAATTCAACGAGCAGTATCAGGAAATTATTCGGAAAATGAACGATGTCCTCCCCGACAGCGGGGAATACAAGGCACTTCAACAGCAGATTGACGAGCTTAACAAGGCGCTTGAGCCTTACGGAATCAAGGCTCCCGATATCGCAAAAACAATGCAGACAGTTCAGAATTCCATTAACAAAAGTGCAGAGGCACTTCAAAATGTTGAAAATTCACTTAAAAAGCTCGGAACTTCGGGAGATAAAATCGACTCTGCATTAAGCGAAATGTCGGATAAAATCTCACAAATCAACTCGGGCATTGCACAGCTTGACAACGCAATTTCGGGACTTGACGATAAATCGGTTTCGGTTGATTCCGCTCTTGCCCTCATTTCACAACAACAGTCAAGTGCAGACTTTAAAATGTCCTCTGCCATGTCAACTCTCACTTCAAAACAGAGTGAACTCAACAGCGCACTCACACAGCTTTCGAGTGCAGAAAAACAGATTGAAACATCCGAAAAAGAACTTGCAGATAAAAAGAAAGAGGCAAAAAGCAAGGCTGATGTGAGCAACACGGTCACACTTGATACCATTTCTTCAATTCTAACGGCACAAAACTTTTCAATGCCGGCAGGCTATGTTACCGATGACGATAACAATAAATTCATGGTTCGTGTCGGCGACAAGGTGAATGATGAAAAAGAGATGAAGTCGCTTGTGCTTTTTGACACAGAAATTGACGGAATAGGAGTTATTCATCTTGAAGATGTTGCAGATGTTTTTGTTGCCGATAATTCCGACGAAACCTTTGCAAGAATCAACGGCAACCCCGGTATTGTATTGAGCTTTTCAAAGTCAAGCAACACAGCATCTTCTACCGTTTGCGAAAACATTAACGCAAAGCTTGATTCGCTTTCAAAAGAGGTTGACGGACTTCACTTTACAAGCCTTTATAATGAAGGCGACTACATTAACCTTGTAATCAACAGCGTTTTGCAGAACCTCCTTATGGGTGCGGTTCTCGCAATTATTATCCTTTTCCTCTTTCTCAGAGATATCAAACCGACGCTCATTGTTGCCTGCTCAATTCCGATAAGCGTTGTGTTTGCAATCGTTCTTATGTATTTCAGCGGTGTAACACTCAATATGATTTCGCTGTCGGGACTTGCGATAGGAGTCGGTATGCTTGTTGACAACTCGGTTGTTGTTATCGAAAATATCTACCGACTGAGAAGTATGGGCGTTTCGCCGATTAAGGCGGCACTTAACGGTGCAAGACAGGTTGCCGGCGCAATTACGGCATCAACTCTCACCACAGTATGCGTGTTCCTGCCGATTGTATTTGTTGAAGGCATCACCCGTCAGCTGTTTGTTGACCTTGCGCTCACGGTTACATATTCACTTATTGCAAGCCTTATTGTTGCGCTGACGCTTGTTCCGGCCATGGGACAGAGAATGCTCCGCAATATGAAACCTAATTCCGCTCCGAAGGACGGAAAAATCAAGAAGGCATATGAACGCTCACTTCGTTTCGTATTAAAGCACAAAGTTCCTGCAATTCTCGTTGCAGTTGCACTTCTGTTTACAAGTGCAGGTTTTTGTCTGATGAGAGGTTTCAGCTTTATGCCTGATATGAGCAGTACACAGATTCAGGTATCATTGAAGCTTGACGATAACGCAACCTTTGAAGAAACAGTTAAAGAGGGCGAAAAGCTCAACGATTTGCTTTCAAAATATGACCAGTTTGAAACCGTAGGCGTTATGGCGGGCAACTCGTCAAGCCTTATGGGACTTACAGGCGGTTCATCGTCAAATGATGCCGGCTCACTTATGGCATATGCCGTTCTCAAGGATGATTTTACAAAACAGAGCGGTGAGATTTCAAAGAAGATTGAAAAGGATCTTGAAAGCCTTGACGGTGAGGCTGCCGTAAGCGGCGGCACTTCAAGTTCAATGTCAAGCCTTATGGGTGACGGTTCCGTTCAGATTACGCTCTACGGCGATGACCTTGACACACTCAAAAGCACTGCCGAGGATATCGGCAAGACACTTGAAAAGGTTAAAGGCGTTGCATCGGTTGACAACGGCATCGGTGCTGTTTCTCCCGAAATCAAGGTTACTATTGACAAGTCAAAAGCCGCTGAAAAGGGACTTACCGTTGCACAGGTTTATCAGCAGGTTGCCGCTGCAATTTCAACAGAAAAAAACGCTGCCACTATTACGAATGATGACGGCAATGATATGAATGTTGTGGTTGTAAAGGACGACAGCGAAATCGTTACTCCGAAAAATCTCCGTGACCTCGACATAACTTATACGGATAAGAGCGGTAACGAAAAGACAGTTAAACTCTCCTCTGTTTCGGATATTTCAAAATCTGAAACTATGGATAAAATCAGCCGTGAAAATCAAAAGCGTTACCTTACAATCAGCGCCGAAGTCAAGGACGGCTACACGCTTACATCTGTTTCAAACAATGTAAAATCCGCAATGAACGATTACAAGCTCCCGAAAAGCTGTTCAATCGACTACGCAGGTTCAGACAAAATGACAATGGAGGCAGTTTCACAGCTTATGCTTATGCTCCTGCTCGGCATTATTCTCATCTACCTCATTATGGTTGCACAGTTCCAGAGCCTTAAATCACCGTTCATTATTATGTTTACAATTCCGCTTGCATTTACGGGCGGCTTCCTCGCACTTTTAATCACAGGATTTGACATCAGCGTTGTATCGCTTGTCGGTTTTGTAATGCTCTGCGGTATCATTGTAAACAACGGTATCGTACTTGTTGACTACATCAACAAACTTCGTATTGACGGCAAAGAAAGAATTGAGTCAATTGTTGAGGCAGGCAAAACCCGTATGCGTCCTATCCTCATAACCGCACTCACAACCGTTCTCGGTCTTGTTGTTATGGCTCTCGGCATAGGCACAGGTGCTGAAATGATGCAGCCTATCGCAATTGTCTGCATCGGCGGTCTGCTCTACGCAACATTTATGACGCTATACATCGTTCCCGTTATTTACGATTTGTTCAATAAAAAGGAACTCAAAAAAGTAAGTGACGAAGACCTTGAATTTATTGACGAATAAAACATACTAATAAAACACACCCCCGACTTAACCGTTTGGCACAGTCGGGGGTGTTGTTTTTTGAATATCAGGTCAGTCCTTTATAATATCGGCACATTGACCGTTTGTAAGACGGATTAAATCTTCTGGTTTTAAATCAATTTGATAACCGATTTTTCCTGCGCTGACAATGATTTTCGGAATTGACTCTGCTGTAATGTGGAAGGTTGTCTTGAACTGCTTTTTCATTCCGAGAGGTGAACAGCCTCCACGCACATAACCCGTGACCTTTGTAATGTCCTTTACGGGAATCATTTCAACCGACTTTTCACCTACGCTCTTGGCACATTTTTTAAGGTCAAGCTCATGGTCAACAGGAACTACGAAAACATAATAATCTCTGCCCATGCCCTTTGTGACAAGAGTTTTGAAAACATAATCGGGATTTTGATTCATAAGCGTTGCAACCGTTACTCCGTCAACAGCATCCTTGCCGTGGGGATATTCATGGTGAGTATATTCAACCTTTTCTTTGTCTAAAATTCTCATTACATTTGTCTTGATTTCTTTCATAAATACACAATCCTCCATGCATATTGCCATCTTGTTATTACCCTCACATAATACAACTTTTCGCATCGGATTTCAACCTTGATTTATTTGCAATTTTATTAAAATAATGTTAGAATAAATTCAGAAGTTATTCGAGGTGGAAGATTTCGTCCCCGTCCACACGCTGATGGCTTGACAAAGTGAAACCTTGAGAGATGCAGGAGAATGGGACGCCTGCCGAATAACCGTAGCTTTGAAAGCCGTTCCGAATTTTTTCGGGACGGCTTTCTTCTGTTTTACAGACTAAAATATCGCTGTTTTACCCACAACACGCAAGATAATAAGCAAGTCAGTAAGCAAGATAGTAAGTAAGATAATAAGCAAGTTATTGATAAATTCAATTGAATTTGGTATAATTAAAAACAGAATAAGTGCAAGGAATGGTTAATATGTCAGACTACACACCGCCGTTTTCAATATCAAATAAAATGCTCGGATTTGTATCATCAATTTCTGAGAAGATAGGTAAAATCAGCAATTATAATGATTTTGAATCAAAACCTCAGTTAAGAAAAAACAATAGAATCAAGTCCATCTATTCTTCACTTGCCATTGAGGCTAACTCGCTTTCGATTTCAGAAGTGCGTGATGTAATCAACGGACACATTGTTTTAGGTCCGCAAAGAGAAATTCAAGAAGTAAAAAACGCATACGATGCCTATGACAACCTTAACAATATAAATCCTTATTCTGTAACAGAGCTAAAAAAATACCACGGCATAATGACATATGCTCTTGTCAATGAATCGGGAAAATTCAGAAACGGTGAAGAAGGTGTGTTTGACGGTGACAAATGCATTTTTATGGCTCCGCCTGCACATTTTGTGCCGTCATTGACAGATGATTTGTTTAAATGGATGAACAGTGAAAAAAATAATGTTCACCCACTGATTTTGTCATCTGTTTTTCATTATGAATTTGTTTTTATTCATCCGTTTTCTGACGGAAACGGTCGCATGGCAAGGCTTTGGCAGACTGCAATTTTGACAAAATGGAAACCAATTTTTCAATACATTCCTATTGAAAGTCAAATTCAAAAATATCAGGACAGATATTACAAGTCAATTTCAAAATGCCATGTTGAGGGTAACTCAAATATTTTCATAGAATTTATGCTTGAAATGATTGACGAAATTCTTACCGAAATTATTTCACAAACCAAATCCGATATTCGGCAGATGAATGATTATGTAAAAAAGTTGCTTGATGTTATGGAATTTGATGTTTCCTATAATACTGCGGAACTTTTGGATAAGCTGAATTTAAAATCAAGGGAAACTTTCAGGAAAAATTATCTTAATCCTGCACTCGAAATGAATCTGATTCAGATGACTGTTCCCGATAAGCCGACAAGCCGCAATCAGCGGTATATAAAAAATAATTTTTAAAACTTTTAAACACCGTATTATGCGGTGTTTTTTCTTTTATCGCAAATTAATGCTGTAAAACCACTCGCAAATGCGGTCACAGGGAAGAAAATGATAAAAAACTGGGCAAACTTTAATGTATGTTGATTGCTTTTTTAAAATAATTGTGCTACAATTTAGGAATAGAATAAACAAAATAGTGTATTCTTCAAAAATATTTTTATGCATTTTTTAGCAAAGGAGGATAACAATGGCAAAAGATATGCTGGACGCCATTTACAATGCCGAAGAGGATTGCAGACAGCGTGAGGCAAATGCACGAGCAGAATCAGCAGAAAAGGTTGAACAGACAAAGGCAGATGCCAAACAGGTTGTGCTTTCGGCAAAGGAAAAGGCACAGAAGGATGCCGATATGCTTTTTGAAAAGACTGCGAAAGAGGGCAAAAAAGAGCTTGAGAAAGCCTCTGAAAAGGCAAATCTTGAGTGCGACATTCTCTCTCGGACTGCAGACAAAAACCGCAAGTGTGTTATTGACGGGGCTATACAAAGGCTCTCTCTTTAAAACGGTTGCAATGAAAGAAGCGTGGTGATAGAAATTGGCAAAACTTAAAATGAAGTCGGTTCGAATTATTGCCCTAAGACAGGACAGAAAGCGACTTCTTGAACATTTGCAGGATTCGGGTTTGGTTCAGATTGAAAAGACCGAAACCTGCAGAAAAGGTTTCGGCAAGATTGATATGACCTCACAAATTCAGATTTTCGAGCGTAATGTTACTCTCAGTGAAAACGCTCTGAAAATTCTCGACAGCAACTCTCCCGAAAAGAAAAGTATGCTTTCCGCATTTTGCGGACGGCGGGAGATTGATCCCGATGAAATCGGAGTTATCGCATCAAATGCAGGCGAAGTTATTGATGTGTGCAACAGAATTTGTGAGCTTAACAAACAGATTGCCGATAATGCGGCGGAACGGATTCGCATAAAAACCGCTCTTGCACAGCTTGAGCCGTGGAAGAATCTTGACATTCCGCTTAATGCAAAGGACACAAAAACAACGGCTGTTTTCATAGGCTCAATTCAAAAGGAGTACAACGAGGTATCGCTTTCAGAGGCACTTGCCGAGGCTTCTCCGAAGCTTGAATTTGATTTTGAAATTCAATTTGCAAACGAGGGGCTTACCTGCATTGTACTTTTTGCACCGATTGCCCAAAAGGAGCTTGCGGAAAATGCTCTGCGTGACATCGGTTTTGCAAAACCTGTTACGAACTCAAGCCTTACCCCTTTGGCGGAATCAAAAAAGCTTGTTGAAAGAAGTCACAAGCTTGAAGACGATATGGAAAATGCAAAAAAGGAAATCATTTCCTTTGCAGACAGACGAAAAGATATTAAAGATACACAGGATTATTTCAGAATCAGAGCCGATAAATACAGCGTAATCGGTGAACTTCAGCATTCACGGAATGTTTTTGTTATTTCGGGTTATATTCCCGAGGAGGACTGTGAAAAGCTTGAAAGGCTTTGCGAAAGAGTTTCTGTATGCTATGTTGAATTCGGCGATGTTGACGAGGAAAAAGCTCCTGTAAAGCTAAAGAACAGTCGCTTTGCAGCACCGGCAGAGAGCATTGTTAATATGTACTCTCCCCCGTCGCATGACGACATTGATCCAACGCCGTTGCTTGCGTTCTTCTTCTACTTTTTCTTTGGAATGATGTTTTCGGATGCAGGCTATGGACTGTTAATGGTAATAGGAACAGGACTTGCAATAAAGCTGTTCAAGCCTGACAAGGAAATGCGAAACACCTTGAAGCTGTTCCAGTACTGCGGTATTTCAACATTTTTCTGGGGACTTGTTTTTGCAAGCTTCTTCGGAGATGCCCCCGCAACCCTTTACAACTACTTTACGGGTGCAGACATTACGATGGAGCAAATCTTCCCGTGGCCGACAATTGACCCGCAAAAGGACGCACTTATGCTGATGATTATTTCAATAGCATTCGGTCTTGTACACATTCTTGTCGGTATGGGCTGCAAATTCTATGTTTGCCTCAGGCAGAAGGATTACGGCGGAGCGTTCTTTGACACGGGGCTTTGGATGCTTATGCTTATCGGATTTGCCGTTTTGGCGGCAGGTATGGCATTCGGTCAGACACTCATCTATGTCGGAGCAGGCATTGCGATTTTCTGCGCAATCGGTCTTGTTCTCACACAGGGCAGAAACAAAAAGGGATTCGGCAAAGTCATCGGCGGACTTGCCTCTCTCTATGACATTACAGGTTACATCAGTGACCTTTTGAGCTACTCTAGACTTCTTGCTCTCGGACTTACAACGGGAGTTATGGCTCAGGTATTCAATATGCTTTCAACCATGTTCGGCAAGAGCTGGTTTGGAATTATCTTACTCATTATTGTGTTCATCATCGGACACGCAATCAACATCGGACTCAACGCACTCGGTTCATATGTTCACACAATGCGACTTCAGTATGTTGAAATGTTCGGAAAATTCTATGAGGGCGGCGGCAAACAATTTAAGCCGTTCAAGCTCAACAGTAAATATATTAAAATTCAGGAGGACAAATCAAAATGAATGGAATATTTTTCGCACTTTTAGGCGCATCAATAGCAACAGCACTTGCAGGCGTAGGTTCTGCTCGAGGTGTAGGCTCTGCCGCACAGGCAGCTATGGGAGTTCTTTCCGAAGACTCATCAAAATTCGGTAAAATGCTCGTTCTCACACTTCTCCCGGGTACTCAGGGACTTTACGGATTTATCGTAGGCTTCCTTATTCTCGTAAGCGGCGGCGTTCTCGGCGGCACAGCTCCGACAATCGGACAGGGACTTGCATACTTTGCAGCATCACTTGCTATCGGTATCGGCGGTATGATTTCAGGTTTTGCACAGGGCAAGGCAGCCGTTTCGGGTATTGCACTCAGTGCAAAGGACGATTCAAACTTCTCAAAGGCTATGGTTTCCGTAACTCTCGTTGAGATTTACGCTCTCCTTTCATTCATCGTTTCACTTCTCGTTGTTATCAAAGTTCCAACCCTTAACATCTGATAACCGACTAACGAAAATTACGAAAGAAAGGTGGAATCACTTTGAGCAGCGGTGATAAAATTTTAAATCGCATAAGTCTTGACTGTGACGAAAGAATCAGCCAAATAGGTGCTGAAACCGATGAAAAATGCGCACAGATTATGGCACAGGCAAAGCTTGATGCCGACAAGATTTCTGCCGAAATTGCCGACAGGGCACAGTCAAAGGTCAAGCAGATGCAGGCGGCTTCAAAGAGCCGTTGCGACCTTGAAACACGCAACGCTTTCCTAAAGAGAAGGCGTGAGGAAATTGACAAGACATACAGTGAAATTCTTAATAAAATGAAAAATCTTCCCGATGAAGATTACTTTGAACTGATTTACACATTTGCAAAAAAGTTAAACGGAATGAGCGGTGTTGTGCTTTTGAACAAAAAGGATATGAACCGACTTCCGAAGGATTTTCTTGCAAGGCTTGAAAAATGCGGTGTAAAAGCAGAGCTTTCAAAAACGCCGTGTGACATTGAAAGCGGATTTATTCTTAAATGCGGTGACATTGAAGAAAACATGGACTTCTCGGCAATATTGTCCGAAAAGCGTGACGCTATCGAGGATTTTATAAATCAGGAACTTTTTAAGGCATAGGGAGGAATATGATGGCATTATCTTATGAATTTTCCATCGGCTCCGTCCGTGCTAAAGAAAAAAATCTGTTTACAAACAGCGACATTGAGCATATGCTCGGTTGTGAAAATGTGAACGAGCTTTGCAGATACCTCTCGGACAAGGGTTACGGTGAGGGTGATAACATTGAAGATATTTTGAAATCACACAGCGAAAATGTGTGGGGATATCTCAAAAGAACCACACCCGATTTTGCAATATTCACACCGTTCTTCTATCTTAACGACCTTCACAACCTTAAAGCTGTTTTAAAGGGAACGCTTTCAAACAGACCGTATTCACAGCTTTTGGTAAAGCCGTGTACTTTCTCTGAAGAAACGCTTAAACAGGCGGTTGAGAACAGAAAGTTTTCACTTTTGGGCGAAGAACTTTCCGCACCTTGTGACAAGGCATATGAAATTCTTGCACACACAGGTGACGCAAGACTCAGCGATGCGGTTCTTGACAGAGCTTTTATGGAGCTTGTTCTGAAAACATCCGAAAAATCCGACAGCGAATTTATGTCCGAATATTTTAAAGCTACAGTATTTTATAATAATGTAAAGACAGCCATAAGAGGTGCAAAAGCCGATTGCGACAGGGATTTTCTTGAAATTGCAATCTGTGATGTGCAGGACTTCCCCCGTTCAAGGGTTATTGAGGCAAGCGTAAAGGGACTTGAACCAACGCTTGATGTGCTGTCAAAAATCTCGGCATACGGCTGTAACAAGGCTGTTGAAGAGTACAAGACTTCTCCGTCGGCATTTGAAAAATTTGTTGACAACAGGCTTATGAGTCTTGCAAAAGAAAAATGCAAAAGGAGCGGTGACGGTGCAGATCCGATTACGGGCTATCTGATTGCAAGTGAAACAGAGAAAAAAGTTATTCACATTATTGCAAGCGGAATCCGTACCAAGACAAATTATGAAACCGTAAAAGAAAGGTTGCGTGAAGTTTATGGCTAAAAATATTGCCGTTATCGGCGACAGCGAAAGCATAAAGGGCTTTGCGGCAATCGGCATGGACATTTATCCGTGTGATGACAACGAAAACGCACCGCATCTTTTCAGAAAGATTGCTGACGGTGACAACTATGCGGTAATTTTTATTACCGAGGAAATGTTCGGACTTGTTGAAAAAGAGCGAAAAAGATATGAAGAAAGGCTCATTCCTGCCGTTATTCCTATCCCCGGTGTAAAAGGCAATACGGGAATCGGCATAAAAAGACTGTCGTCATTCGTTGAAAAGGCAGTCGGTTCGGACATTATCTTCAATGATTGAGGTGTAAGAATTTGAAATCTGGAATTATAACTAAGGTAGCAGGTCCTCTGGTAATTGCCGAGGGTATGCGTGATGCCGATATGTTCGATGTTGTGCGTGTAAGCAGTCAGCGACTTATCGGTGAAATAATCGAGATGCACGGCGACAGGGCATCAATTCAGGTATATGAAGAAACTTCGGGACTCGGACCCGGTGAGATTGTTGAATCCACAGGCGCTCCGCTTTCCGTTGAACTCGGTCCGGGACTTATCGGTTCAATTTATGACGGTATTCAGCGACCGCTTAACGAGATTATGAAGGTTGCCGGCACAAACCTCAAAAGAGGTGTTGATGTTCCATCACTTGATCACAAAAAGAAGTGGCACTTTACTCCCCTTGTTAAAAAGGGCGACACAGTTGCGGCAGGCGACACACTCGGTACTGTTCAGGAAACACACGCTGTTCTCCACAGGATTCTTGTTCCTAACAAAACAGGCGGTGTTGTTGAAAGCATCAGCGAGGGCGATTTTACAATTGACGAAACGGTTGCCGTTCTCAAAACAGACAAGGGCAATGTTGAGATTAATATGTGTACAAAATGGCCTGTTCGTGTGGGCAGACCGTACAAAAGAAAGCTCTCCCCCGACATTCTTCTTACCACAGGTCAAAGACCTATCGACACACTCTTTCCGCTTGCAAAGGGTGGTGTAGCCGCAGTTCCGGGACCGTTCGGTTCGGGCAAAACTGTTGTTCAGCATCAGCTTGCAAAGTGGGCGGCTGCCGATATTATCGTATATATCGGTTGCGGTGAGCGTGGCAACGAGATGACCGATGTTCTTAACGAGTTCCCCGAACTTAAAGATCCACGCACAGGCAACTCTCTTATGGAGAGAACCGTGCTTATTGCAAACACATCCGATATGCCTGTTGCCGCCCGTGAGGCATCTATCTACACAGGCATTACAATTGCAGAGTATTTCCGTGATATGGGTTACACGGTTGCACTTATGGCTGACTCAACATCCCGCTGGGCAGAGGCTCTCCGTGAAATGTCCGGCCGTCTTGAAGAAATGCCGGGTGAAGAGGGTTATCCCGCATACCTCGGCAGCCGACTTGCACAGTTCTATGAAAGAGCAGGCCGTGTTATCGTAAACGGCAGTGAGGACACGGAAGGTGCACTCTCGGTTATCGGTGCTGTATCACCTCCGGGCGGCGATATCTCTGAGCCTGTATCACAGGCAACACTCAGAATCGTTAAGGTGTTCTGGGGACTTGACGCAAACCTTGCTTACAAGCGGCACTTTCCTGCAATCAACTGGCTGACAAGTTATTCGCTTTATACAGACCAGCTTGCAGATTGGTTTTCAAAGAATGCCGCTCCCGACTTTATGGAGCTTCGCGGCAGACTTATGTCGCTGTTGCAGGAAGAAAGCGAGCTTCAGGAAATTGTAAACCTTGTCGGTATGGACGCACTTTCCGCACCCGACAGACTTAAGCTTGAAACTTCCCGTTCAATCCGTGAGGACTACTTGCACCAAAACGCATTTGACCCGACAGACACATACACATCTCTCGGCAAGCAGGTGCTTATGATGAGGGCAATTCTTGCCTACTATGACAAGGCAAAAGAGGCTCTTGCAAACGGTGCAGACATTGAAATGCTTGTCAATCTTCCTGTTCGTGAACGCATAGGAAGATATAAATATGTACCCGAGGATAAGGTTCGGGACGAGTTCGAGTCAATCAAGGCTCTGCTTGATTCGGAAATTAAGGATGTACTTGAAAGGAGTGAGGACTGATGCCAAAGGAATACCGCACAATACGAGAGGTTGCAGGTCCTCTTATGATGGTAAGTGATGTTGAGGGCGTAACATATGACGAACTCGGCGAAATTGAACTTCCGAACGGTGAAACACGCCGTTGCAAGGTTCTTGAGGTTGACGGCTCAAACGCACTTGTTCAGCTTTTTGAATCAGCCGCAGGCATTAACCTTGCAAATTCAAAGGTAAGATTTTTAGGTCGTTCAATGGAACTTCCCGTATCTCCCGATATGCTTTCACGAGTATTTGACGGTCTTGGAAATCCGATTGACGGCGGTCCTGCTCTTATTCCCGAAAAAAGACTTGACATCAACGGCACACCTATGAACCCTGCCGCAAGAAACTATCCGCAGGAGTTTATTCAGACAGGCATCTCAGCGATTGACGGACTTAACACACTTGTAAGAGGACAGAAGCTGCCTATTTTCTCGGCATCGGGTCTTCCCCATGCACAGCTTGCCGCTCAGATTGCAAGACAGGCGGCTGTAAGAGGCAAGGACGAGCAGTTTGCCGTTGTATTTGCCGCAATGGGCATTACATTTGAAGAGTCCGACTACTTTGTTCAGTCATTCAAGGAAACAGGCGCTATTGACAGAACCGTAATGTTTGTAAACCTTGCAAACGACCCTGCCATTGAGCGTATTGCAACTCCTAAAATGGCACTCACGGCGGCTGAATATCTTGCATTTGACAGAGGAATGCATGTTCTCGTTATTATGACCGATATCACAAACTATGCCGACGCACTCCGTGAGGTTTCTGCCGCAAGAAAAGAAGTTCCGGGCAGACGAGGCTATCCGGGTTATATGTACACAGACCTTGCAACATTGTATGAAAGAGCCGGCAGACTTAAAGGCAAAGAGGGTTCAATCACTCTTATTCCGATTCTAACAATGCCCGAAGATGACAAGACTCACCCAATTCCCGACCTTACAGGTTACATCACAGAGGGTCAGATTATCCTATCTCGTGAGCTTTACCGAAAGGGAATTACTCCGCCGATTGATGTTCTTCCGTCGCTTTCAAGACTTAAAGACAAGGGCATCGGTCCAGACAGAACCCGTAAAGACCACGCCGCAACCATGAACCAGCTTTTTGCCGCTTATGCAAGAGGCAAAGACGCAAGAGAGCTTATGGTAATTCTCGGCGAGGCGGCTCTTACCGATATGGATAAAAAGTATGCCGAATTTGCCGAGGCATTTGAGCGCGAGTATGTTTCACAGGGTTATGACGCAAACCGTTCAATTGAAGAAACACTTGACATCGGCTGGAAGCTTTTGCACATTCTTCCAAGAAGTGAACTTAAACGAATTAAGGACGATATGCTTGACGAGTTTTACGGTAAAGAATAATCGCATTGAAGGTGTTTGCTAATGGCAGTTATGAATGTTAATCCCACCCGTATGCAGTTGACAAAGCTGAAAAAACAGCTTGCAACCGCAACCCGTGGTCATAAAATGTTAAAAGACAAGCGTGACGAACTGATGCGCCGATTTCTTGACCTTGTAAGAGAAAACAAGGAGCTTCGCGAGAAGATTGAAAGAGAGCTTGCAGAGTGCAACAACCACTTTGTGAATGCAAGTGCGGTTATGTCAAAAGAAGCTTTGGACGCCTCGTTGATGTCACCAAAGCAGAGAATTGACCTTGAGCTTTCTTCAAAAAATGTTATGAGCGTTGATATTCCGCAGTTTTCATCAAGCACACGAACAAGCAACGAGAGCGATATTTTCCCCTACGGTTTTGCGTTTACTTCGTTTGAACTTGATGATGCGGTTATGTCGCTCAACGAGCTTTTGCCCGACCTGATAAGGCTCGCTGAAATTGAAAAAAGCTGTGAGCTTATGTCGGCAGAAATTGAAAAGACACGCCGCCGTGTTAATTCGCTTGAGCATGTTATGATTCCGAGATATCAGGAAACAATCAAATACATCTCGATGAAGCTTGAAGAAAATGACCGCAGCAGCCGTACCAGGCTGATGAAGGTTAAGGATATGCTTCTTGACAAGGCACATCATTATTCGGAACACTATAATTAACTACACAACAAAACAGGGACAGCACATATGAAATCGTGCTGTCCCGTTTTTATTATTTGAAATATTTTCCGCTGCCCTTCATTTCTGTTTTAATGAAGTGCGACATAATTTTGCCGAGATATTTTTTCATCATTTTGTTATAGCTTTCGGGATTGACTTCACCGCCGTATGCCATAACATCAAATGTTATTTTCGCCTCAACAATCTTTGCATTCAACCTTAAAAATCCGCAACGCTGATAGAATTTATAACGACTCATTCGCTGTTTTTGATTGGGGGCATTTTCTTCTTCAAGCTGTTCAATTGCAAGAAAAATTCTTTTGCCATTATACAAATTTTTAAATTCATCAAGCACGGCAACTCCGATTCCGTGTCCCCTCTCCTTTTCGGAAATTGCATAGTAGTACACATAGATAACTTCGCCGTCCGTGATTGCATAGATAAGTCCAATCCACTTTTCTTCATCATAAATTGCGTAGAAATCTGCACCCTCATTTTTTGATTTTTTCATCAAAAGCCAAAACGGTACTCTCTCAACGGCAGGAAATGCGGAAAGGTATAATTCTTTTACAGATTTATAATCATCAAGTTGTTTTGTGACTTTTTTAAAGCAAATCATAAAAATCCCTTTCGTTATTATAATCACAGGGAATATTGTACCACATAAAGGATTAATTTGCCACAACAGTTTTCGTCTTTGAAAGTTTTCTTATTTTAACATAATAAACCGCAATCATAAGGAGCATACTTCCTGTCCATGCGGCAGGACCGGCAACACAGATTGATGCGTAACCTATTACAGAACTGAAAATGACGGGCGTCATAATTCGCATAACAACTTCGATAAGCGAACCGATCATAGGCACAATGCCGTTTTTAAGTCCCTGAATTGTTCCACGGTATATAAACAGCATTGCAAGCGACCACTCAAACGGGCAGTTCCAGAAGATAAACTGAACGGAATAATCAATAGTCTGCTGTGAGCTTCCGCTTGTGAAGATTCCTGTTATCGGCTGAGCAAAAATCATTGAAACCGCACCTATTACAATTGAATATACAATGCAAATTAACAGGCAGAAATTAACGCCTTTTTTGATTCTGTCATATCTTCCTGCACCCTCGTTCTGACCTGCAAATGTTGCGATAACCGTACTCATTGAGTTCATCGGATTCTGGATGAGGAGCTGAACGCGGTTGCCGATTGTGTAGGCGGCAACGGCATATGAACCGAACTGATTTACGAAATACTGCAAAACCATCATTCCGATTGAAATTACTGAGTTTTGAAGTCCCATCGGGAAACCAACTTTTAGTTCGTCCCGTACAGTTAAAGTCAAATTTTTAAAGCTGTTTTTATTCGGCAAGAGCATTTTCACCTTGAAAAAAATGTACACGCAACAGAGAACTGCCGACACAAGCTGAGAGATTACCGTTGCAATTGCCGCACCCGAAACATCCCACCTGAACACTATGATAAATAACAGGTCAAGTCCCACATTCATTACGGATGAAAAGAGCAACAGATAAAGCGGAGTTTTGCTGTCACCAACCGAACGCAGGAGTGATGCCGTAAGGTTGTAGAGCATTGTGGCGGGGATTCCGAGGTAAATTATTGTAAGATATCTGCTTGCATACTCGAATGTATCCGAGGTTGTTCCGAGCATTGTAAGCAGCGGATTAACAAGAAGTACAAACGAAACAGTAAGCACAACAGCCGACACAACGCCGATTATTATGTGGGCGGCAACGCTCTTTTTCACCCGTTCCATATCGTTTGCACCGAAATGCTGTGAAGTGATTACCGAACAGCCGGCGGAAAGTCCTATGAAAAATCCGAGTGCAAAAAAGTTGAGCGAACTCGTTGAACCGACAGCCGCAAGCTTGATTTCACCGAGAGTTTGCCCGACAATCAGCGTATCGACAACATTGTAAAGCTCCTGTAAAAGGTTGCCGATTATTACGGGAATTGCAAAAAATAAAATCTGACTTGAAATTTTTCCCTGAGTCAGATTTCTAACAGATTTTGAACCATTCATAACATTCACACTTCTTATCAAAAATTTTTATGTTTTTAATATATTTTTTGTTTAAGTATAAGTCCATATCAACGCTATGCTTTGCCTGACGATGCGGCATTTCTGCAAACAGATTTAAATCAGAGCAACACTCTGCTTTGCTTGCAAGGAGCAGAGTGTGCGATAGATTGCAATCTGTGCAAAGGAGCGATAGCTCCTCGGGATTTCAGTCATTAGACTGAAACCCTGAGAAGTACCGCATCGCTAAGCGGTGCGGTACTTCTGCACTAGATTATAGCACAGCGATTTGTGAATGTAAATGTATAGGAATGACGAAATAAAGACGCTTTTGTTTTGAAAAAACTTTACACAATGCACAGTATTGATTTTGTCCTATTTTATTACAGCATAATTTTATAACCAAATAATAAGTATTTCACATTATCCGATTATTATTGACTGTTTCAAGAATACAACCGTTTTGATGAAAATTTGCAAATTGTCAATATTTTGTTATTCTGAGTTTTCAGCAAAAACAAAACAGAGTCGAAAAAACGACTCTGCCTTGTAACATTAGAGAAAATATTTATGAAAACAAACTGTCTTATTAATCAGTCTTTTTTAACATTGAAAGCGTCCGTACCGACTGCTTTACCGTTAATTACTGTATTAATACTTTCAACTGATTTTGAAACACCCTCTCGGGAGGTAAGCACATCCTCCCGAGTAAAGGCTTTCGGTACCCGCAAGGGAAGTCCACATGATTTATTCAAAAGAGTTAGCCTATGCTAACCAAGTATTATTATATACCACTCAACAAAGAAAATCAAGAGAAATTTTTAATTTTTTTCTTCAAAATTCGTCAGAGGTATTTTAAAGCTATTTAAAAATATTTTTAAATAGTTCTTGACTTTTCGGTAAATCAGGCTATAATAAAGCTACAAGCTATTTAAAATATTTTTTAAATAGATGCAATAGGAGTTTGTGAGGAGGTATCTGCTTGTCACTGAACGGTACACTTAAAGCACTTTCAGATCCGATAAGAAGAAATATTCTGACAATGCTGAAAGGCAAGAAAATGATTGCAGGCGACATTGCCGAAGAACTTGGAATTTCACCTGCATCGCTTTCATATCACCTCAATCTGTTGAAGAAAAACGACCTGGTGATTGAATCAAAAGAAAAAAATTATGTTTATTATGAGCTTAACACAACCCTGTTTGACGAACTCATAATGTGGCTTAAACAATTTTAGGAGTTGATTTTATGAAAAAGCTGAATAAAATTATGCTTATACTTTCCATATTGCCCACTTTGCTTACTTCCGTATTTTTATTCTTTATGAATGACACCGTTCCCATGCACTACAACGCAAGCGGTGCTGTTGACCGTTATGGTTCAAAATATGAAAACTTCATTCTCCCTGCAATCATTCTATTTATGTACGCATTTTACATGGTGTATACCAAGATATATACTAAATACAGCACAAACAGCGTTGAAAAGATAAATAACAATGTAAAAATCACTGCGATACTTGTGACATCAATCATTGCGGCTTTCAATATTCTTCAATTGATGTTTCTTATTCTGGCAGTTTTAAAGCCCGACAGCACAACTTTTACAGATAATGTGCCGTTCATTATAAATACGGTTATGGGTTTGATGTTGATTATTGTGGGCAACTTTCTTCCGAAAACAAAACGAAATTCGTTTATCGGAGTAAAAACATCATGGACTCAAAGCAGTAACTTGGCATGGTATGAATCAAACCGAGCCGGAGGAATTGCCTTTGTAGTTACCGGAGTTTTGACAATCATTGAAAGCTCATTCATAAAGGGAATCAATTCAACATTTATTATGGTTGCAATTCTTCTGATAAGCATTGCCGTTGCCTACATCTATGCGTATGTAAAAGTAAAAAAATCCGCTTAATCAAGCACAAAACCGCTGTCGGGATTAAACCTGACAGCGGTCATTTTTTGAAATATTTACTTATAAATATTCATTAAAATTACTGCTCTGCTTTTTTCGGGAGCGACAAAGCTTTGTCTTTATCATTTTTCTTTGTCAGCGGAATCATACTCTTTGCACAAATCATCATAGTTGACGCATTATGCAAAAATGCCGAAACCGACGGCTGAATAACGCCCATAAAGCCTGAAAGCAAAAGTGCCGAATTGAAAGCAATTATGAAACGATAGTTTTTGTTGATTCGTTTCATAAGGTCTTTGCTCAACTTGCGAACACGCACAAGCGCACGCAAATCAGAGCCTTTTATGGTAATATCCGCAGTTTCACGGGCAATGTCAGACGCATCGTTCATTGCAACCGAAACATTTGCGGCGGCAAGTGCCGGAGTATCGTTGATACCGTCACCGACCATAATTACCTTCTGACCGTTCTGCTTCATTTCTTCAACATATCTGTGCTTGTCCTCGGGGAGAACCTGACACTTATAGTCGGTAATTCCGAGCATTGCGGCAGTCGCCTTTGCGGCTCTGTAGCTGTCGCCCGTGAGCATAACAACATTCTTTATGCCCTGTTTTTTGAGCATATCAATTGCCTGTTTTGCTTCTTTTCGAGGCGGATCGCTGATGCACAATGCACCCGAAAGTCCACCGCCGATTGCAAGGTAAAGCACGGAACATGAACCGGATTTTTCGTCAATAATATTCTGCTGTTCCTTTGTAACGGTAACATTTTCGTCCTCAACAACAAAATGCTTACTGCCGATTATTGCACGCTTACCATGAAGTGTTGTTGCAATACCGTGGGCAACAACATACTCAACCTCTGTATGCTCCTCGGAGTGAGAAATTCCTCGTTTTTCAGCACCGATTACAACGGCATTTGCTACGCTGTGCGGAAAATGCTCCTCAAGACAGGCTGAGATTCTGAGAACCTCGTCCTCGGTATAATCGCCGAATGCAACAACCTTTTCAAGAACAGGCTCTGCGTTTGTTAGCGTACCTGTCTTGTCAAACACGATTGTGTCAGCATTTGCAAAAGCCTCAAGATACTTTCCGCCCTTGATTGTAATATCGTTGTCAGCCGCCTCTTTGACAGCTGAAATTACGGCAATAGGGGTTGACAGCTTGATTGCACAGGAGTAGTCAACCATAAGAAGTGAAACTGCCCTTGTGATGTTTTTTGTGAAGATAAGAGTTGCGAAAAATCCGATAAAGCTGAACGGAACAATTCTGTCGGCAAGAGTTTCGGCACGGCTCTGAACACCTGCCTTGAGTTCCTCGGAATTGCCGATAAGCTCAATAATCTTGCTGATTTTAGTATTTGACGCAAGCTGACGGACTGTTACAACAATACTGCCCTCTTCGATTACCGTACCTGCATAAACGGAAATTCCCTCACGCTTTAATACAGGCAACGGCTCGCCTGTCATTGACGACTCGTTTACGGTTGCCTCACCGTCTGCAACAACACCGTCAACAGGAATAACCTTGCCTGTTTGAACACGGATTTTGTCGCCGACACGCAGATCCTCAATCGGAATGAGAACATCGCCGTCATCGGTAACAAGCCATACCCTGTCGGTCTTGATTGCAAGGCTGTCTGTGAGAACCGCCTTTGTCCTTGCGTGAGTATATTCTTCAAGCAAGCCCGATATTCTGAGCATAAACATAACCGTTGCGGCTGTTTTGAACTTGCGTTGACACAAGCATGCCACAACAGATGCACCGTCAAGCACATCTACGGTAAGTTTACCGTTCCAAAGAGTTTTGAGAGCCTTTTTAATATATTTTGCACTTCTGTAAAGAGTGATTGCCGTTCTTATCGGAGCAGGAAGGAACATCTTTGAAAGATAGTGCTTTGCAACAAGAGTGAAAAGATTGTCATGAAAATCGCTGTCAATCTTCTGAATTCCAAATTCTGCACTCGGTTCATTCTTTTTAAGAGTTTTTACATTAATAGCTCTTACAAGGTCGATAATTTTACTTCTGCTGCCCTTTGTGTAATTGACAAGAATACCGCCGTTTGCAGAACTTACCTGTGCCGAATTCACATAAGGAGATGCGGTCACAAGATTATAGATTGCCCCCTCATACTCCTTATCAAATGCATATGCGCCGCAGCGAAAACGAATTCTCTGCGGCTTGTCATAGACAATTTTAAATTTCATTATTCTGTCACTTCTTCAGCGGCAGCATCTTCGTGAATACCTGCCTCTGTTTTAGCATCATAGCAGATATCCGAAGCTTCATCCTTCATATTCTGGAAAGCTGCCTTTGCATCTTTCTGAAGCTTCATACCCTTTGCAAGACCTGTAACTGCAAGACTGCGGGTTTTATCTGCTTTAAGTATCTTTTTGCCTACGATTACTGCTGCTGCGCCTGCAACTGCACACCATAATTTTTCGTTCTTGAATACTTTCAACATATAAAGTCCTCCTTTAACGCTCATATGCACAAATGTACATATATTTAAGTTGTTTTACACAACAACTTTACCATTAATTATATAATATATGACAAATTTGTCAAGAATTTGCAGAGTGAAAATTTTCCGATTTTATAAAAAAATTCATCCGAGAGCAACATCAAGAACCATCATCAGCGAAAATCCTATTGCAACACCGATTGTTCCGATGTTGGAATGTTTGCCGTTTTGTGATTCCGGAATAAGCTCTTCGGTTACAACATATATCATTGCGCCTGCGGCAAATGAGAGAAGATACGGCAACAACGGGACTGCTATTCCTGCAAAAATCACCGTAAGTACAGCACCGATAGGCTCTACAACTCCCGACATAATCCCGAGAAAGCATGACTTTTTGCGTGACGCTCCGCCTGCATGGAGCGGAAGTGAAATTATTGCCCCCTCGGGAAAATTCTGTATTGCAATACCTACCGCAAGAGCCAATGCACCTGCAACGGTTATTCCGGTATTATCGGAAATTGCTCCGACAAATGTTACACCTACCGCCATTCCCTCCGGGATATTGTGCAAGGTAACGGCAAGAACGAGCATAGTGTTCTTTGAAAGGCTTGAATGAACGCCCTCGGGATTGTCGCTGTCAAGGTGCATATGCGGTATAACGCTGTCGAGCAAAAGCAAAAATCCAATTCCGAGCAAAAATCCGACTGTCGCAGGAATCCACGCAACTATGTTCTGACTTTCTGCCATTTCAATCGACGGAATCAACAACGACCATATTGATGCCGCAATCATTACTCCCGATGCAAATCCGAGCAGAAATTTTTGCAACTTTTGATTGAATTCTCCTTTTGAAAAAAGTACAACGGCTGAGCCGAGCGATGTTCCGAGAAATGGTATTAAAATTATAATCAGTCCGTTTAAAAGCATATTGACCTCCTTATAGTTAGTCTTTGCTAACTACATTGTAGCACAATAGATTTTAAAATACAATAGCGGAACAGAAAATCTCTGCTCCGCTGCATAATATGATGTGATATGTTAGTCTGTAATAATTTTTATTGAACTGCCCGACTTTGTGCCGACAACCTCGATTTTGTTACCTATGCTGTTTTTCAGCTCGCTTATGTGGGAAATAATTCCCACAAGGCGGTTGCCGTTGCCTGTAAGTTCATTCAGCGTTTCAATTGCAGATGCAAGGCTGTCATTGTCAAGTGAACCGAATCCCTCGTCAATAAAGATTGAATCAAGTCTGATTCCGCCGTTTCTCTGCTGAATAATGTCGGAAAGTCCGAGTGCAAGCGCAAGTGACGCCTGAAAAGATTCTCCGCCCGAAAGAGAAGAAATATCCCTTTCCTTGTTGTTAAAATTATCACGAACGCTGATTTCAAGTCCTGCGCTGATTCGCTTGTCACGGCTTTCACCACGGACAATTTCATAGCGACCGCCAGTCATTTTTGAAAAACGCAGATTAGCATAGTACAAAACCTGTTCAAAATACGAACCCATAATGTAGCGTTCAAAGGTGATTTTGCTGTTATCGGAAACGATTTCACCGTTGGCGGTTTTCTTGAGATTTTCGTAAACATCGGCTATTCTGAGCTTTTCTTCAAAGTCATTTTTAAGCTTTTCAACGCTGTTGTAAATGTTTTGATTATTGTGCAGACTTCTGTCGCCTGCGGTATAAAGGTTGTCCCATTTTTCCTTTTCAGAAGTATAGCTATCAATCAGTTCATTGATTTTAAGGACATCTTCCCTTTGCTTTCCTTCAACTGATTTTTCACAGGCTTCAACCGTTGCCCGAGATTTTTTCAGAGAATCGGTAAAGGTTTCTGCCTCTCGTTTTAATTCTTTTATAGAATCTTCGGTCAACAAATTAAAATCGGGACATTCCAAGATATTATTCTCTGAAAGAACAATATCAAGCTCCGTTTTTTTGTATTCAAGTTCAGATTCAAAACTTTTCAGCTGTTTTGCAGTTTCGTTTTCAACAGAAACCTTGCTGTCAAAATCTGACTTTGCCTTTGAAAGCTCGCTTTGCGCAAGGTCGATTTCCGACTTAATCTGCTTTGCCTTGTCGGCACAAGCCTTTGCCGCATTCAAAAGTTCTTCAACCGATGAGTATTTTATCTCAGCTTTAAGACTCACGGTTTCTTCTTTTGCGGAATTATATTTGCTTTTTGCGTCAGCATTTTTGCGGATTAATTCTGTATGAACAAGGTCAAGCTTTTTAAGCTTTTCATCAAACCTTGAGATTTCAGCCTTGCAGACCTCACGCTGTTCTCTGACTTTTTCAAGGTCAGAAGCTTCGTTTTCAAGGGCTTTTAATTGCTTCTTTTGTTCCGACAAAAGCTGTGAAATCATTTCGGCTGAAAGTGTTTCGACATCAACCTCAAGTGCATTCGCAAATTCCGTGACATTTGTTTTTGCGGATTCTGATTCCGTTTCAAGCCTTGTGACCTCATTTGACTTTTTATGGACGGCATTTTCAGCAACTTCACACCTTGCCTTCAAAGCATCGAGCGTATCCTTGTCGGGGGCATTTTCGCTGTGTTTTGCCGGATTTGGATGATACAATGAACCGCAGACGGGACACGGCTTTTCATCTTCGAGTGTGTCGGCAAGCACGCCTGCCATATTCATTATATAGATATTGTGCTGTTCGTTGTACTCGTTGTTGAGTGCCGTTGCCGACTTTGCAAGGTCGGCACATTCTGCTTTTGCATTAGTCAACCTTGCATTGATTTTTTCGAGATTTTCATATTCCGCAGAAAGCCTTTCAGCCTTGCCTGATTTGTCTTTCAATGCGGTTATTTTGCTCTTGGCGTCAAAAATTTTCTGCTCTGTGTCGCTGTTTTCGGAGATAAATTTATCTGCTTTTGTCTTTAAATTTTCCGTATTCGAATAAGATTTTCTGTTGTCTGAAATTTCTTTTTCGGAATTTTGCAAAACTGATTCATATACATTCAAATTTGCCGTAAGGTTAAAATATTTTCTGTAAGTATCTTCCTTTGCACGGAGTTTTCCCGATTCCTCGTTTAGCGTTGCGATTTTGCCCTCAAGCGACTTTTTCTCGGCAAAAACATTCTGTTTTAATTTCAAATTTTCTTCGGCGGATTTTCTGTTTATTTCCGCATTTTTACAGTTTTTGAGTGCCGAATCATATCTTTTCCGTGACTCGGCAAAGCTGTCATATTTTGGCTTTACGGAGTGCAGTATTTTTTCGTCATTCTCAGCTTTTTTGAGCATTTCATCGTAATGCGGTTTGCTCTGCAAAAGCTGTTCGAGGCGGAGCTTTTCGGCATCAAGAGTATCGAATTTATTATTAATTTCAACTGCAAGAGCCTTTTTCTTTTCTTCCTCAAGAATTGTCTTTTCAAGCTCTTTTCGCTTTTTTTCAATTTCTTCGTTGCCCCTTTTCTGCATCTCGGAAAGTACCGATAGGTGCAAAAGAAATTGCTCAATATCAATTACCGTAAGGTCTGCTCTGTCGGTATAGAGGTTGATTTTTTCGCTGATTTCGGCAAAACTGTCATCATCGGGAATTTCAACGGCAACGGTTTTTGACTTGATAAGTTCGCAGACTTTTTTCTTTTCTTCAAGCTTTTCGGCTGACTCTGTTTTCAGTCTGTCCTGAAATTCTTTGTAGATGTCCGTGTGAAAAATTTTGCGAAAAATCTCGCTTCGCTTTTCACTTCCCGACTCAATGAACTTTTTGAATTCGCCCTGTGCAAGCATTGCAATCTGGCGGTACTCATCACATTTCAATCCGATAATTTCGCTGATTTTATTATTGACCTCGCCCGTTTTTGTGAGCGGAGTTGTAATGTCATCACCCGTAAGCTCTGCTGACGCACCCTCAATTTTACTGCCTGTTCCACGCTTTTTTGCGACCTCATTCGAGGTGGTTCTGATGATGCGGTACTTCTTTCCCCTGTGTTCAAAGTCAAGCTCAACATAGGTGCGTGTGAGCGGTTTTGCAAAATTACTGCGGAGCATTTCGCCGTTTCGTGAAGAACCGCTTGTTTCGCCGAAAAGTGCAAAGCAGATTGCGTCGAAAATTGTTGTCTTGCCTGCGCCCGTTGTGCCTGTTATGAGGAAAAGCCCTTTGCCGTCAAATGCCGAAAAATCGACCGTTTCAACATCGGCATACGGTCCGAAAGCGCTCATTTTCAGTTTAATCGGTTTCATCGTTTACACCTCCGATTTCTTTGAAAATTCTCTCAATAATTTTTACGGATTCGGGTTCAATCTCTTTTCCGTTCTGCATTTTATAGAAATCCGAAAATAGTTCAATATTGCTCTTGCCCTCTGTTTTACCGTACATTTCGGGAGTCATTTCAATGCTCTTTTTTCTGTTGACATATTCAAGTCCCATAATGTTGGGATAGATATTTTCAAGCGTTGAAAATGCATTGGTAACGGGATTTTCGTCCGTAAGCTCGGCAAAAACATAGTCATCGGTTTTATCGTCATATGTGTCGGATATCGGATTTTCTGCAAGTTCACGCAGAGTTCCTTTTATGATTCTCATATCATGCAACGGCTGTACGGGAATTTCTTCAAGATTTAATTTTCCGTTTGAAAGCTCGCCGAAAATCACACATTTTTTGTTGCGACATTCAGTTTTTGAATATTTTATCGGCGAACCGCAATAGGCAATATTTTTGTTTTTGCCCATAATCTGCTTGCCGTGAATATGACCGAGTGCAACATAATCGAATGGTTCAAAAACATACGGCTCAACATTATCAAGCGTACCTAGGCTTGACTCCGAACCCGAGGTTTCACTGCCCGTTACAAACTGGTGAGCAATCAAAATATTGGTTTCATCGGCATTGATTTCGGAATGTTCAAGCACAACCCTGACAGCAGTTGTATAGTCGGTAATTTTAGCCGATTCTTCGGGATATACCTTACGCACAAATGACGGACGGATAAACGGCAACGAGAAAATATTAACCTTTTCTCCGTCACATTCAACAGTATTTTTTCTTGCAACACCTTCAAACACACCGTCGGTAAAAATTCCGTTGAGTTCAATCAGCTTGTTGAAATAACCGATTCTCTCGGGCGAATCGTGATTACCGCTGATTACAAAGGTTTTCAACCCTGTTTTGCCGTGAAGTCCTGCAATTTCAGTCATAAAGCGGTCGAACAATTCAACCGCCTCGGCAGAAGGCAAAGACTTGTCATAAATATCTCCTGCAATCAGCAAAGCATCAGGATTTTTTTCTTTGATAATCTCAACAATCCGCTCAAGCATATAGCGTTGATCATCAAGCATTCTGTAGCCGTTCACATATTTTCCAATATGCAAATCCGAAATATGCAAAAACTTCATTGTAAAAATCCTTTCAGTTAATCAAAACTTTCCGAACTAATTAAACAACAGGCTATGCGTCAAAAATATCACACAAAAAATTCAAGAATGAACACAACTGCACAACATACGCATGAAACCTTGAAAAGACCTGCGTTGAACCATGCCGCCACAAGACCTGCCGCAAAGGCTGCAATGCCTGCAATCGGACTGTGAGTTGCGTTGATTATTGCCGGAAATGTCATTACCGAAAGCGTTACATACGGCACATAGTAGAGAAACGAACGCACAAATGTGTTTGTAAACTGCTTTTTAACAAGTGTGAGCGGAAGAACACGGATTGCGAATGTTACAGCCGCCATAATAAGTATGTATATATAGGGATTATGCGACATTTTCGTTCTCCTCCTCTTCTTTGACAGGGAAGAGCAATGCCGCCGCTGCCGAAATTACGATTGTAAGAATAATTGTGCGTGTACCCTCGTCAATCTGATTGATGACGGGAAGATATGCAAATGCAAAACTTGCCGCAAAGCTGACAAGTACAATTCCGAGAAGTGTTTTGTTCTTTCTTGACGGCGGAACGATGATTGCAAGGAACATTCCGAAAAGTGCAACGCTTAGTGCGCTGACAATACGAAGAGGCAACAGATTGCCTGCAATTGTGCCGAGCATACTGCCGAATGCCCAACACGGGCAGCCTATGAGAATTGCACCGTAGGTATAGAAAGGATTCAGCTTGCCCGACCGTGAAATTGAAATTCCGAAAAATTCGTCTGTAACAAAAAATCCGAGCAACAGCCTGTGGATAATCGAGGTGTCCTTTGAAATACGCTGACTTAACGCACAGCTCATAAGAAGATATCTTGCGTTGGCAACAAGGGTTGCAAGCGCAATTACAAAATATGACGAATCAGCCGCAATTACGGTAAAGCCCGAATATTCGCCTGCCGATGCGTTGCACAAAAGGCTTGCAAGAAAGCTTTGAAACGCATTAAGTCCCGCAGTTTTTGCGGCAATGCCGAGTGAAAACGAAACGGCAAGGTAGCCGAGTCCAATCGGAATACCGTCACGCATTCCCTCAAGAATAACCTTTCGGTTAGATTTTATTAAATTTTTCCCACCCATTTTTAACTCCATACTTTAAATTCATTTTTTACAAAATATTGCAGATATATTTTGCAAGCATTCCTTTTATTATAATATTTAACTCGGCAAAAGTAAATAATATATTACACAAATTTACAACCGCTTTTCAAAAAGGTAAAGTGTAACAAAACTTACCTCTTTTCTTTGTGAGTAATGCCAAATTTGGAAACTAATTTTAGGCTATTATTGATTTTGGCCTTTTCAGGTTTTATAATATGGATAACAAAAATATCGGAGTAAAAAAATGAGAAACATAAACAGGCACAAATCATCTGACAAACAAAGCATAATGACAGAGAGCAGTTTTGCTCTTACCATTCTGTTGATTGTGGGAATTACAGTCACGGTCGGCACAATGGTACTTACTGTGTTTTTTAATCTTAGCTTGCCGATTAAAATTGCTGTGTCTGCCATACTCATTCCCGACAGTATTATTTCGATGATTTTTACAATTTCAACAGCGGTAAAAGAACGCAAAAGTACGGGCGATTTTTACTTTGGCAGTCGATTTGAGATATTAGGCTTTTGCCTTGTTATGATTGCGTGGTCTGTAATCATTTTCTTGATTTGAGGTTTATTATGTTTGAAATAAATGAAACACCCGAGTGTATCGAAATGGTTAAAGAACGCAGAAACAAAGAGCTTAAATTAAACGAGTTTATGTTAAGCGAGAAAAATAGACTTGCAGAAAAAGTGGATTATTATACACCCTTGTTAAAAAATCTGCGTGACCTTGCCGTAAAATCTGCCGTAAGAAAAGAATATTCAAACAATGAAAGCGGAATGTACAGAGGATACTATTGCCCAAGTCCTGTTGACGATTTGATTATAGGCGGTTGCAGACGAGGTAAACTTCTGAAACGAATCACAAAGCGCACAAATCCTGACAGAGAATATCTTTTTGACAGTAACAACAGACTTGTTGCGGTTAATTCATTGTTAGATTGGAAAGCTGTACATACAGAAGTGCTTATTTACGAAGATAATCTTGTTACAGGAATTGATATTGACAACTATGATAATTCAGTTAGTGAAATATCAGAGTGTACATACGATTCAGATAACAAAATAAAATCATTTCTGACTGCTTCGATTTCAAGTAATAAGACAATAAAAACAACAATTGAAGAAATTGAACTTGAAAAATACAGCTATGATAAATCAGGTCTTAACGAAGTTGAAATTATAAGTTACTATAAATCTTGCAAAGCAATTAAGAACATAATTAAAAAATCGTTTGAAGACAATCTGGCACTTGAAACAAAGTTAGATTTGCCTAATTGTGATACAAGCTACGAGCGTTATATTTTCCACCACGATAATGACGGATTTATTGACAAATATGTAATTATAAATCCTTACGGTGATGAAGAATACAAAGCATTAAGAAAAGTAAAAAATTAAACTTGTTGACATATGCTCAAAATAACCATACACCGTGCAAAACAAAAATCAGTTTTGCACGGTGTTGTTTTTTCAAAAATGCGAGGCAAACGCAATTAATTAAAATATTTTCACAATTTAGCAATATTTTTTCAAATTCTATAGATTTCTTCTTCAAAATGTTGTATAATTTTTATGATTAAGTACCTGTATAAAACTGTACATTATGTTGAAACAGGTGTTTTGAAAGTGAGTGAGAATTATGCCAATCGTTTGCGTTGATGCCGTTAAGGAAAATCTGCCGAATGTTATAGAATTTGTGACAAAAATGCTTGGTGAAAATGCAGACGGTAAGCTTGTTTTTGAACTTGAACTGATTTGCGAGGAAGTGTTTGTAAACATCTGCAACTATGCTTACGGTGAAAATGTCGGCAAGGCTGAAATTGAAGTTAGCAAACTTTCAAACTGCATAGTTGTAAAATTCATTGACAGCGGAAAAAAATTCAATCCGCTTGAAATTGCAGAGCCGAACATTCACACTCCGCTTGAGGAACGAAGCATCGGCGGTCTGGGAATTTTCATGACAAAGAAACTTTCCGACGCTCTTTCCTATGAAAGATCTAACGGCAAAAACATTTTTACAATTAAAAAGAATTTCTAATTTAAAAAATCAATTATTCATCACTCAAAATTCAAAACCGAATAATACAATGTTTCCAAAATCAGGTTATAATAATCCGATTGTCAGTATTTTGTCACGGTATTGACACTATAATGGAAATGTTGAACGATTGAAATTAAGAATAAAATTTATTGGAGGAACTAACTATGGAAATCAATAAGGCTATAAGCAATCAGAATGTTATTATCACACTCAAGGGCCGTCTTGACACAATGACAGCACCGCAGCTTGATGACGAGGCAAAGAGCATTGATTTTGACGAGGTTGAAACCGTAACTCTCAACCTTAAAGACCTTGAGTACATTTCAAGCTCGGGACTGAGGGTTATTCTTGCTCTTTATAAAAACCTCAAAAGCAAGGGCGGAAATCTTAAAATTGTCAATGTAAGCAACACAATTATGGAGCTGTTCTCAATGACAGGGATGTCTGACTACCTTGACATTGAGCAGGGATAAGGAGTTAAAATGAGCAGTACCGTACTTGGCAGAAATGCCGTTACCGTCAACAAAAAATATACGGAATATTTTCTTCCTACAGTTCTGACGGCTATGGCAACAAACATTGCGATGATTGTGGACTCAATTATTGCAGGCAATCTTCTGGGGCAAAACTCACTTGCGGCAATCAACCTTATGTCCCCCATTTCGCAGTTTTATTTTTCGATTACTATTCTTTTCGGACTCGGTGCGTCCTCGATAATTTCATTTGCAAAGGGCAGGCGTGACGAAAAGCAGGCGAACCGTGTTTTTACTTCTACATTTATCGTACTTATCGCACTCAGCGTAATTTTTATTGCAATTCAGCTGCCGCTTGCCGACTCGATAAGCTCGTTGCTTACAAAGGACGCAGAGCTTAAATCGCTGTTGTATCAATACTATGTTCCGTTCATAATCGGCACACCGATTTACCTTTTGCTTATGTGTTCAATTCACTTTGTAAGAGCAGACGCAAGACCTGCGTTTGCATCAAACATTGTAATTGTGGCAAATGCCGTAAATCTCGGACTTGACTTTCTGTTTATGGGTGCTTTCAAAATGGGCATTGCAGGCTCGTCAATTGCGACCGTAACAGGCTATGCGGTAGGGTTTGTGATGATGTCAACACACTTCATCATGAAGAAAAGCACATTGCACTTTGACTTTTCAATTCTCAGAAATCCCGTTCAATTCTTTAAATTTCTCGGAAAAATGGTTACAATCGGACTTTCGGGAGCATTAGGTACAATGCTGATAACAGTTAAAATGCTGTTTTTAAACACAATTATTCAGAGCATAGGCGGAAGTGCGGGTATGGTTTCATATTCGGTATGCTCGTCAAGCCAAATTTTTATGTCAATGTTCATCACTGGCGCAAGTCAGACAATGATTCCGATTATCGGGGTTTGTCTTGGTGAAAAGGACTATGACGGTGTGCGCTATGCATTCCGCAGAGCCGCAAGGGTGCTTGCTGTTTCAAGCGTTGTAATTATGCTTTTCATCTGTATCGAGCCTGAACCGATAATTAAATTTTTCGGAATTACTTCACCCACAGACATAGCAAACACAGTTCCGGCAATGAGAATCAACGCATTGTCATTCCCCGGACTTTCATTCTCGTTTTTGTTGCTTTACTACTATATGGCAACGCAGAAAAGGGCTATTTCTACTGCAATTTCAATCATCAACGGAATCGTCATACTCATTCCGTCAGCTTTAATTCTCGGCAAATTTTTCGGCATCACGGGCGTATGGTATTCACTCGTGGTTGCACAGGTGGGAACACTTGTAGTTGTGTATTTTATTGACCTTGCCGAAAAGAGAAAATCGGGCGGAAAGTATAAAAACTTTTACCTTCTTGAAGAAACCGAGGACAACGAGCTTCTTGCCCTTTCGTTCAAAGGAACAAAAGAAAATGCGGCAGGCGTTTCGCTCTACCTCTCCTCTTTCCTTTCAAAAAACGGAATTGAAGAAAGCCGTGCAAACAGAATTGCAGTTGCCGTTGAAGAAATGGCGGCAAACTGCGCTGAAAGAATGGAAGGCAAAAAAAAGTTTGCAGACATCGACATCAGAATTTTTGCCGATAAAAAAGAAACCATTATTTCTGTTCGTGACAACGGTGACGAATTTGATCCGCTCAATGACGACAAGGAATTTGAGATGAGTCCTCTCACAGTTGTGAAGGCGATTTCGGATAAGGTTGAATATTCAAGGGCGCTTGGTTTCAACCGCACAATAATTAAACTTTAACAAACGGAGTTGAAATATAAAATGAGAAATTCAAAAAAGTTGCTTGATATGTGCAAGGATGAAAAGCGAGAGCTTTATCCGCTTACACCGAGCCAGATGGGTATTTATCTCTCATGTATGCAAAATCCAAAAGGCACAATGTACAACATTCCCTGCACCTATGTTTTTGACAAGGGTAGTCTTGATACCGACAGGCTGATAAATGCCGTAAGAAAAGCTGTTGACAATCACCCTGTTATGAAAATTTTCATTGACAATTCAACAGGAAGTCCGATGATGAAACTTCGTGACAGCGTTGATTTTGACATTCCTGTCGTACAGGTTGACAATCTTGAACAGGCGGGCAAAGATTTTGTTAAGCCGTTTGACCTTGAAAAAGGTGTTCTGTTCAGATTTGCGGTTTTTGAATGCGGTAACAAATCTATGTTTGCAATGGACTTTCACCATATAATCTCTGACGGCACATCTGTTTCGGTTATCTGCAATGACATTGCGCTTGCATATGACGGAAAAGAGCTTGAACCCGAAAAAATCTCTCAGCTTGATCTTTCTGTTTTTGAGGAAAAGCTTGAAGAAACCGAAGAATATCAAAAATCAAAGAACTACTATGACAGCATTTTTTCGGCTGTTGAGTCAAAGTCGGAAATAACGGAAGATTTTGCAGAGAATTCAGAGATTGAGGATAAACCGAACGGTTCTTTTGAATTATCTACGAACGGCAAATTCTCCGTTGAAGATGTTCGCAATTTTGCCTTAGCAAACCAAATTACACCGTACACTGTTTTCCTCGGTGCATATGAATACGCAGTTGCAAAGTTTACAAATCAGAGCGAAACAACAGTTTGCACGGTTACTCACGGAAGATTTGACAAACAGCTTAAAAATACGGTCGGCATGATGGTTCGCACACTTCCTATCCACGCAAATATTGACGAAGAAGATATCGTTTCCGACTATCTTAAAAAGGTTCGTAAAAGCATAAAGGAAACAGTTTTAAACGACTGGTATCCGTTCATGAAACTTGCGTCTGACTATGACCTTTCTGCTGACATTATGCTGGCTTATCAGGCTGACATATTCAACACATTTAAAATAGGCGGTCAGACTCTAAAATTAAAACTTGTTCCGTTAAAAAGTGCCATTTCAAAATTGAATGTTATGGTATTTGAATCAGAAACAGATTTTGAATTGCGTTTTGAATACAGAAACGATTTATTCAAAGAGGAAACTATTCGTTCGTTTGCCGACAGCTTTTTAAAGATTGTTGAGCAGTTTCTTAAAAAATCCAAGCTCTGCGAAGTTGAGCTTGTAAACGAAAATCAGCTTGCAGAGCTTGACAACTTCAACAAAACGGAATTTCCGTTTGACGACAGCAAAACCGTTGTTGATTTGTTTGAGGAGCAATGCAAAAAAACTCCCGACAAAACAGCGGTTGTATATAAAGAAAAGAAGTTCACCTACGCTGAAATTGATGAGATTACAAACCGAATTGCAGGTTATGTTCACTCAAAGGGTATCGGTAAAGAAGAGGTTGTTTCGATTCTGATTCCGAGATGCGAATATATGCCGATTGCGTCAATCGGTGTGCTGAAATCGGGTGCGGCGTATCAACCGCTTGATCCGTCATATCCGCCCGAAAGACTTCAGTTTATGATTAAGGACGCAAACGCAAAGCTTCTTATTGCGGACGAAAATCTGCTTGAGCTTTTGCCCGATTACAGCGGTGATGTTCTTCTTACAAAGGATATTCCGAATCTTCCAAAATCGGATGCCGAAATTACAAAACCGTCCCCCGATGATTTGTTTATCCTTATCTATACATCGGGTTCAACCGGCACTCCAAAGGGTGCTATGCTTGAACACAAAAATGTTCGTTCATTCTGCGATTTTCATATCAGAAGCTCTGACATTGACGAACACAGCGTTGTTTCGGCATATGCAAGCTACGGTTTTGACGCCTGCCTCAGTGAAATGTATCCTGCGCTTATCGGCGGTGCCGAGCTTCACATTATTGAGGAGGACATCAGACTTGACCTTGTAAGGCTGAACAGATATTTTGAAGATAACGGAATCACCCACGCATTTATGACAACACAGGTTGCAAGACAGTTTGCAACCGAAATTGACAACCACTCGCTCAAATATCTTCTTACGGGCGGTGAACGGCTTGTTCCCCTTGAGCCGCCAAAGAATTTTGAACTCATAAACGGTTACGGTCCGACAGAATGTACGGTTTACATCACAACACAGCCCGTTGACAAGCTCTACCACAGAATTCCTGTCGGCAAGGCGCTTGACAATATCAAGCTTTATGTAACAGACAAATACGGCAGACGGCTTCCGACAGGGGCTTTGGGCGAGCTCTGTGTATCAGGTCAGCAGGTTTCAAGAGGTTATCTTAACCGTCCCGAACAGACTGCAAAAGCATACGAAAAGAACCCGTATTGCAATGAAAACGGTTACGAAAGGCTTTATCACACAGGCGACATTGTTCGCCTTACAGATGAGGGAAAGGTTGATTTTATCGGACGAAATGACGGTCAGGTTAAAATCAGAGGATTCCGCATTGAGCTTTCCGAGGTTGACAAGATTATCCGCAAATATGACGGCATTACAAACACAGCTGTAATCGCAAGAAAGCTTGATGGCGGCGGACAATGCATTAACGCATACATTGTTGCCGACAGAAAAATTGACATTCAAAAGCTCAACGAATTTATTCTTGAACACAAGCCGCCGTATATGGTACCCGCCGCTACGATGCAGATTGACAAAATTCCGCTCAATGTAAACGGCAAGGTTGACAAGCGCAAGCTTCCCGAAATCAAGGCAGAATCTTCAAAAAAGAAAAATTCCGCTCCGAGGAAACTAACATTCCTTGAAAAGAAAATTTCCGCAATTATCGAAAGGATTATCGGACACAGCGATTTTGATATTTCCGAAAATCTCATCAACGCAGGTATGACCTCGCTTTCGGTTATTAAGCTTGCAGTTGAGCTCAACAAGGCATTCGGCTTTGAGGCACAGGTTAAAAAGATGATGAAGGGCTGTTCGGTTCTTTCAATTGAGGACGAACTTCAGGAGTTTATGTTCAGCGGTACGGCAAATCTGCAAACTGTCAAAAAAGAAGAAAAGAAAGAACACAAGGCTCTCTATCCCCTTTCAAAAACTCAGCTCGGCGTGTATATTGACTGTATGAAAAATCCGTACAGCACACTTTACAATATCCCGTCAATTCTCACATTTTCAAAATCAGTCGATGCACAAAAGCTTGCCGACTGCGTTGTAAAGGTAATCAAGGCTCACCCATATATTATGACTCACCTTTCACTTGAAAACGATGATATTGAGCAGGCATATGTTGACTCTGCAAAACCGAATGTTCCCGTTGAAAAGCTTACGGAAGAACAGCTTGAAGCCTACAAAAAGGATTTTGTAAAACCGCACAATCTTATGAAAGCACCGCTGTTCAGAATCTCAGTTGCAGAAACCGAAAAGGCGGTATATCTGCTTTCGGATTTCCACCACCTTATCTTTGACGGTGCGTCCGTTGCACTTTTCTTTGAACAGCTTAAAACGCTGTATGAGGGAGGTAACATTGAGCCTGAAAGCTACACCTACTTTGATTATGCAGAGAATGAAATCAAGGCTGAAAACAGTGATGAATTTAAAAATGCTGAAAAATTCTTCGACAATATGATGAAGAATTTTGACTCTGCAAGCGAAATTACAGCAGACCTCAGAGGTCATGCAGAGGACGGTGCTCTTGCATCTCAGGCAGTCTCCGTTGATATGGCAAGGGTTGAAAACTTCTGTTCACAGCACGGAATCACTCCAGCCCACCTTTTCCTTGCCGGCACATTCTACGCTGTTTCAAGATTTGTGAACAGCAGAAATGTTTACATCAGCACAATCAGCAACGGCAGAAGCGATATGCGGCTTACAAACTGCTTTGGTATGTTTGTAAAAACTCTTGCACTCGGCATTGAAATTGAGGACATCACCTCACTTGAATTTGTTGAAAAAAGCAAGGCTGTTTTCACGGATTCAATTGAAAATGAAATTTATCCCTACGCACAGCTTTGTGCAAAATACGGCTATGCACCGAACATTATGTACGAATATCAGCTTGGTGTTGTTGATAACCTTGAAATTGACGGCAAAGCTGTTGACCGTGATTACCTTGAAATGAATACTGCAAAGTTCAAAACAGCCATTCACATTGAGGATTACAGGGGCAAGCCGAGCGTTGTGGTTCAGTACAATGACGCACTTTACAGCGGTGAACTTATGAGAACGCTTGCAAAATCCGTTCTCTGTGCTGTTGAACATATTATCGAAAATCCAAACGGCAAAATTAGAAAGGTTTCACTCCTTGACAACGCCGCAATTGCACAGCTTGAAAGCTTTAAGTCAACCGAAATTGCTCCCGTTAAGACAAAACTTCTTCACAAAATGTTTGAAGAACAGGTTGCAAAAACTCCCGACAGAATTGCACTTTCGGCTTGTGACGGCAAACTGACCTATAAAGAGCTTGACCGTCTTGCAAATATCACGGCAAACTCACTCATTGAAAAAGGTCTTGAAAAGGGCGGAAGGGTTCTTATTCTGCTTGAAAGAACCTCAAAATTCTTCATATCACTTCTCGGCATTCTCAAGGCAGGCGGTGCGTTTATTCCGTCATGTCCCGACTATCCGAAGGAGCGAATCGACAGTATTATTGAGGACAGCGACGCAGACTTTGTAATTACCGAGGGCGAACTGCTCAATAAATATGACCGCACGGTTGATGTTTCAAAACTTCTTTCGGGCAATAATGATGAAGACCCGAATGTTGATGTACAGCCTGACGACCTTGCGTACCTTATCTACACATCGGGTTCAACAGGCAAGCCAAAGGGCGTTATGCTTCGCCACATCGGCATTGCAAACTACCTTGAATACTGCGACTCAAACATTCAGGTTAAAGAGGTTGTTGACAACTGTCACGCATACGGCTCTGTAACTACGATCAGCTTTGATATGTCGCTAAAGGAAACCATGCTGTCACTCTGCAACGGTCTTACACTCGTTTTTGCAAGCGATGAACAGACGGTAAACCCATTGTCACTTGCGGAATTTTTTAAAAAAAACAATGTTGATGCGTTCAACTCTACACCGTCACGACTTTTGCAGTATATGGAGCTTGACGAATTTGCAGAAGCAATGGCAAACTGCAAGGTTATACTATCAGGCGGTGAAAAATATCCCGACAAGCTATTAAGGATACTGCGTGAAAAAACGAACGCAATAATAATCAACACCTACGGTCCGACTGAAATCACGGTTTCTTCAAACGCAAAAAATCTTACGAATGCAGACGAAATTTCAATCGGCAGGCCGTTACGCAACTACACGGAATATATCGTTGACTCAGACAACAATCTCCTTCCAATCGGAGTTGTGGGTGAGCTTCTCATTCAGGGATGCGGTGTGGCGCTCGGCTATAACAAACTTCCCGAACAGACTGCAAAGGCTTTCATCAAATTCAACGGTGAACGCACCTACCGCTCGGGCGACTACGCAAAATGGACAACGAACGGCGATGTTATTATTCTCGGCAGAACAGACAATCAGGTTAAGCTGAGAGGTTTGAGAATTGAACTCGGCGAAATTGAAAAGTGTCTGACCGCAGTTGACGGAATCAAGAGCGGAATTGCTCTAATCAAAAAGGTCGGCAAGGCTGACGCAATCTGCGTTTACTATACAGCCGACAGACAGATTGAGCCCGATGAAATCAAGTCAGAGCTTGCAAAATCTCTCACGGATTATATGGTTCCGAGCGCATATGTTCAGCTTGACAAAATGCCTCTCACACCAAATGGCAAGGTCAACACAAAGGTTCTTCCCGAACCTAAAAGCAACAAATCCGAAAGAGGTCGGTTGCCGAAGAATGAAATTGAAAAAACATTCTGCGACATCTTTGCAGAAATTCTTGAACTTGACAATGTTTTTGCAGACGATAACTTCTTTGACCTCGGCGGAACATCGCTTACAGCAACAAGAATTGTAATCTCCGCATCAAAGAAAAATATTGAGGTTGCATACAGCGACATATTTGCAAATCCTACTCCGCAGACTCTTGCAAAATTTGTGAGCAAGGATGATTCAGCCGAAGATGACCTTGAAAATCTTTCGGACTACGATTATACAAATATCAATAAAGTTCTTGAAAAGAATAATATTAATACATTCAAAAACGGTGAGCTTCAAAAACTCGGCAATGTTCTTCTGACAGGCTCTGCCGGCTTCCTCGGAGTACACATTCTCTACGAACTTCTTCACAAGTATAACGGCAAGGTTTACTGCATGATTCGTGACAAGAACAACAATCCTGCCGAAAACAGAATGAACTCAATCTACTATTACTACTTTGAAGAAAGTCTGAAAGAAAAATATCCCGACAGAGTTACCGTTATCAGCGGTGATGTTACAAGCCGTGAATCATTCGATAAATTTATTGACAAGGACATTAACACGGTCATCAACTGTGCCGCAAATGTTAAGCACTTTTCAAAGGGTACAGACATTGAAGATGTAAACCTTTACGGTACTCTCAATGTACTTGACTTCTGCAAAAAGGCTAATGCAAGGCTTGTTCATGTGTCAACAATGAGCGTAGGCGGTATGTTTGTGGGCGAACAAGGTTCTGTTGACAAGCTCAAAGAAAATCAACTTTACTTTGGTCAGCATGAGGGTTCAAAGTACACCCTGTCAAAATTCCTTGCTGAAAGAGCGATTCTTGAAGAGGTTTCAAAGGGCTTCAACGCAAAGATTATGCGTGTAGGCACACTTGCCGCAAGAAACAGCGACGGTGAATATCAGATCAATTTCACCACCAACACATTTATGGGCAGACTCAAATCTACGCTCCTTATCGGCAAATATCCGTATGAGGCAATGGAAATGCCGTTTGAGCTTTCTCCGATTGATTTTGTGGCAAAGGCAATTCTTCTGCTTGCACAGGCTCCGAAGGATTGCACCGTGTTCCATCCGTTCAATAACCACACTCTCATTATGGGCGACCTCTACACCGAGATGAACAAAATCGGACTTCATTCACAGGGTGCAGAGTATGAGGAATATATGATTGCACTTGACAGAGCCGAGCAGGATCCTGAAAAAGCAAAGATTCTTTCAAGTATGATTGCATATCAGAATATGGCTCACGGTCAAAAGACATTTACAGTCGGCAAGAACAACGCATACACAATGCAGGTTCTTTACAGAATGGGATTTGTGTGGCCCGTTACCTCGCTTGACTATATGAAACGATTCATCAACGCATTAAGAGGTCTTGGCTTCTTCGATTAATAATACAACATCAAGTCATAATAAAAGGCACAACAGCGGACATTCCGAATCAATGGATTGTCCGCTGTTTTTTATTCTATAATAACGGCAAGCATAAAAAGCACCGCCCCTGCTCTGCAAAAAACAGAACAAGGACGGTAAAGTTAAATGCTTATCAAATTATGCACTTACTGTTGAATTGATAAACAAGATTTCAATAATAACCTCTGTCTACATTTTAAATATTCAAAGTCAAAAATAAATATACTTTGGAGTAAAAGGGCGGTTTTTGGGAGTAAAAGGATTTTTTGAGTTAAATTTACAAAAGAAAAAGCTCTGTTCATGCAGAACAGAGCCTTAATTACTTAATTATACATTAAATTATGCGGTAAGCTTTTGTTTTAAATTTTGTGAAAGAATCTTGTACAAGCCGAATCCGATAAATGCACCTGTTGCATTTAGAATTATATCGTCAATGTCAACATTGCGGTACATATTGTTGATTGCAAAACCGATAAACATTTGAGTAACCTCAATCGTAACGGTAAAAGCGAATGCAAAAACAAACATCTTCCAAAGCTTAGGCTTTTTCATCCACATCATAACAAAAAATCCGAACGGAACAGATAAGAATATATTGCCGAAAATCTGTAAAAATGCCGTTTCACCGAAACCGCCGCTAACTGTTTCAGCAATTGTAGCAAACGGCACAAGATTGTACCAGGTATAGCCGTTACCGTACACAACAGGTTCATCATACAGTATCGGGAAGAAAACTATCCATGCTACCGCTGTAAGGTAAGCGATAAATACGCAAATCATAGCAGTCTTTTTTAATCCAATTTTAAAAAACAAACCAATTATTACAGTAAAAATAATTGCTATTAAACCAATCATTATAGCAAGTTCACCGGTTATCATAAATCAATATCCCTTCATAATTACTTTGCTTGACTTAACTGGTACACCATCCCTAGCTTTTACAAAGTAAAAATAATACTCACCTTTACCTACATTGTCCACAAGACAACCTTCCTATATTCTTTTATAAATTTAGAATTAGATGATATCTCCTTACCACTTATTGTGTCATATTGAAACTACAAAATTCGTCACAACACGACATAACTATTTTACAACAAATCGTACACTAATTTCAATAGCAATTGGAGTAAAATCATCATTTTAAGGAGTAAATAATTTTGAGAGTTAATTAAAGCATATAAAATTTTATAAAATATTGATTTGCCACGGAATCCGTAGTTGACAACATAAGATACTAATATTATAATTTACTATACAATGGGAGTGAAAAGATGTTTTTTGGGAGTGGATTTTACTTCTAAAATAAAAAGCAATCTTAATGATCGCCTTTTATTTTTCAGGTATTAGAGCCAGCCGAAAAGCCATCTGAAGATAGTATCAAACACTTTTTTCTCCCCCTTTATTCTGTTGTATGAAGCTACAATAACAAATAAAAAGAGCAAAATAAATATAGTTTGGAGCAAGATATTCTATTTTGAGAGTAAGAGGGTGAAAATGTGCTTGCAGCTTTATGTGACGATGATAAGTTCATAACCGAAAAGCTAAAAAACCTGCTTTTGACATATGCAAAAGAAAATCGTATAATTATAGAAATTGATGAATTTCAGAGCGGAGAGGGGCTTTTAAATTCAGAAATAGATTACGACATAATTGTACTTGATTATCAGCTAGGCAATACGGACGGTCTGACTGTTGCAAAAGAGCTTAGAAAGCGAAATGTACTTTCGTGCATAATTTTCCTGACATCATATCCTCACTTTATGATTGACGCATTTGAAGTAAACACATTCAGGTTTCTTTTAAAGCCGATTGACAAATCAAAATTATTTAAGGCAATTGACGATTATGTAAAAATTATAGATGCTAATTATCCTATAACCATTATTCAAAATAAAGAATTGAAAAAAATAAATTCGAATGAAATCTGCTTTATTGAGGCTGACGGAAAGTATTCAAATATTCATTTGTCCGATAAGATTATGCACTGCTCAAAAACTCTTTCAGGGGTTACAAAGCTGCTGCCTGCATACTGTTTCGTAAAAACTCACCGCTCTTATGTGGTAAATCTTCACTATGTAAAATCGTATTCCTCCGACACGGTATATCTGAGCAACGGAGAGGCGGCTTATCTCAGTAAAAATTATCAAAAATCCTTTCGGACATCATATATGAATTTTCTTGAAAAAAATTATGTGAGGTTATAATTTATGCTATTTTACAGCTATGCGGAGTTTGTAATAGGGCTTGTGGCAATTTTCTATTTTACTTCAAAAATATTTTCCATTACCAAGTACAAACTGTATTTTGCCCTGTCATTGATTTTTATAATTTCAACGGCATCGTTTGCCTGCTTTATAAAAAGCGACCAACGGTATGTAATTCTGCCGGTTTTGCATTTTGTTGCATTGACATTTCTTCCGATTTCACTTGGATACAATAAAAAAATAATGTTGCTGTTCTCTTCGCTCTTCTTTTCGGGATTAACATTTTTTATATCCGAAATCTATCAATTGTTGTGTTCAATCTATTCAACCGAATTTGCGAGCAGCACCAGTGTGTTTTTTAATCTGATTTCAAATCTTATTGTTTTGGGAATATTCGTACTGCTGTCAAGTCCGCTGAAAATCAAGACCAAGCTTGTGGTTGAGTCAATTACCAAACCGACAATAATTATGATATTGATTTTCCTTTATCTCGGCGGAAGTATGGCGACCTTCGGGGCATATTATATAATTCCGTCATCGGATTGCAGAACAGCTGCACTTAAAATTTTGACAATGATTGTGTCGATTGTATTCTCGTTTTCAATACCTATTCTTTTGTACAATCAGATTAAAAAGAGCCAATATATGCACGAAAACGACATCTACGAAAGACAGCTTAACGCGCAGATAAATTACTACAAGAGCATCACGACTTCGGGTTATGAACTGCGAAAAATCAGACACGATTACAATGACTTGTCAATCGGGTTAAAGTCGCTGATAAGCAATCAAAAGTATGACGAGGTTCTCCCTCTTCTGCAAAAGTATGACAGCGAGATAATCGGTTCATTTCAAATTTTGTACAACACAGGCAACGACCTTACGGATGCGATTTTAAGCGACAAGCAGAAAAATGCAGGCGACAATATCAAAATAGAATTTGAGGGGTCACTTGCAAATGTTCCTGCCGACAACATTGAAATCTGCGTGCTGTTTAACAATATGATTGACATTGCGTTTGAAAATGTTAAGGAATTTTGCGGTAACAGCAAACAGATTGTCACCTTAAAAGCCGAAACAAGGGCAGGATTTCTGTTTTGCTGTGTAAGTTTTCCGATAAAAGGTGAAATAAAAAAGGCACAGAACAATGTTCTGTACCACAGCTTTGCGTATAAAACTTTGAAAAATCTTGCCGAAAAAAACGGCGGTAAAATCGAAACAAACCTGTCAAAAAACAGGCTTGCGATAACCACAGGTTGGGCAATAAATAATATTAGTTAATTCTTTTTAAGCACAAACATTTTTGATATATCAGTCTTTTCGTTTTTGAGAAGACTGATTTTTTTATCTATGCCTCCGGCATAGCCTGTAAGATTTCCGTTTGTTCCCACAACACGGTGACACGGCACGATTATCGACACGGGATTGTGTCCCACAGCACCGCCGACAGCCTGTGCGGACATCTTGGCAATACCACTCTGTTTTGCCATAATTCTTGCAATTTCACCGTAGGTCATAACAGAGCCGTAGGGAATTGTCAGGAGAATATCCCATACAGCCTTGCGAAACTTTGAACCGTTAAGCGACAGCTTGGGCGTAAAGTCGGGTTCTTCGCCCGAAAAGTATATATCAAGCCATTTTTTGGTTTTCTCAAAAACAGGCAGACTTTTATCCTCGGTTTCACCTTTTACAGTTGAAGCAAAATACTTTTGTCCGTCAAACCACAAACCGCAAAGGCCCTCACCTTCAGACGCCATGGTTATACCGCCAATCGGAGAATTGTAATAATCGGTAAAAATCATAAGCTAACCCCACCACATTGTACATCAAAATTGAGATTGTTATGCAGACTGACAAAACAAAGAAGTCTACCATCTGTTCAGACAGCGCTTTGCTCCCTTTTTTCCGCCACCGGCGGCGGTCGTAAGGCTACACCTTCGAGCCCCTTGTTCGTCAAAAAATTCTGTAAAATAAAAAAGTACCTGCGTTACAGATACTTTTGACTTGGAGCGGATGACGGGGCTCGAACCCGCTACCTCCACCTTGGCAAGGTGGCGCTC
>ENA-OROO01000058-OROO01000058.1-human-gut-metagenome-genome-assembly--contig:-NODE-58-length-71422-cov-4.851878_pt1 | contig 71422 bp, 95 predicted proteins | sample MGYA00242130_ERZ509052 | MGnify/ENA primary metagenome ERZ509052 (study PRJEB26280, sample SAMEA2338730) | human gut metagenome | biome: human gut; feature: human-associated habitat; material: faeces... | reverse complement strand
TAGAAGAAATAACAAATAAAATAATAAATAAAATAAAAAAACAAAACAAATTAGAAAAACTAATTATTTTAGAGTTTTACCCAATAAAAAAATATGGTACTCTAATTATATTAAAAAATATAAAAACAATATTAAAAACAGAAAATGAAATAGAAGTAAAAATAATAATTCATACAGATTATCCAATATTATATAAAATAGATTACAACATTATAAAAGAATGTAATATAGACTATAAAAACATTTATTATTACAAAAACAATTTCTATCTTCAAATAAAAAATACTATTTCAGAAAAAGATTATTTATATCTTTTAGAATTATCAGAACTAACATACCGAAATACATTAAACATAATAAATTATGGATTAAAAATAAAACTATAGTATTTTTTTTTATTTTCTGTTATAATACTTTACAAAGAGGTGATATTACATGAAAGTACCTACAGTAGCAATCGTTGGAAGACCAAATGTTGGTAAATCAACAATATTTAACAAATTAGTCGGTAAAAAAATAGCCATAATTGAAGATACTCCTGGTGTAACAAGAGATAGAATATACGGTACAGTAAATTACAAAAACTACAAATTTCATTTAATAGATACTGGTGGAATCGATGTATCCGAAGAAGATTTCAATAATGAGATAATCATTCAAGCAAACATAGCCATTGAAGAAGCAGACATTATAGTTTTTGTAGTAAATGGATTGGAAGAATTAAATCAAAACGACTTTATAATAAGAGATATATTAATGAAATCAGGAAAAAAAGTTTTAGTAGCGGTAAATAAATTAGATAATCCAAAAAGAGAAGAAAATATATATAACTACTATGAACTAGGTTTTGAAGACGTGTTACCAATAAGTGGTGAACATTCTCTAGGATTATCAGATTTATTAGATAAAATAACAGAAAATTTTACTGAAAACAATATGGAAGAAGAAAAAGACGATCGAATAAAATTCTGTTTAATAGGAAGACCAAACGTTGGTAAAAGTAGTCTTGTAAATGCACTATTAAATGAAGAAAAAGTAATCGTATCCCCTATTGCTGGAACAACAAGAGATGCCATAGATACCGAGTTTACATATAATCAAAAAAAATATGTAGCCATAGATACAGCAGGTATCAGAAAAAGTGGCAAAATATTTGAAAGAATAGAAAAATACTCCGTATTAAGAAGTATGAAAGCTATAGAACGAAGTGATGTATGCCTACTAGTAATAAACGCTGAAGAAGGAATAATAGAACATGACAAACACATTGCCAGTTATGCACTTGAAGAAGGAAAACCAATCATAATAGTAGTAAATAAATGGGATACAGTAAATGATAAAAATGATATTAGTACATTTACAAAATTAGTACGTTCAGAATTCAAATTTTTATCTTTTGCCCCAATAACATTCGTATCAGCGCTAACCAAGAAAAGAATATTTACTATTATGCCAGAAATAGATAAAGTATATATAAATTCACAAAAAGAAATAAAGACTAGTACCCTAAATGATGTAATAAGAGATGCCGTATTATTAAAAGCACCTCCATCATATAAAGGAAAAAGATTAAAAATATCCTTTGCTCAACAAACTGGTACTACCCCACCTAAATTTACACTATTCGTAAATAGTAACAAACTAATACACTTTTCATATGAAAGATATTTAGAAAACAAATTACGAGAAAATTTTGATTTAGAAGGGACACCAATCATATTAGAATATAAAAATAAAAATGATTAATTAACCTATTTAACCTTTTAACATATATTATGTTAGGAGGTTTTTTTAATGAATTTTTCAGATAATTTTTTTAAAAGAGTAGAAAAAAAGACTAACGTCGATAAAGAAACAATATTATCACTTGCAAATAAACTACAAGAAGGTAATATGAAAGATGAAAGTACTTTAAAAGAGGTAATAAATGACTTAGCAAAAATGACAGGAAGAGAGGTATCTAAGGAAAAAGAACAAAAAATAATTAACACAATTATGAATGATAACGTTCCAAATGACTTAGATAAATTTATTTAATGAAAAATATAACTATCGGTATAATAGCCAGAGAAGAAAAAATAAATAACACATCTTTTGAAGCAATTACTAAAAATAATTTAAAATATATCCATAACAAATGTAATTATATAGGTATATTAAACTATAACAATTCATACATCAACACCGAGATATTAGATTTATGTGATGGAATAATTTTTCAAGGAGGAAGTACGATATACCCATATCACTTCCAAATATTAGACTATGCCATAAAAAAACATATTCCAGTATTAGGAATATGTATGGGACATCAAATAATAGGTTTATATAGCATAAATAGTACTACTGAAAAAGACTTAATAAAAATAAATAATCATTATAACATAAATAAAGAGCATCTTATAAAAACAGAAAAAAACAGTACAATAAATAAATTACTAGGAGATACATACTCAGTAAACACAAGACATTTATATGCAGTAAAGAAAGTAAATAAACCATTCAAAATAACATCTATATCAGAGGATAACATAATTGAAAGTATAGAATATATTGATAATAATAACTTCATATTAGGAGTGCAATTCCATCCAGAAGACATGAATAACACCGAAAAAATATATAATTATTTTCTAAAAGAAATAATAAAAAGAAAAAATAAAAACTAATACAACTCATTTTAGCATATTTAAAATTACTTAACATAGTATTTAGTGATAAAAAGAAAAGAGGTATATAATGGAAAAAACAGAAGTTATAAAAAGTATAGGAAAAAGATCAGGAGGCGACATATATTTAGGAGTAGTTGGTGCAGTACGTACAGGAAAATCAACATTCATAAGAAAGTTTATGGAAAATTTAATAATACCTAATATAACCGATGAATATGAAAAAAAAAGATGCCTAGATGAACTACCACAAGCAGCAGCAGGAAAAACCATTATGACAACAGAACCAAAATTCATACCATCAACAGCCACTAAAATAGAAATAGAAGATTTTACAGCCAATATAAGAATGATAGATTGCGTTGGATACATAGTTCCATCCGCTAAAGGATATGAAGATGAAAACGGTCCTCGACTAGTAATGACACCATGGTATCAAGAACCAATCCCATTTATAGAAGCAGCAGAAATAGGAACAGAAAAAGTAATAAAAGATCATTCCACAATAGGTATTGTCGTAACAACAGATGGTTCCATAGGAGAAATACCAAGAAATGAATATCTAGATGCCGAAAAAACCGTTATTGAAGAATTAGAATCAATCGGAAAGCCATATATAGTTCTATTAAACAGTACCCATCCAATGCTACCAGATACCGAAAGATTAGCAGACAAATTAAAAGATGAATATAAAGTACCAGTATTACCAATAAATATCGAAACAATGCAAGAAAGGGATATGTATAATATTTTAAAAGCAGCCCTATATGAATTTCCAATAGAGCAAATAAAAGTAAATATGCCAGAATGGATAGCTATTTTAAAACCAGACCATTATCTAAAAAAAGAATATATAAATAGAATAAAAGAAGAAGTAATAGAAGTAAGAAAACTAAAAGATATAGATAAAATCAATAATAACTTTACTGAATCAGAATATATAGCAAAATCATATATATCAGAAGTTAATGCAGAAACAGGAGAAGTAACAATAAATTTAGAGGCTCCTCCAGGATTATATAGTGAAGTATTAAAAGATACTATCGGTATCTCCGTAAATACCAAAGCCGACCTATTATCATTATTTCAAGAACTAAATATCGCAAAAAAAGAATATGATCAAATAAAAACAGCCTTAAAGATGGTTAAACAAACTGGTTATGGTATCGCGGCTCCATCATTAGAAGATATGAAACTAGAGAAACCAGAAATAATAAAACAAGGTTCAAGATATGGTATCAAACTCAAAGCCAAAGCAGCATCCATTCATATGATTAAAGTTGAAGTAGAAAGTACATTTGAACCAATAATAGGTAGCGAATTACAAAGTAAAGAATTAATTGATCATTTAACAAAAAACGATAATAATACCGATATATGGAAAAGTGAAATATTTGGTCGAAGTCTAGATGTAATAGTACAAGAAGGAATACAAGCCAAATTATCTATGATGCCAGATAATGTAAGATTTAAATTATGTCAAACATTAACAAAAATAATAAATAAAGGTTCATCAAATATGATAGCCATAGTATTATAAAAAGCCTAATAATAATTAGACTTTTTCTTTTACTCTATTGACAATCTTATTACTATTAATTCTATCATTAACAGCCTGTCTAAGTAATATATATAAAAGAGAACATAAAGGAGTTGCTATAAGCATACCAAGTATACCACCAACACTAGCCCCAATAGTAACAGATAAAAGTACCCAAATACCCGGAAGACCAACAGACTTACCAACAACTTTAGGATAAATCAAATTTCCTTCAATTTGTTGAAGTACTAAGATAAACACAACAAATATAATAGCTTTAATAGGACTAATCATCAAAATAAGAAATGCCCCTAGGAAAGTACCAATAAATGCTCCAAATACAGGTATCAAAGCAGTAAACCCAAGTAACACCGCTATAGTAGTAGCATATGGAAGTCTAAGTATCAACATACCAAGAAAACATAAACTACCAAAAATCAAAGCCTCAAGACATTGTCCAGTAACAAAATTAGAAAAAGTAGTATTAGCCATTGAAGCATATTTATTAATTCTATTTACCATTCTAGGTTTCAAATAAGCACTCATAAGCTTATTAAATTGTCTCTTTAATGTTTCTTTCTGTGCAATAATATAAATAGCAAAAACAATAGCAATAACAGCCTTACTAATAATAGCAATAAGTGAAGTAGCAACCTCAGTAGTAACAGTAATAACATCTTTTGAATTACCTTTAATATAATCAGTAATAACCTTACCAAAATTATCCAAATAATCAGACGCCTTCTTAATAGTGGTCTCCTCTAAATTAAATTTATTCATAATATTAATAATATCTTCTTTATAAGTAGGTAAACTATCAGTAAATAAAGAAACCGAATTCTTAAGTTGAGGTATCAACAAATTCATAATAAACACTATAATAAAAATAACTAATACAACACTAATAGTAATACTAAGAGGTCTCTTAATTTTAAGCCATGTCTTCTTCTTTACTTTACCAAATAACTTACGTTCAATAAAATTAACTAAAACATTAAGAACAAAAGCCACTATAACTCCAAAAATAAATGGCGAAAAAATATTAATAATATAACCCAATATAGATAATATCTTTTCAAAATTAACAAGTACAAAAATAATTAATGCAATATATGTAATAATTAAAATAATATTTTTTTTAATATCTCTTTTCATAAAACACCTCTCAAATCACAATGTATTATAACATAAAGAATTAAAACTTACAATAATATTATTAACCTATCCACAAAAGTTATACAAATAGTTAACTTTATAAAAATAATTATCATATTTTCCCTAAAAGTATTGATTTTATTGAGATTATATGATATCTTTATGTAGTAAGCATAGTATATAAACATAATGCTTAATTAATAAAAAACGGAGGTAATTAAAAATGACAAAAGCTGAATTAGTAGAATTTATTGCTGAACAAGCAGATTTAACAAAAGCTGATGCTGGAAGAGCATTAGAAGCTGTAATGGAAGGAATAACTAGTGGATTAAAAAAATCTGGTAAAGTAACATTAGTAGGATTTGGAACATTCACTGCTAAAAAAAGAGATGCAAGAACTGGTAGAAATCCTCAAACTGGTGAAACAGTTAAAATCGAAGCTAGAGTTGTTCCTGGATTCAAAGCTGGAAGCAAATTAAAAGACGCTTTAAACTAATATAAAAAATAAAGACTTCAGTAACTGAAGTCTTTTTTATTTTTATCTAATATCTCTTGACATAGATACAACTTTACCAAGTATCATATTATCAGAAAAAACATTAACAACAATAGTTTGATATTTAGGATTAATAGCCTGCAAAATAATAGCTTTACCACTCTTATATAATCTTCTAGCGGATAAAACATTTCCTTTAACAGCTATAATAATATCATCACCATTATCATAATGATCATTTTTTTTAAAGAATAGTCTATCACCTTTCAAATATGTTGGAGCCATCGAATCATCTAATAATTTAATAGATAATTCACATCCCTTACTCATAGATTCATAAGAAGCATTCTTATAAGCATTAATAATTTTTTCTCCTCTAGAAGTAATATTCTTACTACCATTCATAGTATTAACACAATTTTTAATAAACTTCTTTTCAAACAACTCCTTCTCATTCTTAGTCATTGGAATATCATCAAAAGTTCCAATATCAATATTAAAAATATTAGCAATATCAAAAAATACATCATACGGAATATTAAGTACACCAGTCTCATATTTGTGTAGAGTTTGTCTATTTTTTTTATAATTTAAAGCCCTTGCCAAATCCTCCAAAGAATAATTAAATTTTTCCCTATATTCCTTAATAATATTACAAACAAATGGTTTTAAATCATCACTAATAAGTTCATCTTTTCTTGTTCTCATAATTACACCTACTTACCTCTCCTATTAACTAGTAAATACACAATAACTAAACCAACCATACCAATTATAACTTTAATTAAATATCTAATAATAATCATTCCAAATATAATAAGAAAATCATACTCACCAAGATAAGCAACACATATAAATATAATACTCTCAATAAATTGAATAATTAATATAGAACCAATATTACTGAGTAATAATTTATTTTTACTCCTCCTAATATAATAATATACCTCACCATTAAGATATAACATAAATCCAATTGATAGAAGACCACTAATAAAACATCTTAAATTAATTAACCCATATCCAAATAAACTATTAAAACAATTATTAGTCATAATATTATAATCACTAGAAGTAACTAAACTACCAAGACAAATAATAATCATTACCATCACATATGGAACCACATAATAACTAATAATTTTTTTTATCTCATCAATTCCAAACCTCTGAATAATAATATTATTAGCGGTAAATATCCCCATAATTAATGGAAGGCCATAATTAACAGGAAATAAAGTAAAATCATAAAGTTTAAACATAACTACACCAAGTAATGCCGCCATAAATCCAATATATAAAAACAATCCATCCTTTTTTCCAAACTTATAAAATAATACCAATATAAAATATACAAATATTATTTCAATCAACATATATAAAAGATTCATTTCTTCACCTTCCTTATCATAAATAATTTATCCACAATAAGAAAATAACTAACAACTATTAAACATTTAAGCAAATAATTACCTATTGCAATTTTCATAGCTATATCAAATCTAATAATAATAGCATAACTAAAATAAATAAATATAAATACATCTATAAAAGTAATACCAACTAATACTAATATCATTCTAAGTGTTCTTTTTTCTTTTACTTGTAATAATTCATTAAAAGCATAATTACATAAAAATAAAGTAATAGTTAGTGATATTGGATAAATAATAACTATCGCCAAATTATCAAGTATCAATCCTTGATACATAGCGGACATCTTATCATATAAAGAAGGAATCATAAAAGCATTAATCATCAAAAGACAAGCACAAATAAGTGTACTAACAATCATTACCACTATAACTTTTTTAGCATCATCATTACCATATCTATGAATAAAATAATAAAGTATCATAATAAGACTACTACTAAATATAATTCCAAGATTAACATCAATACCAAGTAAATGTACAATTTTAAAAGACATTACAAATGATATAATAGAATAAACAATAGCTAATAAATAAAATTCATTCTTACCAAAATACCTATGCACAAAATAAATAATACCCATACAAATAGCCATAAGTAGCACAAAAATTAAAATATCCATATAACACCTTCTTATCCAAATAAATTATAACATAAATTTATTTAAGATACAATATTAAATAAATACATTGTAAACTAAAGCTTAATATTAGCAGTTCACATTATCATTGTTCACTGTTAGTTAAAGCCATAAGTCTTTAACTAAATTTTTAAAGCCTTATAAATAAGTCTTTAAAAAAAACACATAAAAAAAGAAACTATGTTTTTGTTTCTTTTTTCTGCTTAATCATATCATAAAAAGCCTCTAATCTAGTATCAATACCAACTTCATTATCCTCGGCATCAAAACTAAAATACAATATAGGTATTTTATATTCATTGGAAATAATTGGTAAAATATTCATAGCACTAATTTCAGGAGTACATCCAAAACTCTTTAAATGGAGAATTCCATCAAAACCATTCATAGCATAACAATAACTTTTTACAACACTTCCTGAAGCATCCGCTCCTAAATGATACCTAATATATTTCTTTCCACTTTTTATCATTTTATGAAGTTTTAACCTTTTAGTAATAAGTAAATAAGTAAGATCCGTATCACGATATACCTCTATTCCCATTTTAATAAGCTTTCTTTCCGTATTATAAGAAGTATTAGCATCAATAAGAGAATATAATTCACCCAGAATAGCCACCTTAAAATGATTAGTCTCTTTATTAATAGAAATATTTTTAAACTTTCTTTTATATTTAAAATATAAATAAATATTCTTAAAAATACCATTATTTTTAAAACTATCAAAGTATTCATTTTCAAGTTCCTCAAAACTACCCTTATTAATCTCAAAACCCATATTAAGTCTAATATATCTCTCAATTTTATCAATAAAAATAATCATAAGTAAAGTATTAAATAAATAATAAAAACATTTAAAAGGATTAATTTTATTATTCATCATTTTACAAAATTTATATCCCTTTCTTAAAGAAATATGATTATCTTCTATCATGTTATAAAACTCAAAATCATATCCCAAATCCCTCAATATTTTTTCCTCTAGTTCACCAAAATAACCATATCTACATCCTCCTCCACCTTGAATAAGAACATTTGCTCCCTTTTCAAGTGCTTCAATATAATTACCTAAATTATATTTAAATGGTACACAAACAAAATCAGGAGAATATTTAGCACCAAGTTCTATAGTTTTTTTAGTAGTATCAGGAGGTACAATGACTTCACATTTTGTAGCATTAGATAAAAAATATTCAAAAGCAATATAATAATTACCAAGATGTGGAAAAGAAATTATCCTATTCATTAATTTTCCTCGCTTTCAATATATCAACAAAGCTTTCCAATCTAGTATACAACCCTGATGTAGCGGTACTTTCATCTAATATAATATTAATCGAAGGAACTCCATCAAGTTTACGTATAGCAAGTTCATTTACCAATGAATCAGGACCACAAGGAAAAGAAGATAAAAATATAACACCATCAATAGCATTCTTATAATTAAATAAACTACCAATATTCTCTTTAGAATAAATCCAATACAAAGTTTTCGAAAAATCATCAGCATAACAAATAGATTCTTTTCTATCCATTCTATCAGAATATAAAATATCTATTCCTTCATTAGTCAAATAATTAATAATATCACTACCCAAAAACGCATCATAAATAATATAAGGATGTGATACCACAAGAATTTTTAAATTATCAGATTTAAGTTTATTAATTTGCCTATTACATAAATCTTTAATATACTTTCTTTGTTTCTTCTTACCAATAAAGTAACTATAAATAACTCTAAAAATATTTTTATTAAATTTTAATCCCATTAATAAAAATTCCGTAAATTCAAATCTAAATTTTAAATAATCAATATTATAGTTAATAATTTTAATAGTAGGAAAAAGATTATGTACAACATCATATATACCATTAAACCTCATACATACCCTTTTCTTTTTACCATAATTACATATTCTCGGAACCAATATATAATCGCACTTATTTTCTAAATATTTAACATGTCCCAAATAAATCTTAAAAGGAAGACAGCTCTCATCAACAGCCAATTTTTTACCATCTTCAATAATACTTCTGTTACTAGGGGCACTAAGTAAAACGGTGCAACCAATCCCCTCAAAAAAGTTCTTAAATAAAATATAATCTCTATAATACAAAAAACCTCTAGGTATTCCTATTTTTATTTTCATAACTAATGGCCTCCATGTAATAATATGAAGATAAATAAAAAAAAGAACTAGTTTTCATCTCCTAGTTCATCCTCATCAACTATAGTTAAATCAGAATAATCATCATCGATAATATCAGCTTCTGCATTTTCATTATAATCATCTTCATAATTATCTTCTTCTGATAAATCACTGTTATCATTATCTTCCTCTTCAACATCAGCTTCCGCATAGCTGTCACCATAAATATCATTCATATCAATTTTAACAGAATGATTAGCTCTCAAATCCCAATTACCATCACTAAGTAATATAAAATCCTTAGAAGTAGTTAACGATTCAAAAAAATCAGCAATTCTTTCTTGATATTCATTGTCATCAAGACCAAGTAATCTACAAACCTCCCTAAAAAGATCTGCGGTATTCATAGTCTTCTTGTTTTCCTTTAAATACATTTCTGCAATCTTAGCATAAGAAAGCAATTCTAGTTCCTCTTTCGATAATTTATTTAACATAATATATACCTCCTACATTTCCTCTCTAAGTATTAACCCTAACATATTTGCCGCATTATTTATAACAATCTTAATAGCTGCAAGTAAAGCTATTCTTTCACTAGTATAAATATCATCATCAGTAACAATTTTTTCAGCAGCATAATAACTATGAAATAAACTAGCCAATTCATATAAATAATTAGCAACTAAATGTGGATATCCATTTCTAGCAGCACTAATTATAACATCCTCAAATTCCAATAACTTATTCATGATAGTATATGCAAGTTCATTATTCATAGTACTAAACTTATTTATCTTTTCAATATTTCTATTTTTCAAAATAGAACTAATTCTAGCATTAGCATATTCAATATAATAAATAGGATTCTCATTACTCTTCTTAACTGCCAAATCCAAATCAAAATCCATCTGAGTATCTAAACTCTTCGATACAAAGAAATACCTAGCGGCATTAACACCAACATCATCAATAAGTTCATTTAAGGTAATAGTTTTACCAGTTCTTTTACTAAGTTTAACCTCTTCACCATCTCTAAGTAATCTAACCATTTGAAGTATTCTAACATCAAGTCTATTAGAATCATACCCCATTATTTCTAAAGCAGACTTAAGTCTATTAATATATCCATGATGATCACTACCAAGAACATCAATAAGTCTATCAAATTTTCTTTCAAATTTATCACCATGATACGCTATATCAGGAAGAAAATAAGTATAGTTACCATCACTCTTTACAAGTACTCTATCCTTCTCATCACATATATCAGTAGTTCTAAGCCATAAAGCATCTTCATTTATATAACATTTACCACTTCTTTGAAGTTTACTCAAAGTATTATCAACTAATCCCCTATCATATAAAGATTGTTCACTAGTAAAAACATCAAAATTAACCCTAAATCTATCCAAATCCTTTTTTATTCCATCAAGAAGAATATCCAATCCCTCTTTTCTAAAAAACGCCGTATCCTCATTTAATTTAGAATCACCATAAATATTATAAATATTTTCAGCAATATTAATAATCTCATTACCATGATAACCATTCTCTGGTATCTCACAATCAAGTCCACATTTTTCTTTATATCTTTCCTTAATAGATATACCAAGATTATTCATTTGATTACCAGCATCATTAATATAATATTCTCTTATAACATCATAACCAGCCCAAGACATAATATTAGACAAAGAATCCCCATACACTGCTCCTCTACCATGTCCAATATGTAAAGTACCAGTAGGATTAGCGGATACATATTCAATATTTATTCTTTCATCATTACCATAATTACTCTTACCATAATTTTTACCACTATCAAGTATAGTATTAATATTACTAAGTAAATAATTCTTACTTAAATAAATATTAATAAAACCAGGATTAGCTACTTCTACCCTATCAATGATATCATCATCAATTTTATTTGCAATTTCACCAGCAATATCCATAGGTTTAGATTTAAGTTCTTTTGTAAGTAAAAAAGCAATATTACAAGAATAATCACCGTTCTTTTTATCTTTAGGAATATCAATAATTATTCTAGATAAATCAACATCAATAGGCAAACTCTTTTTTATAATACACTGTAATTTATTTTTTATACTCATAATACATCACTCATTTCCAATTTATATTCATAAATACAATTAGTCTCACTTATTAAATACTTAATATAAATAATATCATCATCAATTTTTAAATCAATAACATCAATATCAATATCAACATCACAATTATTTTCTTTAATCAAATAATTACTTATACTATTTTTTTTGTTCTTATCAAAAATAAAAGTATTAATAAAATCAGCGCCATCTCTAATAAGCATAACATTATCATCATTGATTTTAATATTAAACCTAACATCATTATCAACATAAGTAACTTTATTCTTATTTTTAATACCTTTACATTCAAAATTAACAATTTCATTTTCACTAATATTCTTCAGATAACCTTTAATTAAAATTCTAATAAATATCACATCCAAACATTTCACATGAAATCATATCATATCTTTAAAAAAAATACAACATATTTTTATCATTTTTTAGCATAATAATAAATGCTATAATAAAAGATAAAAAAATGAGGGATATAAATGAAGAAAAAAACAAAAAAAATACTAAAAATAACATTATTACCACTCCTAATAATAGTACTAGGAAATATTATATTCTACGTATATTGTTTTCTTACACCAAAACTAGAAATAAACAAGTCCCAATCATATTACCTATATGATAATAATAGTAAACTAGTGTTTGGAGATAACGATTGGATATCACTAGATAAAATAAGTGATGATTTAATAAATGCCACAATTTCTACCGAAGATAAATACTTTTATAAACATATCGGTTTTGACTATTTAAGAATAGGAAAAGCCGCTATTACAAATATCATAAATAGAAATAAAAGCGAAGGTGCTTCAACAATTACTCAACAGTATGCCAGAAATCTATTCTTAAACTTTGATAAAACATGGAAAAGAAAAATAGATGAAGCCATTTTAGCAGGAGAATTAGAAGTACATTATACAAAAAAAGAAATATAGTTTTGTTCTATATTTCTTGCATAACTGTTATTATCATTGGTTTGTTACCAGTTTCTTTTATTAGGTATTTAGATAATTCATCTCTAATTATATTTTTTACTTTGTTGTATTCGATATATTTTACTGATTTGGTATTCTTTATTATTATATCTTCAGATATTTTCTTTATTTCGTTTATTAATTCATATGAATCTCTTACATAGACAAAACCTCTTGTTAATACTTCTGGTCCAGATATTATCTCTTTTGTTTGTTTATTTAATGTTACGGATATTATCATTATACCGTTATCTGATAACATTTCTCTATCTTTTAATACTACTTCGCCAATATCATCTGATGAGTTTCCATCTATTAAAATAGATCCTGACGGTACCTTCTCAAAGGTATCTTTTAAAATACCATTTTCGATAGTTACAACATCGCCATTTTCTTTAAGTAATATATTTTCACTTGGTATACCCGCTAAAGAAGCAATATTAGCATTTTGAACTTGATTCTTATACTCTCCTCTTATTGGGAAATAGTATTTTGGATTCATTAAATCTATCATTGTCATTAAATCTTCTGATGAAGCATGATGTGATAGATATTTTTTAGGGGATAATGTTACTACTTCTGCTCCAGTCTTAGATAATTCATCTAATAAATGGTAATATGTTTTTTCTCTATTTTCATAGATTGGTGTTGCTAAGAACACTGTATCTTCTTCATTTAATTTTATGAATTTATCATAACCATTAGCTATTTTCATAATGTTATAGTATGGTTTTTCTTTCTCATTAGCATTTAATATTACAACATTTTTATCATTTATATTTGATAAGTCTCCTATTATTTTTTTATCAATAGTTAAGTATTTGTTTTCTAAAGCTGTATCTATTATACTTTTTAGTCTTTTACCCATGATTACAACTTTTCTATTTGTATTTTCTACTTCACTAAATAATTCTTGAATACGATATAAATGTGTATCTGTTACGTTAAATATTATTCTTCCTTCGCTGGTATTTAGGGTTTCTCTAATTAGATTACTTATACGATGCTTAGGAGATGTGAATCCTTCTTTATCAGCATAGCATGATTCTGTTAATAAACATAAGACATTTTGTTTTCCTATATAGGCTAATTTTCCTATATCTGTCTTGTATGGGCCTTTCATTATTGGATCAATAACGAAGTCTGATGCATAAAATATTACTCCATCCTTGGTATATATGGCATAACCAAAGTTATCAGGAGCTGAATGTGATAAGGATACAGGAAATATTTTTACTCCTTTGATATCTATAGGAATATAAGCTTTTATTTCTTTTAAATTATTTGTACTTATATGATATGTTTCAAATTCTTTTCTTACGACATCTATTGTATATTTTGAACCATATACTGAGACATCCCCTAATTCAGGGATAATGTCTGATAATGCTCCGATATTCTCATCGTGAGCGTGTGTTAGAAAAATTCCTTTTATTCTTTTTTTATTTTCTTTTAAATAACTTATATTTGGTATTATATAATCGATACCTAATGTCATTTCATCGGCATATTTTAATCCTGCCTCAAAAACAAAGATATTTTTATCTATTTCGATAACAAACATATTTTTTCCGTTTTCATCTAGTCCTCCTAATGAAAACATTTTTATTTTACTCAATTTTATTTCTCCTTTCTTTACAAGTAAAAGACCTTTATAATTATAGCAAAAAAATGAAAAAAGTGCAAGAGGCATGTATTTTGTTTGCCTAGTGCACATATTTTTATTTTTTTCTTATTCTTTTCTTTACTTTATCTTTACTTCTTATAATCTTATTTACTGGATATGTATATGTTTTTGTGTCTTTGATTGTTCCACTAATGGTTTTGATGTTTTTATTACTATATTGGTTATTATGAATACTTGTATTTAATAATAAGGTTATGACCGCTAAGGAAGTGGATGTTAATAATGTAATGAGTGGTGGTATATTTATATATAACATTAATATTGTAATAATTAAAAAGATTAGTATTGGTATGATGGTATTATATATTTTATTTATTAGTTTTTTCATAATGTACCTCTAATAATATATATGATTATTGTTTTTGAGGTATGAAAAAAGAGGAATTGTTCCTCTTATAAAGTATTTATTTGCTCTTTTACATTCATTAAGATTTTACTTACGATAGTGGCATCTGTTCCTCCACCTTGGGCAAAGGACTTATTACCTCCTCCATTTCCTCCTGAACGTACTGATAAATCTTTTACTATTTCACCACAGTTAATACGATTTGATGTTGCTTTTGCTATATAATTAACTGAGTTATTTTCATTTACATTGGCTAATAGTACAAAATTATTATCTCCTATTTGATTACTCAAGGCTGAAGCTATTTGTTTTAATGATGCTATATCATAGCCATTAGTTATTGTTATTATAGTAGTTATACCATTTATTTCTTCTTTTATTTCTAAGAAACTTGATAAATCACTTACTGATTTTTCACTTTTTTTAGTAGTAAAGTCTTTCTCTAATTTCTTTAGTGATTCTCTTAATGTTTCTAATTCGTTTTTATTTATAACTATATCTCTGTAACTAGTTGGAATATCATTATTAATATTAAAGTTAAAGTTTAATTCAATATCTAATTCTTTAGCAGCATTTATTATTTTTTTTGCTTTATCTAATAATTTGATCATTTCATCGTTGTATTTTTTTATTTCTTCTTCAAGAACTTTAGGAATATTTGCGTCTGTTGCTCCAATTATACGATAAGTATCCGCTCCTTTATTTTCTACTATAGCAATAGCGAATTTATTTATATCTTTAGTATTTGATACATGAGTACCTGCACATAATTCAATAGAGGGGCCTAGTGTTACTACTCTTACGGTACTACCATATTTATCGCCAAATAAAGCCATGGCACCTTTTTCTTTTGCTTCTTTGATATTCATATATTCTATATTTGTTTCATAGCCTCTTTGTATTTTGTCATTTACTAGATTTTCTACTTTTAGTATTAGTTCATCTGATAGTTTTCCTTGGTAAGTGAAATCAAAACGTAAACTTTCTTCATCTACTTTGGATCCTGCTTGATGAACGGCATCTCCTAATAACTCTTGAAGGCTTTTTTGAAGTAAATGTGCTGCTGAATGATTCTTCATGATAGCTAATCTTTTTTCTTTAGATACATGGGTTAGTATTTTATCACCTTTATTTATTGTTCCTTCTAATACTTTAACTTCTAGTAAGTGTTGTCCATTTGGTGCTTTGATGACATTTGTTACTTCTAATTTACATTTATCATTTTTTAAATATCCTGAGTCTGATACTTGGCCACCGCTTTCGGCATAGAATGGATTTTCTTTTAAGAATATATAGCAGTCTTCACTACATGTATCTATAAAGTTATTATCTTTCATGATGGCTAGTACTTCTGTTTCTAATCCTAATTTATCATAGCCGACAAACTTACTTTCTTCTTTATAATTTATTAGTAATTCATTTTGAAGATTCATACTACTAATTAGTTTTCTATTTTTACGAGCTAACTCTTTTTGAGCATTCATATAGGCTTTAAACTCTTCTTTATCTACAGTAAATCCTTTTTCCATAGCGGCTTCTTCTGTTAGTTCTATTGGATATCCATATGTATCATATAATTTAAAGGCATCTTTACCACTAATAACTTTATTTTTGTTTTTGAATAGTTCTTCTAATTTCTTTTCTCCTGATAATAGGGTTTTTTGGAATAGTAATTCTTCTTTAGATATTAGTTCTTTTACCTTTGGCATTGTTCCTACTAATTCTGGATATATTTCTTTGTAGTTATCCACTACTACATCTACTAATGGTGATAGAAATTCTTTATTTATATTTAGTTTTCTACCCATTCTTGAAGCTCTTCTTAATAGTCTTCTTAATACATAACCTCTTCCTACGTTTTCAAATACTGCTCCATCTGATAAAGCAAATGTTAAAGTTCTTATATGATCTGCTATTACTTTGAACTGCATTTGACCATTATATGGAATGTTACATATTTCTTCTATTTTATGCATTATTGGCATAAATAAATCTGTTTCATAGTTTGTTTCTGTCTCCTGTAGAATACAAGCCATTCTTTCTACACCCATACCTGTATCAATATTTTTATGTGGTAATTCTGGATATTCTTCTCTTGATAGTCCTTCAGTAGCGTTAAATTGGCTTAATACGTTGTTCCATATTTCTATATAACGATCGTTTTCTTCTTCGTTTTGAAGCATAGATATGCCTCTTTTTTGTTTATCATATTTTTCTCCTCTATCATAGAAGATTTCGGTATCTGGGCCTGATGGGCCTGGTCCTATTTCCCAAAAGTTTGTATCTAGTTTTATTAGATGTGATGGTTTTACTCCTAATGACAACCATATATTATATGTCTCTTCGTCATGAGTATATACTGTTATGTATAATTTGTCTTTATCCATTGCAAAGTATTTCGGACTTGTTAATAATTCCCAAGCCCAAGGAAGAGCTTCTTTTTTAAAATAATCGCCGATACTAAAATTACCTAACATTTGGAAGAATGTATGATGTCTAGCTGTTTTTCCTACTTCTTCAATATCACCAGTTCTAATACATTTTTGGCAACTTACTAGTCTTTTGTTTTTTGGTACTACTGTTCCATCAAAGTATTTTTTCAGTGGTGTTACACCAGCATTTATCCATAATACTGTTGGATCATTTTGTGGAATTAATGATGCTGATTCTATATATGTGTGCCCTCTTTCTACAAAAAAGTCTATGTATGTTTTTATTATTTCATTTCCTGTTAACTTTTTCATTTTGTCTCCTCCTTATATATTTTATATATATCTTTTTCTAATTGTTCTAATGTATCATTAGTTACTTCATAATCAAAATTGGTATAATTATCCATAGCGGTTTCTGTTATATGGCTTTGTTGATTTGAAGATAAATCTGATTCAAAATTTATTCTATTTATGTGGATGGCCACTACATTATCAAATTTTGCTTTAACACTATCTATTTCTTTTGGTAATCTTATATCAGGAACTATTATAGCATCATAAAAATATGAATATATTTCTATATCATCTAATTGTCTTTCTATCAACATATCAGCTTTATTTAGCTTATTTCTAATAACATCAGTTCCTAATTCCTGCAACAACTGTCTTGGTTTTGTTTCTTCTTTGCCATTCCAACCAGTCATTTCACTAGCATAAAATTTTATATATTTTCCTGCTCTAGAGTATATTACTTTTTTTCCATCAGCTTCATAAAATTTTTTTAAGAATTCCGCGGTAGTATCCTTACCATTTCTTGCCTTTCCACTTAATAAGTATATTTTTGGATGTTTATTTGTTATTTCCATATTTACCAGACCTTTCATATTTCTTTTTTATTATACCAAATTATGACAAAGAAGTAAATTATTTTTATTTATTTAACTATTATTTACTTTACTTATCTTGACACTATTATCTTTGTACTTACTATGGTTTAGTATTTTTATTTAAAATGTTATATTTTTTTCTTTACCAAGTTATACTTAAATGGTATAATGAAAATATGAGGTGGCCAATATGAATAAAAAGAATAAATATGGTAAGGCTATATTAGTTACTGGCTTTATTGCAATTGTTGTGGTTACAATTTGTGCTTTTCAAAAGGATAAAATTGTTTATAAATATTATGAATATACAATAGATAAGAAATATTCTAAAATCAATATTAATGATTATTATAAAGATGATAATTTTAATTATGTTGATGATTATACTGAAAGTGGAATTAAGAACAGAAATGATTTAATAAATTCTATTTACTATGCTATTAATAGTGGTACTGATTATATTGAAAGATATATTGATAGTGATTATACTAATTATATTAATGATATTAATACATTAACTGCTTATAATGGAGCTGAATTTAAAAAGGTTATTTCAACTCTTAATAATTTTGTTCATCCTTATAATAGTTCTAATAATGTTAAAATTAGTTATGGTGGGGATTATAAAATAGGTATTACTATTAATAGGGCCTATACGCAAGATGAAATTAATGAAATTAATAATAAGGTTGATAAAATACTTAGTGAAAATGTAAATAATAATATGCCCCCTAAAGAAAAAATTAGAGCTATTCATGATTATATTATTAATCATACTGAATATGATAAGCTTAAATATGAAAATAAAAATGATGATACTTATAAATCTAATACTGCTTATGGTGTTTTAATCGAAGGATATGGTACCTGCAACGGATATGCTGATGCTATGGAAATATTCTTGGATAAAATGAATATTATTAATTATAAAATTAGTAATGAAGAACATATTTGGAATTTGGTTTATTTAGATGGTAAATGGTATCATTTGGATCTTACTTGGGATGATCCTATTAGTGATATTAATATTAATAGAGATACTTACTTTTTGATTAGTACTAAGACATTAGAAAAAATTAATGATGGTACGCATACTTTTGATAAAAATATATATAGCGAAGCTGTTTAAGGCTCCGCTAATTTTTTTATTATAAATAATAATGCTCCTAATAAAGCACATAATATATCTTCCATTGTATCATATAATCCTATATCTATATATCCACCATATTCTTGAATAAAATCTATGTTATTTATATAAAGAGAATTTATTTCTTTTTTTACGGCTTTATTTTTGTCTTGTGAAAATAATGTTGATGTTATATTATTTACAACGGTATCTTTTTGCATGTCTTTATTAAATACATTATCAATAGTAAATTCTGTTATTTCCCAAATAGCCGCTACGGCCATGGGTAATATAAATGAAAATACTACTACTAATTTTTTATTGTTATCTTTGGTTATTTTATTTAATATGTATATTGATAATGCTGCTACTATAAATGAGCTTAAGGTATGCATTATATCATCATAGTACCATACTTTATTATATAGATTATGTATTTCTCCTAATACTTCTGTTCCTATAATAAATATATATATTAGTAATTGTAATTTATATGGGAATTCTAATTTCTTTTTGATATAGTCTGTTAAAAAAAGAAGAGACAATGTAAATAATGATAAAAAAATAGTAGTTAAATTGAAGTTCAGTAATGCTACTAGTAACTCAATAATAACTGCTATTTTTATTATATTTAGTATTTTATTTTTCATATACTCACCTATCATAAGTATATGATATTTATTTTTTTATATTATTTGTTTTCTTTTTCATTTATTTTAGGTAATGAACTAAAGTCATTATCTAAAATACGGAAACTATTTTGATATATTACTTTATCAAGTGTAACATCTATTTTATAGTAATCATTTGAAACTATTACATTTTCATCAGTTAAATCTATTTTTTTATACGTATCATTTGCCTTATCATAATACTCTAATAGACTTTGATATGAACAGTTTAAATATGACATCGGACTTAATTCTATCTTTTGACTACCAACTTCAATAGTGGTAGCTTCAGGGAAAAAGTATAGGTCAATACCATCATAATAAAAGGCATGATCTTGAGGGGTATTTATATTTTTTTGATTTAGATAATATAAATTATTTTTTTTATATACTTCTGCTAAAGATGATATGCTATATACTTCATCTTTTATTGGAAATATTATTGACATTGCTTTAGGGAATATTACATTATCTTTACCTTTTATGTATATTGGTATGCTACTTAAATTTACTACTTCATCTTTGGGTTCATACTTTAATATAACATTTTTTTTGTTACGGGATATTTTTGCTTTATATTCTAACTTTAAACCGGAAAAATATTGATATACATCTACTTCTTCTGTTTTGGCATATCTATTATTTTTATATTCTCTAGCATATAGGAATACCGCTATTAAAATAACTATAATAAGAAATATTGGTATTAATATGTTATATTTTTCTTTTATGAATTTTTTCATTTTTTCACCTTCTTAATATCTAAATTTATAGTTAGAACTTAAATCTTTAATTACTGTTTCATTTGATTTTATATTTGTTAAACTTAGAGATATGGAATCTTCTTCTTGTAGTCCTGTAATTGGTGCATGTCCTACTGTATTTCCATTTAATGTTATTTCATTTGTTGATACTACTTCACCATTTTTTGTTACAGTTAATGTACCTGATGTTAATGGATAACTATTGTCTGTTGTAATTAGATAATCTATTCCATCTTTACTTGTTCTTGTTACTTTTAATGATACTTGTGGTTTTTTAGTAGTTATATTAACTTTATCAAATGTTTCAACGTGCATCTGATTTTCATCATCTATGTAACTATATTTAAATGTTAATTCATAATTTGTATTTGGAAATACATTATTACTTATTTCGTATGATGTTGAACCACTATTTAAATATATGGTATCAATATTGCTTGAATTTTCTTTTTTTACTTCCATATATACTGATGAATATTCTTTTTTAGGATCATATATTACATAATCAACACTAATTTTATTTACAGTACTTGTTACCGCTATGACGGATGTTCTTTTAGCAGCTTTCTTTATTTCTTCAATAACTACATTATTTTTGCCTGTATTACCTTTGCTACCATTTCCACCATTAGTGGTATTATTTCCATTAGCTATACTATTATCGGTTACACCAGTTACACCATTATTAGCAGTTGTATTGCTTTCAGATGAGTTTCCTTTATTATTATCTTCTTCTGGTATTAAATCTTCTTTAGTATAGGTATTAGAAGATCCTATTATTTTCTTTAAATCTATTTTATCGCTACCATATACTAATATTTCATTTGCTATATCAAATGTGTAATTTGATGTTACGATGGTAGTGGCAGAGAATGTTTTTAGATTTACTTTGTGATTTGTAAGTGTTGCATTTCCTGCCTTGTCTAGATCAATCATTAAGAAATCACTTGTTGATAATAATCCATCTGCTGATTTTATTTCTTTATCTACTACTAAATATTTTCGATCTTCTAATTTATAGAATTTTGTTAAAGCGGTGCTTTTAATTACTGTTTCACCACTAGTTATATTTATTTCATCACCACTACTAATTTCATAATATTTTCCATAAAGTTTCAAAACTCCTGTATCTTCATTATATGTAATGGCGGTATTGCCTAATTCGGTACTTATTTTATCTTGAATTAGATAATATTTTTTATTCCATTTGGTCTTTATAACTGCTGGTTTTTCTGTTTTTATTATAGTTTTATCTTTATCAAATACTAATGTTTTTTCTTCTGCTTTATATTCGTTTTTATCTCGTGATAAAAATAGGTTGATAACTAGAGAAAACATGACAATTATCAGTGCTGAAATTACTAATATTATGCCTATATTTCTCTTGTTTTTTTTATCATATTTTCTCATTTATATCATCCTTTCTATTTTCCTTCATATTTGAATGTCTTAGAATCACTAGTACTATCCCCTATTTTTAGAGCAGTTATTTTTCCATTTTTATCTTTATAATAGTATATTAATTTTATATTGTTATTTAATCCTAACTTTTGATTCTCATCTGTTGTTACTTCTATGGTTGGATATTCATCTTTATCTAGTTTAAATACTAATTGATTACCAGTAGTAGTATTACTTTGTCCTATTAAGCCTGAACCTACTTTACCAAATCCTTCAACTGTCATTGAGTATTCAATACCTGCTATATACTCTTGTAAATTAGTTGCTCCTTTAAATGTTATTAATACTTTATTGTTTGATAGTGCGGTTGGAGTTACTGCTCCTAGGGAGAATCCTAATTCACTCTTTGTATATTGACTCTTTCTTGCATATATTTTTGTTTCTTTTTCTTCATCTGGTAAAGAAATATTATTTCTATATATATCTGATGATACATAAATTGAATAGTTGGTATCTGGTTTTAAATTAGTGAATGTTATTTCTATTTGATTGCTACCATATTTAGCTAAATTAATAGTTTTGCTACAGTTATCTTCATTACCTGCTGGACATACATGGTTGTAATCAGCATCTTGTAATTCTATAAATAATAATCCATCTTTAATTACTTTATCTCTATCTTCTAATGTGATAATGTATTTAATTCCATATGTGAATCCTGAATCATTTTTATTTACTATTGCTTCTTGTTTTATCGTAAATGATGGTTCTTTTAATTCGTGGAAGTTTTGACCCGCTGTAATATTTTTATCAGACATTGTGTCTTCGAATAATTTTAATTCTTTACCTTTATCTGTTGTTATAGCAGTAACGGTAAGAGTATAATAATCGTTTCCATATACTAAATTATCTTTAGTTATATCTCTTGATAATATTGCTTTTCTTCCTTTACCGATGTTTTCATCATTTATTTGATCATTAGTTACTTTTCCATCAAATATTAATTCTCCATCTGGATTATGTACTTGATATTTGATATCAAAGTTTTTATTATTTTTCAAATATGTTGTTAGGTTCATTATTCTATTTAGGTATACATTATCTATTGTTTTTGAATCATAGTTATAGGCTACTCTATCAAGTATTTCTTCTGCTCCTAAAGTTTTAAAAGTACCCATATACTCTACATAACCTTCTTTTTCATAATCGAATAATGGTGTTTTTACATTTTCTCCATTTTTATTCATATCAGCAGATATTTTATAATAATATCTAGTATCTGGATCTAATCCTGCAAAAGATATCTCACTTTTTAGACTTTCATAATCTGTTTCAATTGTGTCTACAGGAACATATTCTTCTTTGCAATCTTCTTCATCTTCACCACAAGTTGTCATAGTATAAATGTCTATATAGAATTTATATTTGCCATCTGTTTTAATAAAGTCACTTTCTAAAACGCTATCACTTGCAGATACATATACATTCATAGCAGTTCCATTAATTGTTGGTGTTGGTTTTGATGTTGATACTTTAGGTGTGATACTTGTAAATTTGAATTTATTATTATCTGTTTGAATATTTATTTTGTCTAAAACTTTTGGATTTAATGTATATTTAGTATTTTTATCTCTAAATCCACTTAATCCTAAGTTAGCTATACCATCTTTCTTAATAAAGTCACCATATTTAATAAATTGATTTTTACTTTTATCAACAATATCAGTTGATGTTATATACCATACATCATTTTGATTTTTTTCTGTTTTTACTTCATAGCCAAATATTCCTGTAGGTTTGTTTGAAGTTGCATATGAGCCATTTGGATTTAAATATAAATATTGTCCTGGCATTTCTAATGATGTTGTTTGGAAAACATATCCTAGTTTAGAAGCATCTTTTTCTCCTACTACTCCTAAACTTTGGAAGTAATCTCCTAATAGTGATTTTTGACTAAATCCTGTATATCCTGTGTCATAAAATCCTACTAATGAAACCTGAATATCTTTACCTTTGAATGATTCTATATCATTGTAATCAAGAATAATACATTTATTATCATCACAGTCAGATAAGTTTGATATAACTTTTTCATATTTATCATTACCTGATGTTAATGTTAGAAGGTATGTTGATATTCTATTTAAAAATTCATTGTCATCTAAAACTATTTTTAATCTATTATCAAAATTGCCATATACTAGTTTATATCCTATATTATAATCTTTTGAATTATAATAACCATCAAAATAGTATTTTCCTATTGATATTTTAGTGGGATCTGATGTTTTGGTATTTGCTCTTTTATAACTTAAATTATATATATCAGAATTATTTAAGTTTGAAATAGTAAATGTTTTTATATCACTACTTTTTTCAAATTCAATACTATTTTCTTCTTCACTATCATTTACTTTGTAGTAGAAGTTATATTTATCGCCTTCATCTTTAAATAAGGCATTATCGATATCTTCAACATAGTATTTATATGTTATTGAATCTTTGGTACTATTATCAACATATAATTTAAAGATTGGATCTTTTTTAATTGAAGTGAATGTTTTACTTATTGGTTTATTTGATGGGAATACAGAATCATCTGTTCCATCGTTATTGCTATCAATACTTATATCATATGAAAAGCTATATGTGTTTCCTCTAGCTAATTTTTCATCTTCTACTTTATAATCAGTTCCATAGTCTAAGAAGAAATATGCTGTATAATTTTCTGTAGTTGTAAAATCGATTGTTTTTGTTTCAATTAATCTATTTCTTTGATCTTTGGCGTAAAAGTTTAATTTAGTAATTGGATGTTCACCTTGGAAGTATGTTTCTATTTTAGCTTTATCGAATATTGCATTTACTTCATAGCCTATTATAGTTGAACCATCTAATTTATTATCATAACTTACACCATATTTTGCTTGCATATCGGCGTCTTTTACGGTATCGTTAGTTATTTCTGTTACCGCTATGGTTGGTTCTGCTACTTCATCTTCTAGTAATAGCATAGCGGGTGTTTCAAATACATATTTGTTATTTAATATATCAAATTTATTGGTACCGCTATTATCATAGGCATCTGTTACTTCAAGTGTATAATATCTACTTAGTTTTCCTCCGGATATTTCTCTTAAAGCATCTAGATTTTCTATACCAAACATTTTTGAAGTTAAATCAAATTCTTTATTATAATATCTTGATTTTATATCTTCTGTTTCAGTAAAGCTTCCTATTGGTGCTGTTTGAATATTATTCTTAGTATCACCTTTATATAAATTAAATGTTATTGATGATATTTTATCGGCATAATCACTTTCTGGTACAGTAGATATCATTTCAGTACTAACTACTATTGGGGTTTCAAAACTATATTGTTTTTGCTTCCAATTTTGCATTTGCAATGCTTCTATTCCTTTTGTAGTTACCGCAAAGCTTCCTATGTATTGACCTTTTTGTAAGCCTTTACCATTATACATATCTATATCGGCGTATACTTCAAATGTATATAAAGTATTTTCTTTTAAACCACTTAATGCTAGTTTATATTCCATTGTTTCAGGATCAAACTTAACATCTTTTATGGCTGTTCTTGTAGTTGAATTACCACCATAATATCTAATTATAAAGTCATTAACTTTATTCATTTCAGGCTTGTCTTTACATTCTCTTCCTTCATTTGGTATTGTACAGCCTTCATCTTTTATTTTTACTGTTCCGACTATTTGATTAAAGTCTACTAATTCTTCTTTGAATTCAATTGTTGGTCTACCTATTACTTGGAAATAATTACTTAGTCCTGTTTCTATTTCGTTATATTTATAGTTATCATTATATTCTACAATCATTTTAAAACAATAATCTGTTTTATCTTCTAAATTATTTTCCCCTAATTTTAATTTTTGCTCTTTTAATGTATCACTACTAAAAGTATAAACTGGCTTAGCATTTAGTATTTCACCATCAGTTAAATCTTCTGCTTTATAAATTTCATAAGTATATTTTGTTATACTTGAGTCCTCATCTTGTGGTTTTTCCATTTTTAGAGTAAAGCTTTTATTATCATTATCGGTATCTACTGATATTTCACCTAAAGTTGGTTTATTTTTTAGTGTTTTATCAGATGTTTCTATAGTATATATATTTGCATAATTGGTATTTTTTAAAATAACTGAATCTACTTTTACTTTATATTTTGTATTGTGTGTTAATTCCTCAAAAGAAATATTATTGTCTTCACCATTAGTTATAGTGATTGTATTGCCTACTTTATTTCCTTCGGTATCATATAACGATACATTAGCGGATTTGATATCATTATTTTCGCCAAATTCTAATGAATATGATAATGAATTTTGTGTTACCATTTCACGAACTAAATTTAGTGTTAAACTTTCGGTTTTAAATGTTTTTTGAAAATATTGTGTACCATTATTATTATTTTGTTCTGATATTGTCATTAGATAATCACAATTTGGTGATAATGAATTTATATTTACTTCTTGTATATCAGGAGCATTAGCTAATATTTTAGAAAACTCTCTTTCTCCTGTAGTTATGTTTGTCAATGTCAATAATAAATCATCTTTAATAAAATTACCGGTATCTATTACTTGGAAACTTGCATTTAAACTATGAGTATCTACTTTGGCAGAAATTAAATCTATCGATACTTCTTGCTTTAACACTGAATTTGTTGTATTACCTTCGCCTGATTCTCCTCCTGAAGGCTTATTTTCCTCATTATTTTCAGGATTATTTTTTACATCAGGTTGATTTTCACCTTTATTATCTCCACTACCATCAGTAGTGCCATCAGTATTTTTCTTGTCATCATTTGATTTTACTTTACCATCGCTAGGTTTGATATCTATATTTTCATTACCATCAATAGTCATCTCAGATAAAGAAAGTTTTGTTTCATCATTATAGATAACATTCTTATCGCCAAGATTTATTTTTGTATTATCTCCTACGAATACGACAGTACCATCCGCTGCGGTTTGATAGCTTCCTTCTTGGTTTTCTATTTTTACTATACCATCTTCTACAAATAGTATTTCAAAATAATCTCCACTAACAGTGTTATCATTACCTGCTAATTTAACTCTTATATCTTTTCCTACAACAATATATTTATTTTCAGTTATTCTTCCTAAGAAATTATTAAATATTAATGTTTTTTCGGATGTTTCAATGTAATAACTACCATTATTATATTTAATTATCGATTTATCTGTAATATTGTAATATGGAACTAGATTTTTATTGAATTTATCTAAGTCAAGGATAACACCATTTTTCATAAATGACATTGATTTATCTAAATAATGAATAAAGTTTTCTTTGCTGGTACTTACTTCTTTATTGTCTGCATTCTTAAAAACATATTCTTCTTTTACGTTTTCTTTATAAACTGTATTATCATTGAAATATAGTTTTTTGCTGCTTGATGCAGTACTATTTATTATATATCCTGCACTATAAAATTCTTTTTCTGAATCTTTTGTTAAAAAGATTACCCCTATAGTCAAAATTGTTAAAGTTACAATGCTTATAATTAAAATTATCCAAAAACTTTTATCATTTATTTTCTTCATTTTTATCACCGATACCTATCATATAAATTATATCAAAATGGTACTTAAAAGTCAATTAACTCATTATATTTTGCCATGATAATTTTGATGATATTTTTATAATAATTTTTGATAAATTTTGAGTTTTTTTTAATTTAGTAGTTTACAAATGGAAAATATATGGTATAATATTGATTGTGTTGGGGCGTTAGCTCAGTTGGTAGAGCAACTGACTCTTAATCAGTGGGTCTAGGGTTCGAATCCCTAACGCCCCACCATTTTAATTTTTTTTATAAAAATCTCTTGTAATGTTGGTTTTTATATGATATAATGTAGAAGCAATTCAAAAAATGGGCTTGTAGCTCAGGTGGTTAGAGCGCACGCCTGATAAGCGTGAGGTCGATGGTTCAAGTCCATTCAGGCCCACCATTTTTTGGCCAGTTGGTGAAGTGGCTTAACACACTGCCCTTTCACGGCAGCATTCATGGATTCGAATTCCATACTGGTCACCAATTTTAAAATTAAAAAGCCTTATGGCTTTTTTTATTTTTCTCTAAATATAGTGGATATTATTATTCCTATTGTTAATACTATTAGTCCTAATATAAGCGATGGTATGGTTACTTTATATTTGAATGATTTTATTATTAATAATATTATGCTTGATACTAATATTCCTAATATTATGCTATATATTTTTGTATTATATTTTTTTAATAAATAGTTTATTATTTTTATAGTTATTATTAAACCTATTATTAATCCTATTATGAATGGTATTATTACTTTTATGTCTATTACATTGGCTATAGCTTCAATTATTATATTATATGTTCCCTCTATCATTAGGAGTGCTGATGAGCTTACTCCTGGGACTACTGTACCTATTGCTTCTGTTATACCTGATATGAAATATACTAATGAATCTATATAATTATTTTGTTTTATATATGTGTTATCTATATTACTTATGGATATGAAAAAAAAGATAAGAAAGCTTATTATGACAAGATAATTATCTTTTTTTTCTGTTTTATTGATGATTGATGGTGTTGTTCCTATTATTAATCCTATAAATAACATCATTACTTCAAAATAATATTTACTTAATGTATAGTATATTACTTTACTAAATAATATTATTGATAATAATATACCTATTCCTATCGGAAATAGGTATTTAATGCTTTCTTTTTTATTTCTTTTGAAGTTTATAATATAATCTATTGATTTATCATATACTCCCATAAGTATTGCTAATAGGGCTCCTGAAACTCCTGGTAATATTTTTCCTATTCCTATTATGAATCCTTTAATTAGATTATTCATTAGTGTATTTCCTTACATATTCCTTTTTGTGGTTCATAAAAGCAATGATTTTTATATCTTCCCGCTAAAGGCTGATCCCACCAAGTACTGGTACATGCTATATTTGCTTTTGGTGCATAAAACCATAATGCATTTGTAGCGGGATAATAATACTCACCTCTTATTACTCTTTCTGCTAATGATTTTTCTAAGGCTGTTGGGTTTCCATAAAATAATGATGATGATGTTCCGGAGAAACCACCCGGTTTTTGATATACCATTTCTGATATACTTCTGATGTCTTTAAATGTTAAACAATCTGCTAATACTCTATTTATTCCAACATTACCTACCATGAGCATACCGAGGTTGCCTTCGCCCACAGCTTCTGCTCGCATTAATCTGGCTAGGATTTCTTTTTCTTTATCAGTTGATTTTACTATCATATTTATCACCAATTAATTATATGAAAAAAATAGCAATAATTGCTATTTTGTTAATAAATTTAATGCTTCATTTAATTGATTATCATTTTCAATGGTTGGATTATTGTAATATTCTTCATTTAATGTTACTTCATTAGTTGGTGTTACACCTTTTTCGTTGATAAAATTACCATCTGGTGTAAGCCATTTTTGCGTTGTGTATTTTATCATACTTCCATCTAGTAATTTTTTTGTTTCTTGAACAGTACCTTTACCATAACTTGTAGTTCCCACTACTAAACCATTATTATAACTTTCTTTAATAGCGGATGCTAGTATTTCGGAAGCTGATGCTGAAGATGAATCTATTAATACTGCTACTGGATAAGTTCTTTTTTCTTTAGTGGTATCTTTTTTCTTTGTTTTTCCTGTTGAATCTTCAAGTTGATATATTACTTTGCCTTTTTCTAAGAATAAACTACTAATATCTGTTACTGATGATAAATAGCCACCACTATTTCCTCTTACATCTATAATTAAACCATCTATATTTTCTTTTTCTACTTTATCTAAATTGCTTTTAAATTGTTTATATGAATTACCTGAAAATAGTGATATGGCTATATATCCTATTTTTTTATCATTTTTTTCTAATACTTTACTTGTTACATATGGTATTTCTACTTTACTTAAATTAATAGTTATATCTATTTCTTTGTTATCTCTTTCAACTGTTAATACTACTTTGTCTTTTTTACTATTTTTAACATAGTTAGATATATCTGAGCTTTCTTTATCGGTATAGTCTTCGCCATCTACTTTGATTATTCTATCCCCTACTGATAGTCCCGCTTTTTCTGCTGGAGAATCTGGAAATACTTCTATTACTTTGATTTGTCCATCATTATATTTAGCTATAGAGCAGCCTATACCTTCATATGATCCCTTGATTGTTTCATTGAAGTTTTCTGTATCATTAGTATCAGTATAACTTGTAAATGTATCTCCTACCTTAGATATCATTCCCTCTACTGCTCCATCAACTAAAGCTTTTTTATCTAGATTTCCATAATAATTATCTACTATAGCATAGTAGGTATCTACTACTTTAGATAAATCTTTGGTTACTCTTAAATAATTTTTACCAGTTATTAAATTTATACAACCTAGACACATAAGAAAACCTATTCCTATAGAAAATAGCATTACTATTATTACTTCTTTAGCACTATATTTTTCTTTTTCCTTGTTATCTTTCTTCTTATTTTCTTTTATTGCTTTTTTCTTGGTATCTTTTTTTCCTTTTAAGTTATCTTTTTTATTTTCTTTTTTTGCCATAGTATCACCTAATAATAATTTTATCATAAAGAAAGAAAAAAAGATATAATTAATATCTTAATTATACACTTTTATTATTACTTTTCATAAATAATTGTTTAATCATGAGACTATAGGCTCATGATTACCTCGAAAGACCTTAGGCTTGCGAGGATATAACTTAATGTTCTACATCAGGGCCTACAGTAAATTTACCTGTTCCACTATTGGTATAGAACTTATTACCTAAAATATCATACATACCTGCTACTTTGTCACTTTTTCTATAACATGGTACTAAATCCATTCTTAGAATATCATCTACATAGACTTTTCCCCTTTTTAAATTAGCTTTGACACCAGTACTAGAATATGCACTTGAACCATTGCCAAGATTTAAAAACATTACATTACCACCATAACTTGAATCCGCCCATGTACGTGAAATTGATTTACCAGTACTTTCTATAGTAACTGTCTCTATGTGAGTATTTCCATCGTATGAAGCTGTAATAGTGTCATCATTTGAAATTGTTAAGGCAGTATTTTGGCCATCAGTAACTGTCGATGAGGTAAACTTATGTTGTAGATAAGCATTAACACCATTCCAAGCATCAGTATTACCTAAATTAAAATTACCTGATGATTCCATCTTTACTGTATCGTTATAATTACATGTTATATTTGTTTTTATATATTGTGTTCCAGTTCCCCCTATATACTCAACTTCTTGATATGCTTCTGGTAAATTATTATTATAAGCATCATAATTACTAGTGGTATATATTGATTGTCCATCTATTACTATTTGTGAATTAAATGTTTTTCCTATTTCGGTATTAGGTGTATCTTTACTTAACCATACTCTTAGGGTTATATTAATACTTTCTTTGGCTTTTACTACAACATTACTTTTAATAATGCTATTTGTTAATGATGATAATACGACTGGATTACCATTGTCTATTTTTAATTTTATATATTGAGAATTTATAGTATTAGAACTAGTAGATAATAGTTTTACATCAAACTTATAATCTATATTACCTGTATTTTTAATTGAAAAGACATATGGTGTTGTTTCTATTCCTTCTTCATCTGTCATAGGAAGAGCACTATCTAATGATATTGTATCAGATAATGATGTTGCCTCTATTTGAAGTAATCCTGTACTATAATTACTTGGATTAGCCGCTACATCTTCTTTATAGAATAGTGAGTATGTAGTTGTAAATAAGGCTGCTAATACTAATATTATTGATGATACTATTATCATTATTTTCTTTTTATTCATATACTCACCACCTATTATCCTTTTTAATTATATCATATTTATTTTTTTATGTCTATTATTCTATATATACTTTTACGGTACCTATGAATGCTGAATTCATATATTCATTTGTAATGGTTTGGTAATCAACCCACATACCTATTTTTATATTAGCTTCTCCTGATTTTGGTAATTTTCCTTCATATATTTGATAGGCATTATTAGTTAATTTTAAACCTTTTGTTTTATTAGTACCTTTTATATTATTATTTAGTAGTTTTATATCTTGTTTTTTATTATTAATTGATACTAAATATTTTATATATTCGTTTGGTAATCTTTTAGATACGTTGTATTTGTTATAATTACTTGTTTCTTCTATAAGTATTAAATAATTTACTTCTTTTTTATTATTGCTTTTTAAGTTTATATTCTTAATATCTATTAAATTATCAGTATTTACTTTTTCTTCTTTTGTATTATCTATTATCTCTAAGATATTGTTATCATAAATAATATGTTCACTTTTTTCTACTATAATACTTTGGTTATCTTGAATTATTTCAGCAAAACCGTTTTCATAGTATATTATTGTTATATTATCATGAATTTTCTTTGTTTCTGTTGATTTTATTTGTTTATTGTCCACTAATAAGTAGTCATTTTCTTTTATTGTTCCATTTGAATAATATGTTTTATTTGAGTCTTTCTTTATCGGAAGAGAAACGATACTTAGATTAGTATAGAACTTATCTACTGATGATGTTATATCGCCATCTCTTACAAAGAAACATACATCACCCTTTGTTACTTCAAGACTACCATCAGATAAGTATAATAGTTTTATTCCTAAATCTTTATTTATTATTTCTTTAGCGGTTACTTTTCTGGTTTCTGCTTTAGCCTCGAATACTCCATCTTCATTGACACCATAATTATTATTTACTCTAAATACTCTTAAATATGTTCCATCTTTATATTTTATTAATGCTGTTTTGTCAGAATAGAATATGATGATTCTGTCTTCTAATGTTTTTTCTTTTACTTTTATTACTACGCCGGTATTTGCTGTATTTATTTGCCTACTACTATCAAATAGTTTAGTGGCATATTCTTCAGTAATTGGTGTTGTATTATTTAAATTGCATTCATCTGATATATCGACTGTTACTACTACATTACTATTATCAGTGGTAGTATTAGTATTATTTTTATCTGATTTATATGTTGAACCAAGCATATTTCTGAATACTAATGATGTTGATATTATCAAAGTTGTTATTGATAATAATAATGTTATTATGAATATTAATCGACCATTAGCTACTAAAAACAGTATAAATGGGGATTTATAATTTTTTTCTTCCGCTACAGTGATGTTGTCTTTTTTTATTTTCTTTACATAGAATTTATTATTCTTGGACATTATATCACCTTCTTACTACTGTTACGTTACTCGCTTCTTTTTTCTTCTTTTTACCGATATTTCTTCCTAATTTTACGATATCATAAGATAGTATTGCTAGACATGGTATTAATACTACGATTATTAATCCACCTTTTGTAGCTAATATTTGTTGAATATAGCCTATTTTTGGTATTTTAAATATTACTTTTCCTATTACATTTTTATCTTCTGCTAAAGTGAAATCCTCGGTATTATTGGCATCTCCTTTAGTTTGATATGTATATTTTCCGGTAGTTGAATCGTAATACTTATTTTTTATTCTATGTGTTACTATTATATTTGATAATCTTGGATCAGAAGTTACAAATGTTATTATATCCCCTACTTGTAATTCTTCTGCTGATTTCTTCTTAGTTATTACTACATCATTAGGCATTATCTCTGGTACCATTGATCCTGTTAGTACTACATAAGCATTATATGTAGGTGGCGTATTATCTCCTTTAGCTGCTCTTATTTTGATATCTGCTATATATACTAGTAATAATGCACCTATTAATAATAACCAGATAAATATTGCATATGATATGATACTAGATATCATTTTTAATGGTTTCATTCTTTGTTTTACGACATGTACTTTATAATGTCTTACTCCAAAATAATTATTATTATTTGTATTTGTATCCACGTTAAAAACACCTCATTTATTCTAATGTAATTATACATTAATTTTCTCAATATTACAATCATTTTTATTTAAAAAATTTGACAAATAAATGTATGAATGTTAAAATATTTATGTAATGGGGTCGCTTTTGGCTTCGACGGAAATATGAGTGTTTAATTAGCAAGACGTATTTCTCTACGTTAGTGGGATAAATTAAATATAACTGGAAACAGCTATAAAAACGCTGTTGCTTATGCCTAACTTATAGGTAGCGACAGGTTCTTCTAATTCTTTGTCTGTGAGGATTAGCAAGGACTTATAAAGCAGACTATATTGTAATGTTTGTTTAGGCATTATGATGAATAACTATAAACTAGCGAGTAATTATGATTGTGGGTTGTCTATTTACTTTGCGAATTTGATAATCCAATAATCTTGTAGAAGGTTAAATGACTTTGTTTTCGGACAGGGGTTCGAATCCCCTCGACTCCACCAATATGAAAATAAAACCTTATTTTATAAGGTTTTTTATATTTTTATGTTTATTTAGGTACATTTTAGGTACATATTTATAACTAATTTTATTAATTTTCCAAATGAAAGGAAGATTAATAATGAATAACTATTGTATAAACCTAAAGAAAAGAAATAATAAACCATATTGTAAATTAATAAACAAAGAAATACAACTCTCCACTTGTAGAGAATGTAATAATAAAGAATATAAGTCCACTTTTGGCAAAAAAAGTACGGCTACAAGTGGACAAATGAGAAAAAATGCACAATCATTGACAAAAGAACAACAAAAGCCATCAAAAATGCAAAACAAATCAAATAAACTAGCTAGTCTAGAAAAAAATAGATATAGTGTATTTAGTGATGATACTGAAAAATGCTACTTATGTGATAGCACCTATAAACTAACTTGGCATGAAATATATGCGGGGAGAAATAGACAAAATTCTATGAGATATGGTCTATGCTTAAGGCTATGCTTAAATTGCCACTCTAAAAAGCAAAAAAATAGCCAATTTAATGATTATTGGCACAAGCGAGGACAATTGTACTGGGAAAAAAATATCGGCTCTAGAGAAGAATTTATAAAGGCGTTTAGAAGAAGTTATCTAAAATAAAAGATACTAGACAACTGGTGTAGTATCTTTTGATAATTCTTTTAACTTTGCCAAATCTATCACATTGTTTTTATTTTTTCTATAAATTCTATCAATTGGAAGAATCTGTTCTTTTTTATTTTTGAATAACGAACCATATATTCCCAAATGATAAAGATCTATTAATATTAAATTCAAGTTATTTCTACTTTTCTTAAAATAAAAATGCAAAGGTTTTTCCACATTATGTTTCATTTTCAATATATATTGGCAATCTTTTTTTGTATATTTTGAATTTTGAACAGTATTAATTATATCTAATAATCTGTCGACTCTATAACCTTCTGTCAATTCATCCATCTCAAACTCATCAATAAAACTATAATCTTTTTCCAAAAATCTAATATAACAGTCAACAACAATATTGTATACTATTTCATCTTGAGAATTAGCATAATTTACAAATTGAAAATCCTTAATATTTTTAGAAACTAGTCCTTGCTCAAAACTAATTTTACTAATTGATGAACTATCAAAAGAAGATTTAGAAAATCTACTTTTATTATTATTAAATCTGTTTTGCATATTCCTTAATAATTTCTTCCTTTGGTATTTCATTGTTGTGAAAAATTTCTGATTTTCTAAAATTTTTTTTCCAGCATTCGTCACTATGAGATTGCTCAACAAGTTTAAAATCACTAACAGGTAATATATCGTTCAATAAACCATCTATGAATTCTTTTATATATAGTTTATTTTTGAAAATGGTTGTTCCATCATTACTTTCGATTTTATTAGCATGATAAACATCTGGCACTACTGGGCCATACACCCAAGCTTCTATTCTCTCGCCAAATAAATATTCACCATCAGTAAATTCTATTTCAGACTTTTTATCTTTTCCTTTTCTAACAAATCCGCCCCAGTATGCAAAACAAAAATATAATGATTTTTGCAATTTTAAAGGCGAAATATCATCAGAAATTCTATTTTCCATAATGCTATATTTATACATAATGTAACCAGCCAATTCTATAGCCGAAAATATTCCTTTTTTATCTTTCATTTTTTATTCTCCTTTATCCTAATATCAGTATAGCACAAAGTTATGCTTTTTCCAATAAATTGCCTACTATTTTATATTTTTTATAACAAAAAGTCAATAACTGTGTGGAAATAATTGGAAAAAACTATAGGTTAACTACTCTGTTAATATCTATAGCTTTTCTTTTTGGCATACTATTGGTTTGAAACCATGCCCTTTTATTCTTCATGTTATATTTAATAATTAAAACATTATCTTTTCTTCTTGTTAATCTATAAATAATATCTTTATTACTTATTCTTTTTTCAACCATATTATCCCCTCATTTGGCTGAATATTATAGCATAAAAAGAGCAAAAATGCAAATCAGGGCATAAAAAAAAGAAGTAGACAATTAAGCCCACTTCAATTTAATATAATCTTACACTATCCCAATTGGTAGTTCCATTCTGGAAGTTAAGATTAACTTGTCTTTGTACTTCATCGTAGTTAGATCCTAGTGCATTTTTTCTATCTTCTCCATTACCAAAGTCTCCTCTGATAGTCTTTCTAACTAAATCTAGAATATCGACACTTGGCTCTGGTGCAGGTGCTAGAATTTCATTAACTCTTGCTTGCACTTCTGCATATCTATCGCCTAATGCATTCTTTCTATCCTCGCCATTGCCATATTTGCCTTCTATTACTTCTCTAGCAAGTTCTTCGGTAGTCTTTTCTTTAATAGGCTCTGAATTATTAATCTTGTTTGCTTCATCAGCGATATATTGCATCTTACTTCTTAAGTAGTCACCTGGACAATCTGTAGAGGTAAACATTGAATGCCAAGTTAAGTTCTTCCCTGGTACTAATGTTCCTAGTCCTCTTCTCTTAGCGATATCTGCTACTAACTTAATAACAGCATTTAAAGTAGTATCGTTAACATACCAACTATTATCATTGTCTGATATTTCGATAGTTATTGATTTACAATTGCTATCCCAATTTGAATTAGTCCAAGCAGTATTTTCTTCATCAACATAATTAGCAATACTGCCATCATAACCTACACCATAGTGAGAACTACCATATCTACCTTTTGCTTGAAATATTCTACCACATTGTTCTGCAGTTAATCTTCCTGCCATATGATGAATAGTAATTGCTTCAATACTTCTACCACTTCTACCTTTAGTATAATTCCCCTCATCTGCAGGTACTACTACTTGTACTAAACTTGATTTACTCATCTACTTCATCCCCTTTACCATTACTTAGTTCTAATTCCATTTCTTCTGTTAATACTAATTCTTCGCTATTCATTACTATCACTACCTTTCTTATCATTCTTAGCAAAGTAAAAAGTCATAATCATCATTACCATTGGTATGAATTGTTCTGATGTTACCTTGTCAGCAAACCAACCCACTACCAATGCTATAACCATTATAATTGTCATTATACTTTTTAAATCAATTAATTTTGCAACTTTTTTTAATACTTCATTTTTCATTATATTTTACCTTCTTTCTTTAATTTTTCCCAATGATCATGAACATAGCTATTACCACCATGTTGACAATAATCATCATATAGTTCATAGCAGATTAATTTTTGTTCTAATGAAAGCGCTCTTTTATCTGCTAATTCCATAAAATTTATCAAATTCGTTTTTATGTTTGATAAATTGTTTGCTTTTATTTCCTTTCTTATTGGCTCCAACAGCTTGTTCAATGCGTTTACTATTGTCTTTTTTAAATATACAATAGAGCCAATTAAGGCTACTATAAATGCCAAAGTTTTCGCTATTTGGCCTAAAGTTATACTCTCCATTATTCAACCTCTTTCATTTCTTCTTCCACATATAGTTCATTTAATTTACTATCATCAAAATTATCAGCCAAAAAAATAATTGTTGCATAATAAGGTTTATGTTCTTCTTCTATTTCAGTGGCAGATGTATATACATCATTAATATCTCTTATTTGTTTATTCTCATCTGCTATTAATATTTTCTTTTTACCATATTTTCTTATTTCCATTATTTACCTCCTAACTAATTGTCCAACCTTTTGCTTGAGCATTAGATAATGCTTGTTGTCCTTCTTCCGAAGTTAACTTTGCCAAATTGGTACTTCCAAGTACAACTTTTTGAGATTGGCAACCTTTGGTTTTTATATCATATAAATTATTTAATATATTTATTATAGATATCTCTGTCAATTTTGAACAAGGTGACAATGTTAAAGTATATGTATAATTATTAGCCGCTGATGTAGTTAAATATGCTTTGCCTAAATTCGGGAAACCGCTACTATGCATTAAATTGGTCACTCTAACAAATGTTCCATATAAAGATGTCACACTACTCATATCAAGTAAAGGAAGAGATTTTAAAGCGGAGCATGCGAAAAATGTGCTTTCAAAAGTTGTAACTTTTGATGTATCAATAGCAGGTATTGTTTGCAAATTTGTACAACCATTAAACATACTCGTCATCCTAGTTACTTCACTAGTATTTAATAGTGGTATTGTTTGCAAACTTGTACATCCATCAAACATACTTGTCATAGTTGTAACTTTTGATGTATCAATAACAGGTATCGTTTGTAACGAATTGCAATTGGAAAACATTTTACGCATGTCGGTAACTTCACTGGTGTCTAATGATGGTATAGTAGTGATTGCCGCACAATATTGAAACATACCAGCACAACTATCGCCAGATATTGTTATTGTATCTGGTATCTTTTTTATAATATCATTAATACCATTTGTATGCTCAAGATTTGTAGCAGCCGCTATAGTCGGTTTGAAATAATCATTTATATCAACACCGCTAGTTTCTACTTTAACTATATCATAACCATCTAATCTTTCTTCTTCAGCAGAATAAATACCATTTTGAGTTATAGTTTTATTTATAACTTTAGGAGTATAACCTTTTACTGTTACTTTAGATAAACCTGTATAACCAGTGTCTGGTGTTATCTCTTGTACATTTCTAGTAGGTGTAACTTCTTTCTCTTGAACAATTGGATCTACATATATGACCGAATTGCTAAGTGAACCACTTAATGATTGTTTAACATTTAAATTACCAGTTAGTTTTCTCTTCTCTCTTATCATAAATCAGCACCCTCAGGATAAAGGATTAATTTCTTTGCACCGTCATCATCGTATCCTATAATTGTTTCATCATTATTTAATTCTATTTCGTACCAATATTCCACTTGCTTATTTAACATTTCACCTATTTTCATATCTTCACCAGATACATCTATTTCTACACTAGTAGAACCTACAATCGGTGTAAATATTTTTTGCAAAACTGGAGGTTTGTCCATTTCTTTTTTTCGATATATAGAAAATTTAATTTTATCTCCATTTTTAAATGTGTATTTGTCATTGCCATTGTCTATATCAAATTCTATTAAAAGTCTATCTCCCCTGTTAATACGAATTTCTTTTCCCTTTAATTCCATATTACCACCTTCCTTATTTCCATTTGCCAATTGCTAAATAACTTACTTTTACGTTTTCACCAGATGTGCTTTTCGGTTTGCAAGCATAAAAACCACCAGGACTTGTTTTACTATCATTACCATATTTCTCAATGAAATTTGGGACATAACTTGTTAATACTAATGTTGGCGCACTTGTAAATGGTTTTGCATAATCACCAAGCGAAAGTAGAGTACTTTCATAAAATACCCCCCATGTACTTGTTATTGGTACATTTTCGTAAGAAACAGTATTATAACATATCATCGTTCCATCTGTGTATTTTATATAATTACCATTTTCATTACTACCACTTTCAATAATGTTTCCTAATTTAGTATTAATTTCATTAACAGCATTTACTAGAGTATCCTTGTCAGTAGTATTTAAGTTTGATAAATTACCAATACTATTATTTTTTTCTTCATCTTCCGCAAAATTTGCTATTATTTTATCTTGAAATTCATTGACCCAGTCAGGTTCAAATGGTGTAGTAGTATCAGGCAAAGCCTTAAACACTTTTTTTACTATTTGTTCCATTATTTATTTCCTCCAATCTTTTAATTCTATTTTCTAAATTTTGAATAATCAGTTGTTGTTCCTTAATGGCTTGCAAACATAATGATGTCATAGAATAGTTATCGACACCGATTTCATAGCCATCATCATCAACAGAAGTAATTACGTGTGAATAATTATATTTATCACCAATAACAAATCCTAAATGTTTTTTATGATCATCAGATTCTGACTTTAAATTGTATTGGTAAATATCTGTATTCACCACCTCTTCTAAAGCATTCTTAAACTTTTCAAAGTTTTTCTTACTGCTTTCTAAGGATGTTTGTGTAAGTGAAGCACAAGTAATATTGCCTCCAGAAATTTCTGTTTCTGAAGATGTATCAGTTAATGACTTAAACGTTGCTTTTGATGTACTTATACTATGCGTTTCTATGCTACTCAAACCTATTTTAGTAAATCTTGTTTGACTACCATTTCCAGTAGTTTTTATTATAAATCGTGGGTCGCTTGAGGCAAGAATAAATTCACCAGAAGTATTGTCGTAGCCATTTATTTTCCTCAAAGCAATAAGTATATCTCCTTCATCAATGACACCATCTTCGTTAATGTCATATTTTTCTTTTTCTTCTTTTGTAGCAGTAGAGCCATTTTTAATTTCTGTCATTCTAGTAATATCTGTTTTATCATAAGTGTATTTATCTTCTATATGAACCGAAAAGGTATCAGGGGAAAGTGAAAATCCACCAATAGAACCAGACTTTGCAGTTATTTTTCCAGCTTTATCTACACTAAAATTTGGACTGGTTATTTCTATTTCATCTGTCTCTAGATTGAATTTTTTATTTTTTATATTTAACTTATCACTCTCAATTTGTATTAATGAACCATCTTCATTTTTTTCAGTACTCATATTTATTTGAGCAATAATACTATCATTATCCGTTTTCTTTTCTAGTTTTAGGCCTATTTTCTCATCTTGTAGTTCCAATAAAGCCTTAGCATCAACAGAAGTCGTAAATACATCTGTTAACTCATTTTTTGTTGCGTAACTAACAGTGTATGTAACATTATCATTTGCAAAAGATTCTAAATAAATTTCATTATCGCCTTCAAATAATTGTATAAATATTTTACCGACTTCTTCTATTTTCTCATTTGATAACGCAACTTTATTTCCCTGCTCATCTGTGCCTATCCTTGTTATTTTTCTACATATGCCATTCTTATCAATGGTAAATTCATCAAATACATCATTGTTTAAAAAATCTAGGTATGTAAGAGGAAGTTTAATCTTTCTTACATTCTCTCCGCATTTTATAATTAAATTACTATTTCTAAAAAAAGTATTGCTTCCAAGATAAAATTTTAGAAACAATAAAGAAATATTTCCTTTTATGGACAGTTCTAACATATTTCCAGCCATTGCATTTGGTAATGTTAATTTATGCATACCAGTAACTGTTCTGACTGTATTTACTATTTTGTTAACAGATGCACTAATCGAATTTTGTTCAAGTTTTAATTGAGAAATATCTTTTGAAAATTCATCGTTTGCTTCTATTAAATCTTCTATTTGGCCACTTTGTTTATCGGCTTTTCTTTCAACTTTCACCAATTTATTTTCAAAACTACTTCCATACGAATAGTCGGTGGAAGTCTCTTTTATTTCCTCAGCAGACAATGTAATTTCATAGTTATCATCATCAGTAGGATTACCACCTAAATAGGTAATCTTTTTACTCATCACATAAGAAACTAATGAATTACCCCAAATATCTACATAAGAAATTTTATCGCCTATATTAATTGATAACTTGTTATCAACATCTTGCGTTTTCATACTAAATGGGATAAAAGAAAAACTGTTTACCTGATTGTAAATTGAGGATATCACTGTATATCTTCTATCAGTTTCACTATTATCCTGCGGATCTAATATATAATTGTTGTCTATCCTAAGTTCAACTCTACTCTCAGGTAATATTTCTGGATAATAAACATTATCTTCTACATTTCCTCTACCTAAAACAACTACATTTATTGAAGGAGTAGTTTCTTTTTCGGTAGTTAATTCTATCCAATCATCTATAACATGATTAGTAGTGTTAAACCAATTAAAGTAAAACTTATCATCTTTATCAGTAACAACGAAACTTGCTCCTGCTTGTGCTATTTGGCTTATAACCTGCCTATTGCTTTGATTATCACCAACATAAGGCTCTTCGTTTAGGATTAAATTACTATTTGGAAAGTCGCCGTCATCATAAATAACTCCACAATTAGTGAATATAGCATTTCTCCATTCTTTTAATGTCATCGGAAAAGTATATTTACTACTATCATAAGGTGTATCAAGTTTATATTTAATATCATAACAACTTAATTTAATATTTACTTTTTCTTGAACTGGAGCCACATCATAAATATAAAAAGAACCATGAATCGTTTTAATCCATTGTCCTTTTAGTGAACTATAATTATTACTATCATTTATCATTTGAATCGTAGCTGTTCCAAGTTCACAAGTACCTAAAATATTTCCATCACTATTTATTGAAGTTTCATATTCAAATGTTTGAATATATTTACTATCCATATTTTCTATCATGAATTTATATCTCCATATCCTGAAAATTCTATGGTAAATTTGTCATATATAATATTGTCTGTATTATTATCTTTTGGAATTTCATAAACTGATGGATTAGGCTTTTTTGCATAAAATTCTTTTGTTACATAAGAATTTTCATACTTTTCAAAATAGTAAATATTTATTTTTACTTTTCTCAACAACTTTAATAACGGATATAATTCACTTTGTTTTAATCTCTTTGCGATTGGTAAAGTAGCAGCGGGCACTTCAGCGCACCTTACTCTACTAAGATGTCCAGTCATCTTTCCTCTTTCGGCACTTGATTCTAGATCATTTAAAGTAGGAGCATAAGTTCCTCTCTCTAACCATCTCCATGGTATCTCAAAAAAATCCGTGCTATCTGCCGGATTTATAATCTTTATCTTATCCAATTTACTCACACTCCTAATTTACGAATAAAGGCTTGCCAAGTTTTTTCTCTGCAACCCTTACGCCTTTTACTACAGTTTTACTTACCTCAGTATCTCCCATTTTAGCTACAATTGTTAAGTTTTCGATAACAACTTCTCCGCTTCCATTTCCTCTATCATCCAATGCTTTGTTGAATGCTTCTACCATAGTATCAAGTGGTGTTTCAATGTTTACACCTCTTTTTTGATCTCCTAGTATTGCCATAAACTCACTTCTAGGTGGTATTACCGCTCCAGTAGCAAGTCTTGGGAGTTTAAATGTAGGCAATGTGCCAAGGTTTATACCGGGTACTTTATTTATTACACCAATTAATCTATTAATTGTTCTAGCTGGAGAATTAAGTAAATCTTCAATTATTTTTAAAACGCCATTAATAATTGACTTAAATACACTAGCAATAGAATTTCCGGCATTTTTAGCCATTAACTTAGCAGAATCAAGAATACCGCCAAAAACATCAGTTGCAGTTCTTTTCATGCCATTCCAAATATTTGAAAAAATATTTTTTACATTTTGCCAAGCACCTTTCCAGTTTCCTGAAAAGACATTTTTCACAAAATTTATAAGTTCATTAAAATTATTTTTTATGCCACCCATAATAAAGCTTAACCAATTCAAACCTTTTTGTAATGCACCAACAAATGAATCATAAATATTCCCTATAGTGTCACCAAATTTTTGATGAATAAAATCACTTTTCCCAGAAAGCCAATTAATACCTTTTTGAAAAAATGCCTCTATTTGCTCCCAATATTTAACAATAGTCCCCCAAATTAGTATAATTGCTCCTATTACTATTGCGGGCAAAGAACCAATTGCTATTCCTACTCCTATTACTGCTATGCCAATTCCTTGAAATACTTTTCCAAAATTTTCAAATGTAGGATCTTTAAGGTATCCAATCAAACTTTCTATAGTGTACACGATTCCAGCAATAGCTATACCTATTCCCAAACTTTCTATTGGGTCTAAGCCTAATGTTTTTAATGCTATTAGGGCGCCGGTTAATCCTGCAACAAAAGCAATAATTAAATCTCCATTATCATTCACCCAACTTGATATCTTATTTAAAATATCAAGCAATTTTTGACTATATGTAATTTCCCCACTATAATCAATATCATCTTTTGATGATGAACCACCACTGCCGCTATTATCATTTATTACTTCCAAATTATCAAAACTTGCCAAACTACCACTTGCTTTTTCTCCACTTTTAGCAGTATCATCAAGTGATTTAGATAATCCTTCTGCTTGCTTTTTAGCATCATCTAAACTAGTTCCAAACAATCCTGATACAAACACTGCTATTGTGCCTGTTATTTTTGATAGAGCATTCATTAGACTATTAATAGCTGGCAAACACGCATTATATATAGGAGCAAATGCAGTCATTAAATTTGCTTTAATTTGATTCAAACTAGAACTAAAACTATCGTTTTGCTTAAGTAAAGATATATAGCCATTTCTTAAATCTGTTAATTTGTTTCTTAATAAATTAAATATTGCCACAGTTCCTATAAGTCTAGTCATTCGTGTTTTTAATTTATCTACCTTTTTTCCAACGCCTTCTAGACCGCCAGTGATACCAGCAAGTTGAACTTTGGCACCAAGATTATTTTTTATAGATTTTCCTAGTTCATTAGTTTGTTTTTTTGATTCTTCTAATTTGTTATTCATATTTTCTATTTTTTGTGTAAGGTTTTGTGCCTCAATTGTATTGTTTGGGTTTAATCTCAATCCATTAATCTTCGATTCTAATTCAGCTGCCTTTTCATCTAACGAAATCATAGAAGTTTTGAGTTCCTCATTTTCTGCCAGAACGCTTTGTATTTCTTTGTTTATTTTCGAAACCTCATTATTATCTCCTAAACCTTGTTGAATTTGTCTCTGATTCTTTTTTTCTTCAATAATTTCTTTATTTCGAGATAATCTTTTATCGGCTTCATCAAACTGCTTGTTAATTCTTTTTAGTTCTGTTTCCATCGCTCTTAAACTTGCTGGTGTTTTTTCGGCATTAACTATAGAATCTAACTTCTTTTTTGTATTTTCAAGTGCTATTTCCTGAGATTTAATGCTATCAACTGATTTATTATACCTGTTAATCATATTCTTAGTTTGCTTATCTATTTTTTTAAAGTCAGAATCTATTTTGTCAGTGTTTAATCTCGTTTCAATTACCACAGCACCATCGCTTTTCGCCATATTGCACCTCCTAACTGTTGTTCAATTGTCTCATAAACTCATTTTCTTCATCCTCTTCTTCATAATCTAAATCTAATATTTTTCTCATTGATATGTAAACTTTTTTCTCATCTTTCGTAAGTTTACCTTCGTTTTTTCTTTTTCTATAATAAACAAGTTGATTAAACATACAATCTTGGCCTATATCTAAAAAAAGATAAACAAAGTTCCACCAATGCAAATATTCAATACTATTTAAATCAATATTGTGAGATTGTCTTATTCCGGTATAAATATAACTATCATCTTTTGAAAATGAATATAATCTTTTAACATTTTCTTCATTATTTTCATTTTCCTCTCCCAAATCAAGAAATTTAATACCTTTTATTATTGCTTGTTCTAAATCTTCTTCTTTAACTTCATCAATATATAATCTTCTGATAAGAATTAAATATTTTTCTTCATCAAAGAGATCATCATCCTCAAAAGCCTCAATTATTTTTATACAATTTCTAAAATCAGAGTTTATTCTTAACACTTTATTATTTACATTTATTTTCGTAGGAAACTTATCAGTTAGAACATTCATATTCCTACTCCATTACATCATTTTTATTATCTAGGTATTTCTCAATATTTTTTTGTCTAGCTTTTTTCACATAAGGTTCTATAAAACTAATTATTGGTAGCAAACTTTCAGCATCTTTAGTTCCTTGAGTGAATAATTCAATAGTTTCCTTTCCAAATATTTCGGATAGTTCATTAATCAGCTTATCTGTTGTTTCTATCTCTATATCCGTCGCTCTATCAAATGCATCAAAATATTCAGATGCTTTATCAAAGTCTTCAATTGAAATCGAATCTAGGTTTGGTCTTTCAACTTTGTCTAATTTATCGATTTCTTTTACAGCCTTTCCAAAGTCTTTAACTAGACTAGACATTTTTTTCATAATTCTACTATCATTAGGATTGAACTTTAATTCTCCTATTTTGTTTCCACTTTCATCTAATATATCTTCTTTTATTAATCTATTTTTTATAGTTAATGCCATAATATCTCTCCTTTATATTAAAAAATAGGGAGGCTTGTATTTGCCCCCCTATTTTGATTTTACTTTGCAGGTGTAAATGCTTTTGTAGCAGGGTTAAATGTACCATATGTTTTGGTACCAATCCAATTTATATCAAATGGACTATTGATACCAGTAGTATCTCCACCCCAAGATTTTAAATCAATAGCACCTTTTTGTTTAAATGCTTCATATTCCCCATCATTTCCAGTAACAGGTACAGAAGTATTTACTTCAATAAAATCTCTCTCAACATCTGATAGTTCACTATCATTTTTATAAATATCATAAAGTATTTTACTTGCCTTAGAATCATCCCTAAACTTTACCGGATCACAAGTAGTAACTTGATTGCCTTTAGTAATTTCAGTTTCAGTTTCACCTAGAATATTAGTAAATGAATTGACTTCATTATTTAATTCTCTAGATAACTCTTCAATGTCCTTACCAATAATTTCATATTCCGCACTTGTTGCACCAGAAGTAGAGACATCCATAAATAGCATGTATGTATTTCTCTTTGCTTTAGCCATATTTTATTCCTCCCAACTATTTTTCATATGTAATTTTCATTTGTATTGAATACCTTGCAGTATTTGTTGTAACATCTAAGATAGCACCATTATTTAAACATTCTATACTTTCTATTCCTTTAATATCAGGTAAAATTCCATCATCATTATTAGACTCTATCTTGTCATATAATTCTTCATAGAATTTGCTGTTTGCCATATTTTGCATAACATCAGCACCATAATAATTGCAACTTATTAATTGAAATTGATATTGTCTTAACGAAGAACCATCTATATACTTTTTCAATATAGGATTTACAGCAATAGGTATTATTGCAAACTCTGTAGGATTTTCTCCTAAAAAGTCTACATTCACTCTGCATTCTTCATCTACGATTTCATTTTCAATTAAATATTTTCTTATCTTTTCTATCATTATTTACACCCTCTATCAACGAACTTTTGAACATTTTTTATAATTTCATTTCCTTTAGAAGTCCACATCAAATTATCCCAATGTGCTCCTGTTCCTGGAGTATGATAATTTAGTTGCCTTTCAGTTGGTATTTTAGTTATTCCTGGTCTTGACCAAAAACCATAGTCCTCACTAAAAAAAGCACCCTTTCCATACTTCGGGTCCACATACAAATTTCCATTATAAAGATAATGAGCATCTGGTCCATTATACATAACAAAACTACCATCAGTTGCTAAACTTACATTTTGATTTAAGTGACTATTCATTCCGCCTGGAACAAATTGAGCCATATATCTATAGCACTCATTACAAAAAAATCTTTGTGCCGGTCCGCCTGTTTGAACTCCTAATCTAGCAATAATTTGACTAGTAGGTTTCATCTTCAACATTACCTTGCTCCTAATTGAATATGCTTCATGTCATCACTACCATAATCATTATTAATTAAAGTAGTTATATTATAATTATCAACTTTTAGGTCACTTTGTTTTAATATATTATCTTCGACATTACCTTTTACAATAATATCACCAATGGAAAAAGGAACTTTTTCAAGTCCCTCATTTGTGTCATATGGTATAAAAACTTTAATATCATTTGCTTTGTCGTATCCTTTATTGATACTAGCACCTTTACCACCTTGCCACATTACATTTTCTATTGGATATCTATCCCATTCATCAAGTCTTGTACTTGAATTAAGTCTCTTATGATAGAGAGTCATACTTGAATTAGTTATCATTAGTATCAACACCACAATATAGTACAAATACATTATTAACCTTTGTATTTGATAAATACTCTTTTATAATACTTTTAAATACTTTCTTTTTTTCACTAGTAATAGGTCTATCATAATTAACTGAATATTCTCCTACCTTTTCACTAGATTTTGTACCAGTGTCATTGTATTTCTTTATTTCAGTTATTAATTCATTTATACATAACTTTAATTCAATAGGATAGTTAGATGTTTTTCTAAAACGATTAGAAGTAAGTTCATCAACTTGCTTTTCTGCTCGATATTCTAATAAATTAAAGGGCATTTCTGAAAGTGTGCCCTTTAAATCATCCTTATACTCATCATAAGTTAAATATTGGTTTTCAAATTCCATAATGCCCTCCTATTCTATTCTGTGAATTCTGCTATTACAACTTTTGATTCATCTGTTAAAGCTGCAACGTAGTGTTCATCAACAGAAATTAATGTTTTCTTACCCTTTACTTTCCTTTCTTTTTCAAGGTTTACACCTCTCTTTAAGTAAATAGTAACTGCAGCAGTTTCATCACCTGTTTGTTCTTCTGGTTTAAGTTGAACAATTGGACATCTATACACTTTCTTAGTATCTTTAGTGTAGTATGTTTTAGAACTATCAACTGCGCTGTCAGTAGTTTTAACATAACCAGCCTCAGTTTTTTCATAATAAGTTCCAATATTTGCAACTTTTGCTTCTGCTACTGCTGTATAAGCATCTTCTACAACAATCTTTCTTGATGGAACGATTCTTGTATTAGATACCATGCCAATTTCGCCTTTCATTACTACGTTTTGATTATATTTATCTGCGCTAATAAAGTTGGCATCCTTTCTTAACGTAGTGTTTTGGTTAGGTGAAATAAACATAACTTTTTCAACATTTGTTTCTTCATTAAACAAGTCAATTGCATCTACAATTCCATTGTAAGAAATAGCACTACCTGTTTTCTTAACTAATTGTGCTTTTTGCAACTCAGCCATAACATCATTATCCACTTTTGATGCTAATGATAATCCTAATTGGTTATTTGCTTCGCCTACTGGATTACCATATGCATTTAAAACTGCCTCATCGGTTAAAATAACATCTTTAACTGCCTTTTTAACCTTATATTCTTTACTTGTAGCTGTTAATGTACTTTCACCTTGTTCTACACCTTCTGCAACATCTTCAGCATCACCAATGTACTCATATTTAGGTACAGTAATTGTTGAACCTGGTTGTCCTTCTAGTGTATTGTCTATTTTTGCAAATGGTGTCGCAACAATAGCTTTTTCTAATTTGGCACTAATCATTGGTGCCATTACTTCTGGGTCAATTAATGACTCTAATTTTGTTAAATTACCATTCATTTTTCTTTTCCTTCTTTCTAACTGTTCATTTTTTTAAATAATTCAGGATTTTTTTCTTTCAGTTCTACTCTTTGCATATAGCTCATCTTATTAAACGATTCTTTTGTCATTTCAGGAGTATCTACGTCTCCCATACCAGGCATTCCTGCTGGTTTGTTGGGGTTTTCAAAAATCCCATTTTTGTCTTTTGTAAGACTGTCGAAGATTTCTTTAATACCTTTCCCTTTATTTTCTGCTTTGTTTAATTCGGACTTGATATCACAGATAAGGCCATTCTTTACGTAATCACTAGTGAATTTCTTATCTCCAAATGCAGTAATAATATTATTAGTAAGTATTTCATCTTCTTGTTTTGCCTTTTCATCGGCTATTCTTTGAGATTCTTTTTGTTTCATATCATTAATCTCATTTTGAAGTTTAGTAACATCATCGGAATTAGGCATATCTTTAATTTGGTTTTCCAAGTTAGTTATTGTTTCTTTATAAGTGTTAATTTCATTTGTTAAATCCTTTTTTGCCTTTTCAGCTTCATTATTAACTGTCTTACCATGCTCAGTTAAAATGGATTTAATTTCTGCAGCACTTAATTTAACTTTTTCTTCTCCTATTTCTAAACTTTCTAAAAATTCTTTCATATCATATTCTCCTTCCACTTTTTTACAGAGGTTTAGTCCTCCCAGATTTTTAGATATTATCTTTTCTTTCAAGTCTTTAAGATAGACCAAAAAAGCCGATTTCATTCAATCGACTTAGTAGTGCATTTCATAAGCACCATAGAATAGATATAAAGGGTCTGCATTCCCCCACGTCTTAGTTTTTTATTTGTACATTCGTACACGAGGCTTTCTAAACCATAACTTAATATGTTAAAACTCGTACGTTTCTTTATATATCTATTCTATGCTACCTATAAGATAGCATAATAAAAACACTCTATTTTTGAGTGCTTTTATAATTCTCCAATTTTATTTAAGATGCTTTCACACAAAATTCCATCTTCTGTTAAATTGTCATCATCAGTCAAGCAATGTAACTGAATATAATTTGATAACACATCTTCTAAATCTAATGTATCATCAAGTTCATTCCACCTTTTTGATTTTAAAAATTCTATTTCTTTCTTACTTAAAACATTTATTAATTCTTGCATCATTTATCACCTTTTAACTTATTTACTCTTTTGGAACTTGTCTTCCATACAGTTACAATTATCCCTGTATCTGGATTAATAGAAACAGTAGCAAACTCACCTATATAATTAACAGATCTTCTTCCTTTTTCATCTACTTTTATTTTATCAATTTTTAATGGGTTTGTAAAGGCATTTTCAACATCGGATGCTTTAACATTTCTTGATGTTTTCCTTTCTAATAAATGCTCACTTATTCCATTAATAGTATAACCATTAGCATTAATCCCTATCAATTTATCTTCAAAATAACTTCTAGTATTTCCACTAATTGTTCTATATCCATCAACTCTTAATCTATCAATCTTGGTAGGTAGTCCACTAATATCAGATAGTTCTTTATATTTATTAGTAAGTTGCTCTATCTTTTCTTGACAATGATATACTTCATCATTATCATCTATTGCTCTAGCACCTATTTGTCTATCTTTATACTGCCTTATTTTGGTCTCTATTTGCCTCTGCAATTGAGTTCCCTCATACATAGTATAATGATTGCCCTCATACTCAAAACCATGCATATTGGCTTGTTTATCAGCTTCTAGTTGTTCTTTTGAATACATAGGTTCTGATACTCCCAAAACTATTTGAAATGGGAAATGATAGCAATTAAGTTCTCCTACATGTCTATCTAAACTATTATTAACAGTATCATAATTTTGATATTTAATACCATTGATTGTTTTTTCGCCATCAGTACTAAATTGTCTACCATCAATCGTATCAATGTGATCTGGTGCTGCATATAAATGATGAGATACCTCTATACCATTCGCACCAAACTCTTTACCGAAACTTTCTTGTACTTCCCTATTAAGTCTTCTTATACCATCCATTACATTCATTCTAACTGATGAATCAGCCCTTCTAGAGTAGCCACTAGAATAATCAACTATTCTAAGTCCATTTCGAGTCATTTCTTTCATTGATTTTTTCATAGCCATTTGATACGATTCTCTACCTTGTGCAATGCTTAATATTGATTCATCAGTTATCTTTTGATAAATATCAGATATTGAAGTAAATACTTTTTCACCAGTTTCATTGATACTCATGTAGGCAAATGTTTTACTCATATTAACATATTCATTAGCAGTTGCTTTAGCAATACTCATAACTTGTTCTTGTAATGTCTTATTTTCTTCATATGGTATAAACTTTACTTTGTTATAATCGTAAAACTTTTTAGAAAATGTTTGATTCTTTTTTGCTACTTCTTCAAATATTTTATAAATATCTTTTACATTCATATCAGTTACTTCTGCTATTTTATTCATAATTTCATCAATGTCATTTCCATATTGAACTGATTGCAGTAATTCAGATAATTGACTCGGTGTTACTGTTCCTATTATTTTAATTTGCTTACCAATTTTTTTTATAAAATATGTATTTAAACCTTCTATTCTATCAACAAGTCTTTCAGATAGTCTCTCTAATGTATCTTCGCTTAACATTATTTCTCCTTGAAATATTCTTTAACAATATCGTGAATAATATCGTGTGAATTAGCGGAAATATTACATAAATCTTCTTCGGTATAATTCCTTTCATTATTAAACAAATAACATCCTATATAACAGTGCATAAGTTCATGCTTTAATGTTTGTTTCTTTTGATCTAAGCACAAATCTTTATCAATGTAAATTACACCATTATCTAAATATGTAAGACCAAAGTATCTTCCTTCCTGAGGTTCTCCATCATATTTTTGTTCTCTAAATACTTTTCTTATTTCTTCTTGTGATAATTCTACTATTTCCCATGATCTATTGTTCATTTTAAATCTCATATTAATCACTTCCTAATAAATCTTGTGTTTTAGGACTTTCTTTTTTTATCTCATCAATTACTGCTTGAGCTTCTTCTAATGTTTCATTAGGCTTTAAATATTGCCTTAACTCAGCCTTTCTAATTACTCCTCTAGATTCTCCTTGACATAGTTGGCTAAATTCTTGTGTACTATCTTCTAATATTGTATAAGACCAATCTGTTGATAATTCATACTCTCCTTGTGGACCTAACCCGAAATAATTAGCAAGTACATCACAAGCATATAAAAAATCTCTCAATCCTTCTTCTAAACTATCTCTTACATCATCGATAATTGAAAATGTATTTTGATTTGCTCTTCTTGCTTCATCTTTGTTTTGATATGTCGATAATGGTTCAGTTAATATTCCCCTGTCAGTTCCTACTGCTTTTTCTAGCAATGCGAAATCATTCATTAATTTATTATAATACGATGTATCTCTAAATGCAGGGTCAAACACTTCCCAAAAGTTATCTTCGCCAGCATTAATTTTTTTATATAGTCCATTTGTAGGTAATGCATCATCGCCTTTAAACATAGTACTATCTGCCCCCACAAACGCTTCTTTTAAACTATATTCTCTATCAATTTGTTCTAAATCTTTTATTATTTTTGCTATTTGTTTATCACATCCATAAGTAATAGGAGCGCCATACTTGTCCATCTCTTTTCTATTGTCTATTGGACTTTTAATGTACATAAATGGCATTTTATCAACGTTTGTAACAGACATATTTTCAATATTCGCCCATTCTGGAATTAACGTCATTTCAATAGGTTCGCCATCTAATGTGCTTCTATATCTGATATACAGATTATTGTTTTCTAATGTATAATCAGCCCATCTATAATAATGTTCTCTATTTCGTACAATGTGTTCAGCCATTATAGTACAGTCAACAATATCATCACCTATCATTTTATTAATTAAAAACCTATTTTGCGTAATGACATTGAAATAAATCTTATTTCTATTAACATATGGAACTACTAACACACCACCAGTACCTAAATCTCTAGCTACTATCTTCTTTAATTTTTTCTTTAATCTTTTCAAAGTTTCTTGCAATAATTCTGCTCTTTTATTATCTCCAACAACATCAATATTGCTATCACTTATTGTTATATTGGCTAACTTATTAGCAAATATAGCAGTAAAATTAATGTCGTTTATATTCTCATAGTCATAAGTAAATTTATCATTTGCTTGTATTAATAAATCATCAGATAATTGTTTTTTTCCAAATAACGCAAGTACCTTGTTCCAAAACTTCATAAACATATTATTACTCTCCTTTTCTTCTCCATATAGGATTTGTTGCATATCTAACACTATCTATACAATGATTATCTGCATCCACATATCCTGTGATATAATTTCCATCCTTATCTTGTGGATACTCGTATGTAGTAAATTCTTCAGCAGTTTTTGGACATCTTCTAGGATCTATTACTATTTTCGCTAATCCAGATAACCATTTCATTGAATATTCCACACTATCAGGTCCTTTCTTTGCACCCCTCATAAGAGAACCATAACTTTGAAAGTCTCCTATTGATTTTGGTTCTGCACTATCAGCAGTAATTAAATCATCGTTTTTTACGCCTTTATTTTCTTTCAAATAATTCCAAACTTTTGAATTGCTCATTTTATTAACAACATATTCATCAAATATATATAGTGTTAATTTATTAGGTTGATAACACATCTTAGTCCATGCCAATGGATCGGGAAACCATCCAAAGTCCATTCCTTGATACAAATAATCAAAGTTTTCTATTTCCTCATCTGTTATTTCCTTTAATTCAACATTTTCGAATACATTTCCACCATCACCAGTTTCCTCTCCTAAATACTCATTTTTAAAAGCAACAGGATTATTTTGTTTTAGTAGTTCTGCATCATCAAAGAAAGGTTGTCCTAACCAATCTACTGGTGTATCTAAATATGTACTTTTATGAACTAGTCTTTTAGGATTAGGTGATCTTTTTTCAACATTAACGAAATGTTTTTTTGATTTTGGTGTGTTATATATTCTAAATGTCATAAACTCATTTCCACCACGTTTTACTGATTGGTCTATTTTACGAACTTCATTCATGCCAGTCATTTGGTCAAATTCTTCGTATATTATTATTGCTATATACATATTTTTAGGTGGTTTAATTGATTTGATTTTTCCCGGATCATCTGCTCCTCTAAAATAAATCATTTGGCCTGTCTTTTTGTTTCTCATTTCAAGTGGACTTTTAGTTTTAACCCAATTTTCATTAATAAAAGGAAATGTTTCACTTAAGTTATCCATTCCCCATTCTAATTGACTATAAACTGAATCTTTTAATGTATTGGCTACTTTACGAATACATATAGCACACCAATTAGGATTATTTTCTAGTTCTTCTGGAACTATCTGAGACCAAAAAGAAGATTTGGCACTTCCACGACCACCCTCTAACCAATAGTCATCGTGTTTTCTATCTTTTATATCTCTGTATAAATCAACAAATGCTTTACCTATATTTTTGGCTGGCATATATACTTGTTGTTTATTGCTTTCTAAATTAAGTTTTTGCATCTCTGCGAATTTAAATTCTTTATCTATTAGAATACCATAAGCACTTGCCAAATCTTTTACATTAGTAAAGGCATCTACTTTATCAGCTTTATCATCTATTGCATTGACTAACTTAGATATGACTTGAAGTCTTTTATTGTTTGTTTCCGTTATCATTTCCAGCATAGATTTAGTATTTTCTTCTTTTTTTTGTTCGATTTTTTCTTTAATCTCTTTATTATTACTATCTTTGCAAAGTTTCCTAACAGTATATTCTGAAACATTGTTCATTCTGGCAGTCTCGGAATAATTATTGTTTTCAACGAAATCAGCAATTATTTTTTTCTTTTGCTTATCAGTCAATTTAGTCCTGCTAGGTTTCTTTTTAGTCTTTTTGTTTATTGTAGACACATTAACCACCTTACAAGTTCTCTCTTATTCTTAAACTCTTCCTTTGCTGGAAAATCATCCTTGTTATCTAACAATTCATATGATACTCTAAATGTTTTACTGATTTTTTCATTTTTAGCAACAGTTAATTCTATGACAGTTATTTTATATTTCTTTGATAAGTTGATTAAAGCTATTCTTATGTACTTATCTAAGTTCATAACCATCACCTACTTTTCTTCTATCACATCTACTTTTTCTTTTTTTACTTTTTCTACTATTCCTTTTTTTTCTAACTCTTCAATTCTTTTTTCATCAAAGTCTACTATTTCATCTTTGTTATACCATATATTTGTTATTTTATCTGGATAACCTTTTAGCACTCTTGCTTTCATTTTTCTTTTTCCTCTCTTTCTTCGATTTCTTTTTATCAGATAATACATCATCTTTGCAGAACATATAATCATTACAAGTTTTGCAAGTATTATTCTTCATACACTTTTTATAGTTCATACTAATCAACCCTTTTTTACATAATAAAAAGACACTAATGTGTCCATATTCTGATTACATATTAAGAAAAAACAATAGTTCAAGGAGTACATATGTAATCTCGTATTAGTAAGTACTATACTAATGATGTTCGCTTTCTATCCCTCATCGGCCGAATTCTTTGAAATAGAGGCTTTTTTAACTACATCATCAGTATACTACCTATTAGTAGGTAGTAAAAAATGAGGTTAGTGTGACAACATATATATTTTTATATTTTCACGATATAATTGTAAACCTAGTTTTGTCTCATTTTGTCTCATTTTAATTATTTTTATATAGGTTTTCTTTCATCTCCGATATAAATCTATAAACTTGAGGCCTGCTATACCCTACTAAACGATAAAACTTATACACAGATCTATGCTCTATCCATCTGTAAATATATATTTTATCATATACATTTCCAGAATCTTTCATCTGATTTAATTTCTTTTTTAACTCATAATTTAGCATATCTCGTGTGTTTCTACTTTGGTTAATCAAATTATCTACTTCATCTATTTCGCTTGTGTAGTTAATTAAATTAGTGTCTGGTGAAGTATTTATGGTTACCATAACTTCTTTAGGTTTAACCGCTCCTGGCATTACAGATAATATTAATTTGCTTTTCTTTTCTAATGCTTCATTATAGTTTTTCTCTGCTCTTTTGAATTGCTTTAACAATTCGTTATATTCTATATACATTACTACACCCCTTTTATTATTTTTTGCATTTCATCTTCAGTGTATTGTTTGTTAACATATTTCTTTCCTAGTGTTTTTTCTTTCTTATATACTTCTGTTAATAAAAATTGTCTATTATCTTTAGAAATTATCTTATTTTTATGCTCATTATATTTTGAAAGTAATTCCATATCATTTTTTATTTTTCTTCTTTCTTGTCTCAAAGACTTAATTTCTTTTAGCATTCTATAACACCAAAGAACATTTATTTTATTATTTTCTATATAATGAAGTAAATCTTGTGTTTTACTATCAACTACACTTAGTTTATCACCTAGCGAATTATTATAATCATCTATTCTATCTAATTTTGCTATTATTTCTTTTATTTCTTCTACTACATTCATTTACTTCCCCTTTCTATAACCATGTTCCCCCCTGATATTGTTAATCATTCCTAATCATATTTCTTTTTAATAAACATACAGCTTTTTTTAATTCGCAACCATGAGTTAGTCGTTTACAATATTTTTCACTAGTTTCTACTATTTCTATTATCTTTACTAGATCATAATCATTTTTATTTTCTACTATTGCATAATCTCCTACTACTGGTTTCAATTGCATATGAGATATATCCCAGTAAAAAATATCACCATTGTTTAATTTTCCTAATATTAACTTCATTATTTATCACCCTCCTCATTTAAAAAATAATATTTTAAAATTTTAGTAACAATTAAATTCAACTCATCAAGTGTTTCATAATCAATGTTATCCTCTTTGGTAATATGCGAATCACATATTTCTTTATTTCTGATATCATAAGTTTTTGCCAATATACGTGCTTGTTCTAAATTATAAAAGCCTTTCTTTACTCTTATTAACTCATCTTTAACATTACTTATATAGCACTCATCCAAACTTTCACCGCTTACATATCTTTCTATAAATTCATTAAGTCTCAATATATGATGTAATTGTTTTGGATCATAGCCATATCTGTTAATTTTCTCTATCAATGTTGGATATGGATGTTCAAGTGCCTTATATTTTTCCATAGACATTCCCTTTATACACCGTAAAAATTGATTTTTATTAATATTTGACACTTTATCTCTCATTTTTAATAAATCGTTTGCATATTCTTTATATTTGTCATTGATTATATAAAAATCAGTATACAATAATTCTATATATGATATATTTTGTTTCAAAAACATATCTCTCATAATCCTTATATCTTTAACATCAATATGTTCTTCATTATCCAGAACTATCGTTGTAGAAACTGGCCTTTTATTTAATATAATATCATCTAATGTTGGTAATACAATTGCCTTTGCATCAATATCACTTTGATATTCATCGTCATAAATATCCAGGTTGTAGTTTTGGCTGCCTTGTAAAAACAAAGCAACCACCTCATAATCTTTAGCAATTAGATAATCATATTTTTTTTGTAAATTATTCATTATATATTCAGTTCTACTTTTCACAATTATTCTCCTCAAAAAACATCTTTCTTAATGTTATAATATCTTTTTTTAATGTATCTTCACCTTGCTTTTTCAACCACGAATAAAAATAATTTGAAGTGGCATTGTATAAACTTGATAATTTAACACTGCTTCTATGTAATACTTGTTCCTTTATTCTTCTCATGTACTTCCAAAAGTTATAGTACGGAAATTTTAACTTAGTCATAATTCCAGAGCTTTCGATAACAACACCTTCAATATCTTCTTTAGACATATCATCTTCGTCAGTGTTTTCTAAATACCATTTATGAAAATCTCTGACATTATCAAATTCTACATAAATTGATTTACATTCGCAATTAATTAATTTTGATAACTCTTGTACTTTTTCATAAGGTTCCTTTTTAAATTCATAATCATTATGAATAATATCTAATAATATTATTTTAGACTTGTCATATTCAATAATATGTGGATCATTTTCAACATCTATTACTTCAAATGTTAGAGAAACATCATTACTCTTCAAATATTTTTCTAATTCTAATTTATTAATATTACTTTTGTCATATATATTTTTAAAATATTGAGCAAATTCTCCTTCATTAGTTGATTTGCTTGCAAAAAATAATTCATTACTTACATAAGATAAAATTCCTAAAAAACCATTTTCTTTTTTATAGCAAGTAATTTTATCTTTGAATTTTACCATTAAATGTTCTAATTCAGTCTCTCTTCTCTCATTTATGTTAAAGAACTTTTCATACCCTCTAGCTACCACTTTATCTTTTTCGGTATCCACAAATAGTCCTCTGGCCTTACAAGTCAATTCATTCCAATTTTTTTTATAAAAAGCATTTCTTGTAAAATTGAATGAACTAATATTGTTTCCTAAATTTACTTCTTTTATGTTCTTTGACATTCTTAATTGTTCTACCATCGGTATATTTGTTATTTTAGCTCGACACTCATTAAATTCGTTGATTTCCTCAGGCTTACCAAAATAATCATTTTTTATTTTAACTATAGATGGAAGTTTTCCCTTTTCTAGTATCATTACTTTTAAGAATCCTCCAAATTCAACCTTTCCCTCAAGATTAATTGAGCATTGGTTTCCATCTATTTCAAAAGTATTTCTATGTCCGTGTACTTGCATAATATTTTTATCTCTTTCATTCTTTAAAAATATTTCATCTATTTGTACATTATAGTCACCAACACCATTGATAAATTGTTCAGTAGCAACTAATTGTAATTCATCAGGAACATAGCTGATTCCTCCGTGAGATACTAAATATGTCTTTCCGTCATAGTCAAAATATGCAACTTGACCGATTCTTCTATAGAAGCTTCTTAACTCACTTTTATCAATATCAATAATCTCAGGCATAGTCTTATTTAAGAATGTTTTACTTTTTATATTTTCATATTCATCTAAGGAATAATAATTTAACCATTTCTCGTGATTTCCCTCTAAAAATAACACATTTTTATTTTTAGCTAATTCCATTAAGAATAGCAAAGTTTCTTTGTTTTGCAATCCTCTATCCGTATAATCTCCGCAAAAAATATACATCTCGTCAATATTATAAGGGTTATTATCAAAATATTCTTTTAATGGATTATAACACCCGTGAATATCTCCAAAAATATGAATCTTAGAATAATGGTTTAAATCAAATAATTTCATTCCTATTTCATTCCAAAAATTATTTTTATCTACCTCTATCCAACCACTCGTTTTAGATTGTGTTTTTAATCGTGAATATATTTTATCAATAACATTTTCTGGTACTCTCTTATAATCTTCTCTTAAAGCATTTCTTTTTTTACATTCTTCAATAGGCACATCACTAAATTCAACATAGTAGCGTCTATATCTATACCTTTCGCAAAGTTTATTGTATCTACTAAAATCACTCGATCTACTATGTGTAGCGTCTATTACAACAAACTCCCCTCTACTCATTCTTTTCTCCAATAATTCAAACAATAATTGCCATACATAATTATCATTTTTTTGACTAATTACTCTATGATTTTTATCAGGTACAATTATAGGACTTTCAACTAATAGCCTAATTGTGTCTGCACATAAAGTATAATTTTCTAGGCCCATTTTTTTGACCCAGGTAGACTTACCACTTGCAGGGCTTCCTCTTAATATAACTAATGTTCTCATTTTTTATCACAATCCTCATTTATCAATTCTTCATCTATATCTCTTATTTGTTTAGCGAAATATCTAGTGTAGAAACTATCTCCAAATTGCTTGGCAAGTTTGTATCTTTCTAGAAATGAAGTTCTTATCTTCAATAACTTTTTCTTTCTATACTTGTCCATTATTCGCCTTTTCCCTCCTCTAATTCTAAAAGGATTTGATTAAATAGTTCATTGTCTATATTCAAAATATTTTTTAATTTCAAATATGTTTTGATATCAGATGTTTCATAGTTTAATGCTGTGGCTAATTTATTATCTTTGGTAATATTATTTTTTGTTAAGTATTCAGTTGTGGAATGATAACCATTCATAAAGATACATCTCATTAACAAGGTATCTTGATTACTCTTATTTGTTCTTTCTTTATAGCCATTTAATATTTCATAAATATCTAATATGTCTTCTCTTGGCAGTTGAAATAATCGTTTTAATAATTGCCCTTTGTCCATTATCTTCTTCTTCCTTTCATTTTTTCTTCTTGATATATCTCTAGTACCCATTTCAAGTTAAGTAATGCACTCTTTACTGTCTCACTTGCTGGTAAACTTAATAAATAATTTATTTTTAATGTAATCTTTTCTTCAAAAGATAGTCCTTCATAGTTTATATTTATATCTTTCATAATTCCTCCTAATTTTCTGGCATTTGATATACAAAAGTAGATAATTCTTCAATTTTTGCATTTGCATCGTAATTTTGGAATATCATTCCATTTTCTTCATAAAAATTTCCAACAGGTTTTATACTTGAAGCATCTAGTATGTATTTCGGGTTTAATATATTTTGTATTTCAGTTAATACTTCTAATGCTCTTTCAATAGTTGAATATGAGCCTAATATATGACTTGTTCTTTTTGCTCTAATTAAGTATGTATTTTGTTGTTCACTTATATATATTTCATAACTTCTTATTAAAGTTGTTTTATCTTGGCTTCTAATCCATAATTCCATTTTATCTAGTCCTTTCTCAAATATTTGTTTAATTGTTTTTCTGCTTATTATCGTAATATTTTATACAAGCATCTATATAGTGCTTACTATTTTCCAATTTTTCCATAACATAACTTGGATGTATGTACTTATCTCTGGCATAAACCTCAAGACAAGCACTTATTCCTAAGATGGCATTTGCTAAATCTTTTAGAAAAGCACTGTCTCTACTCATTGTTTCATAGTACTCATCATATATTATCATATAATTCTCTAGCGCTTTATTTAATTCTCTTTCCAAGCCTCTCTTTGTTAATTCTCTTGAGTCAAACATTATTTCACCTCTTTTATTTTTGTCTCTAAGTAATAGAATGGATTTGCATCACCTTCTATGTTATAAACTTTATCATCTTTATAGTAACAGTCATAACAGTGAGATATCCAATTCAATGCTCTCATACTCATTCCATCATCTTTTAGATATTCTCTTAATTTTTCAAATTGTTCTTTATGTGTTGTTTCTTCACCATATTTGTTTTCAATATAATAAGCATCATATCCATTTTTAATTTCATTTAGACTTTTTAGCATTTCTTCTTTCATTATTTACCTCCAACATTCTATGTATGGTTTTATATCTTCCTTGCTTCTTAAGAAGTACCCTATAACCACATATTTACCAGTTTTATCTATAAAGTCTTCCACAGAACTATCTTTATCATAGTATTTTTGTAGTTTTTCATGTACTTTTCTATAATTACTAAAAAATGGTATTTTAAAATAAATGTATAATCTTCTTCCAACTTTTTTAATTTTACTTGGCTTCATTTATCTCACCTCTTTAACTACATCTTCAATAGCATTTACGATATCTACAAACTTTATATAATTAATTCGATTATTTAAAATATGGTTTATTTTATCTATTACTTTTTTTAATTCTTGATTTTCTTTTAATAAACCATCTAAATCAAGACATCTATATCCTTTACAATAATATTGCCCACAATTACATTTAACAACTCTGTATCGTTTTTCAAATTTTTCTTCTGTTATTTTGTCTATTTCACATCTTTGTTTTATAAATTCTTCTCTAGTCATTTAATCATCACTCTCTACTTTCTCTACTAAATCTGCTTTTATTAAATCAAACATAATATTGCTGCCCCAATTGCAAAATTCTAATTTTCTTGTAGGAATATCAAATATAATGTCTTGATATTTGTGTGGATGGGCTTTTAATTCATATTCCAAAACTAAATTTTTTGTGCCATTATAATATTTTCTTTTAAACCCATATTTTTCTAATTCTTTTAAATCTACATTATCTTTAATCTTTAACATTACTTAAATCCCATTCCTTCATATTCCCAAAATACAGGTTTTCCTTTTACTTCTCCACATTTAGTGCATATTTTATAATGATATTCTCCATTCATTAAACCACTAGCATTATAGCCCTTAAAGTTATGTTTACATAATAGTCTTTTATAAAATGGTTTTCTCCAATTAATTAATTTTATAATTGTTTTTTTATTCATTACTATCGCTTCCTTGTAATTCTTGCATTTTATCTAAAATTGAAACAAACCATTCAGTATCTATAAACACATCTTCTGGTATTTCAGTTTTGATATATTCTTTTAACTTATTCCAATTACCTACCTGTTTTTCATATTTTAAAGCCCATTGTAAATCACAATCCAGTTTTTCTTTTAATTGATGTATTTCTTTATTCTTTTCACCAATTATTCTATTATGTTCTACTATTCCGATAGCCCATTCTAATTCTTCGTGTAGTTGTTTATTTTCTCGTTGTAATTGTTCTGATAAATCTTTATAAAATTCTAGTTGCTTTTTAGGATTAGTTATACTTGCTTCATATATACTCATTCTGACACCTCTTTATCTTCTAATATTTGTAATAATTCATTTAATCTATCAGCAACTGCTCTAATTTCTATATTATTTCTGTGAACTATACTATTTTTAGTAGCAAGATACAACAAATCTCCATTTTCAATAAAATCTATCGATTTATCAATAACTTCTTTTTGTTTTTTACATTGTTGTTCTAAATCTTCTATATATTTGACTATTTCATTGGATGCTCCAACCCTATTAACGGATTCATCTATAGTTTTAGAACAATTATGCAATATTTTTTCTATTCTTTTTCTATTCATCACTTACACCTCGTTCTAGTTCTTCTATCTTATCTCTAACATCCCAATGAGTTGTATGCTTGCAATATATTATTTCATTGGCAATCCATTCTTTTAATTTATTCCAATTACCTTTTAGTTGTTTATTTTGTTTTTCTAAATTATCTAAATTTTGTATTTTTTCAATAGACTTTTGACAATATCTAAACTGGTTGCCCATATTACCACCGTAGCAATGTCTATTATGTTCACAAGTAGAGCAATCAAATCCAAATATATTTCCTATTGGTTTCATTCCGACACCTCTTTATCTAAAAATTCAATAACACCATTTATCAATTCGCATATTTTATTATCGCAAGGGTTATCATGTAATCTTAATTTTTCCATAATATAACCATTATGTTTTCTATTGTCTGTTTCATGTTCCAATAAAAATCCCATACAAGAAAAATTCATTATGCTTATATATAAATGACTATTCCAATTTAATCCTCTTTGTAATGTACCTTCTTTATATGGCTTTAATGTAAATAATATATCTCTATGGTCGCATCCTTCATCAGTCCATCCAATTATTACACTTTTGCCATTTATTAATTTATCTGCTATTACTGAATAAGTTTCATTTCCGTTTATTATTTCTCCATATTTATCTTTATTCATCTTTCCACTCCTTAATCATTAAAATAAAGTTTATTATTGCTATAATACCAATAACCCCCAATATAATTAATGGTATATATAATATAAACATTTAATCCTCCTTATTCCAGCCTAATTCTTCTACTTGTTTATTTATGGCCTGTAGTTCTTTTGCACTAACAAAAGTTGCCATATGGCAATCATCTTCAATCATAATGCTATTGCCATAACCAGTTTCATAAAATCTTACTCTCACATTGTCTTTTGAATTAAAATAACAAATTTTATCGAGAACACTATATTTTTCTTTATACCCTAATTTTTCAAACATCTCTTTAGCAGTCATTATCAATATTGCCCCTTTTTTTTGTCTTTTTAATAAAATCATCTGTATTAGTTATAAAATAATATTTTCCTATCAGAAAGAACAATCTTATTAAAGGTATAAAAGATAATAATAAATAATCTATCATAGTTTTTATATTTCCGTATATTTTTGAGTTATCATTCATCTCTTTTCTAAATTTATCTCTAGCTTTTATAAATTGTTTTCTCATCAATATTCCACTTGCCATATAAACAATGAAATATATTGACACTGTACTTAAATAAAACTTAAGCATTATTTATCACCTACCCTTTCTAAAACAATGGCTCTGCCTTTTTTAAAATCATTATCTGTTAATTCAAACCAGCTTTTATCTTCTTTCCAACAACTATAATAATTTTTAAATTTACCAAAGCCTTTTCTATCTTCATAATTAATAAATCTAACTTTTGCAATAACATTACTGCCAACTGCTGAATCTCTAATCGTTTTTATATAATCTCCTACTTTAGGTTTCATAATTATCCCTCCTTACCACTTATAAGTCCACATCAAGTAAAGGACTAATATACTTGCTATAGCCATTCCTAAAAAGAATATAGTTATTAGAAATATACATATGTTTTCGCATTTTGCTTTTCTTTGTGCTTGTCTATATTGTATTTCTTCTTTATTTAATCTTTTTTTTGGTACCCTTTTCTTAATTTTTGGAAATTTTTTTTGTAATTTTTTTATTTCTTTTTCAGTTAATTCATTTGGTTTCATAATTTTCTAATCCTCTCCGGTCTACTATTTTTATCCATAGATCCATTTCCTAAAGTACAACCATACTTTTTAATTTGGTAGTTTTCTATTTTTACAACTAACCTATCCAAATACTCGAATTCACCATGTAACTTCTTAAACTTTGCTCTAAACATGCTCGAATTAATCATTGATTTATCTTTATAAAGGTTGAAGTAGAATTGCAACTTAAACTCACTCTCGTTCATCTTCTCCATCCCCTTTATTCTCTAATTTTTCCTTTTCCATATCCAATGCATCAGATAATTTCTTTAACTCTAATATTGAATAATCATATCTAGCATCATTCATTTTAGATATTACATTTATTCTGTGAGGTAAATATGTTTCTACTAACTCTAGTATTTTATTTCTACTTTCAAGAAAGGTATTTCTCTGTTCCATCTTGTCATATTTTCTTTGAAGTATTTTTAGTTTTTCTTCTGCAAGGTTTTTATCTCTTTTTAGTCTTTCTATTTTTTTTTTATTTTCTGCTAATTCTTGAACAGTTCCAATATCTAATATTTCCCCTTTCATTTCTTCCTCCTCTATTTTTACTACACAATAACCATTTTTACATCTTTTTCTGTGTGTTGGTGTTGTATAAAAAGTTATTGTTTCAACTCTTACTTTTAGTAGTTCTGCTAATTCTTTTTTTGTTCCGATTCCAACAAGCTTTTCTCCTTTGTATAAAGCATACTGACTATTTCTTTTCATACAATAGTTCCTCTAATTTTTCCATCGTTTCCTTTAAATCTAAAAGTTGAGGAGCAGTTTTAATTTGTTTACCATTTTTTAGCATTGATAAATATTTTAATGCTTTTTTTATAATAACACTGTAATTCCCCATTAACACCACTCCTCTACTAATCTCTCTGATTCAATATCATCTTTAGTTTTTATTCCTAAGTTCTTAGCCTCTTGCACTACACCATTTAAGAGAATACTCATTTCTTTGGTGTCATACTCACTACTGCCTTTATAAATTTTATAATGGTTAAACTCTTTACCATTTAAGATGCTAGTTCCAGCCAATTTATAATATTTAAAGTAGCCCTTAACATCTATCTCAGATAATATACTTACCATTTCAGATTGTCCATAATCTATTAGCATCTGCAGATATACTTCTTCTTTTGACTTGTTAAGCACATTTCCTATTTCAGTTACTAATTTCCAAAGATAAGCATTTGCATTTAAGCTTCTCTTTTCTCTATGCTTATTTATTTTTACATCGTAGACAGTATCTTTATCTAATCTAAATATTAGTGGCAAGAACTTTTCTATTTTGCCAGTATCATCTATCATAGATTACCTCCTAAAATGGTAAATCATCATCATTAATTTGCACTTCGTTTCCGAAGCTAGCAAATGGATCGTTTGCTGTAGGCATACTATCAATTTGCTCAGTAGTTATTGGTCCCGGTTTTACTGGTGGTTCCTCTAGATTGTTTACACTATCATTACTACCTTTACTATCAAGGAAAGTAATATTTGATACAAATATTTCAGTAACATAAATCTTTTTACCATCTTTATCTTCATAATTTCTTGTTTGTATTCTTCCCTCTACTGCCACTTGATTACCTTTCCTTTGATATTTAGAAAGATTCTCTGCTAGCTTGTCCCATACTACACAATTAATAAAGTCTGCCTTTCTTTCACCGTCTTCATTTGTATATGGTCTATTTACTGCTATAGTAAATTGACATACTTCTCTTTTTGTGTTTTCTGTCATTTTAAGTTCAGGATCTTTTGTTAATCTTCCAACTAATATTGCCTTATTCATTTTTTGCTCCTCCCAATAAATTTCTTAATTTATCTTTAAATTCTTCTGTTTCATTGATGTAAACATATTCCCCACACCAGCCACATATCTTTTTATTTTTTTTCTCAAAAGGATAAATAGTAACCGAATGGCCGCATCTACATTTGTGACTATATTTAAAAGCCTCATCTAACTTTTTTCCTAGTTTGCCATTAATCATATATACCAAACCTTATATCTTTACCTATCTCATCATAGTCAATTTCATTAATATATTCTTTATTTTCTAAATTTCTAAATTTTTCTTTTAAACTATCAATTTCAGTAAGTAAGTTATCAATCATTTCTTCTACATTTTCAACTGTAATAAATCCATTCACAGATTTATAATCATTAAGTGTTATTTTTTCCACTTTATCTATTTTCTCTTGATCTAACTTCATTTTTATTCCTTTCCTTATGCTCGTGCATAAACATATATTTAGTATTATTTCCCATGTTGTTGATTAACCATTCAGTTGCAGTTACTTTACTTAAATGAGTATTTTTTACTCTGCTTTCGTAATATCGATTTTCTGCTCTTTGTTGTAATTCTTCCTCATTTTCATAATTACCTTCAATAAAATAGTAATCATAGTTTTTAGCAATTATATGGTCTATTCGATTAGTATCAGTAGCATATATCAATTTATTTCCATTTATTTTTAGTTTGTAGCCACATTGTGGTACATCATGATATAGTTTTATAGGTATTACTTTAAAAGCTTTATATGAGTAAGTTTTGCCTGTTTCATAGACATCTATATTTTTCTTATTTACTCCACATTCAATTAAATCTTTTACTAACCATTCACAGCAGCCAAATCTCAATTTAGGCCTTTCAAATGCTAATTTTGATATAGTTTTCTTATTAAAGTGATCTCCATGAATATGGGTTAGAAGAACTATTTCTAATCTCTTGTAATATTCATTTAATTTCTTAAATGAGATCCCACAATCAATTAAAATAGTATCTTCTATAATCATTCCATTTCCATCAGAGCCACTATTAATTATTTTATAGTTCATTTATATTAACCTGTTTTACTTCTGTAGTCTTTTCAGTTGTTTCTGCTACTTCGGTATTTATTTTTTCTTCAGTAGGTACAGATACTATAGGTTGATTATCAACGTAATCACAAGTTCCATCTTCTTTTATAACTGACATATCCTTTGTTAAAGCTTCTTGCATGTCTATGCTCATAATTCCCCATTTAGAAATTAATTGCCTTAGCATAGTTTTAAAAGCCATACCATCGAAATCTTTACTCCAAAATGAATAATTAGTACCTTTTTTTACATCACTTGCATATGCTTGTGAATACTCTAGTGCATGTTTTTGCATTTTTTCTTTTGACCAATATAGATTTTTATAAAACCCATTTAAGTATTCGAAATAAGCCATATAACCAATTATTGGTTTATTTTCTCTTTCAACCTCATCTTCTATAAATTCAAATTGATGTTTACCAGTAATTTTATTTCTACCTAAGTATTCGCCTTCTCTTACTTCTATAACATCGATATCTTTATATTGACCACTTCTAATAGCCAATTGTATATATCCCTTGTATCCTAATTGGAATTGTGCTTTTTTAGATATTACTTCATATTTTTTTGTTTTTTCATTATATTTTTTTTGGTCAAAAGGCACTAAATAGTATTGACCTAATTGAGGGCTTGGACTTAAATTAAGTGCTTCTCCAAGTAATGCTCCACTAAGAATACTTCCGGCATCGCATTCTTGCAAACCAGGATTAGTAGCTACTGCACTACTTATTGCTGCAATAAACTTAGCTGACCTTTTTGGATCTCCCAACGTATTATTAATTAATTTCTTATAGCCTTCGCTTTGAATTGCCAAACTAAACTTTGGTTTGCTTTGTAATTGATTATTCATTGATATATCCCTCCTTGATTAAATAATTCTTCAATTCCTTTAATCTAGGTAAAGTAGCCTTAACTTTAAAGGTCATCTCGTATAATTCTTCTTGCTCTTCAAAATCATCAATAGTTGTTTGTTCTTCAACTGGTGCAGATAACACTTCTTCTACTTTCTCAACTACTTTTTCTTCTTGTTTTTGTTCTTCTTGTACTATTTCGTAATCTTTTTGTACTTGATTTAATATTACATGTCTATCATTTACTTCTTTGATAGCCAAAGACAAGTTTTTATTTTTTAGATATTCAACAAGTATTTCACTATTGTGTTCCATAGTGTTTATTGTTTCAATGTCTCTTTCAACATTGTTTACTTTTTCAATAATTGCATCTTTGTATTTTTTTACTAATGCACCTTTATCTGTTAAGGCATCTAAACCGATTTGCAAGTTAAGTTCTTCAAATGATAAGTAATTATCTTTGATAACTGTCTTAGAAGCTTTATATTCATTAAAATAATCAATTGCTAATTTTTTGGCCTTTTCTTTTAAACCATTCTCCACTTCATCAATTTTAGTCTTTAATGTTAAATCTGCTTGTTGATATTTTGACTTTATTTCTTTTTCATAAGCATTATTAAACACATCATATGGTTCATTAATCTTCTTTTTTATTTCTTTTCTTTGCTTTTCAAAGTCTGTATATTCTGCTCCTAATTTAGTTCTTAATTCTTTAATAGACTTTCTTGTCTCTTCACTGCAGACTAATGAATTTAAGTTTAGATCTTCAAGTCTTTTATTTAATTCTGCTCCTACTTCTTTAATTTTTTCAGTTATTTTTGGTAGTTGTTCTACCACTGCTATTTGCATTTCTTCTTTCATTTTTCTTTCTACCTCTCTTTTTTTATTTAAAATCTTTTAACAAATCTTCTAATTCTTTCTGAGACTCTTTTGAAGTTTCCTTTGCTATATTTTTATCAAACCAATCAGGATTCTTCGATTGGTAAGTGATGTTTTTCTTTCGCATAATATCATACTCTCTTTCCCTTGCTTGGGCTTGTTGAACTGTCTTAATGTTCTCTCTTTCGTATGCTGAAAGAATTCTTGAAATATATTTTATGTTATATTTGCCATTTAAAATTGCTTGCTTAATAGCATATCTAGTCAAATCGTTATCTTTCCAAGTTTTAATTTCTTCATATTCTAGTGGTGCTAGTGTTCTTCCAAAGTTTTCTTCTACAAATATTCGGTGGGCGACGGCGGATTGGGAAAAATCGCCGGTACGTCAGCACGTATGCGAACGGAATAAGCAGGAACTATGCCAAATGCGGCAAAGCGTTCTTCTGAGCCATCCTCCGGGCGCGGTTCTCAAGCCTACCCCGAGAGTGGGGATCAGGCCTCAGGTGAAGGGCCTGCACCTCTTGCAAATCGCTGGTGAATTTGATTGAAAACAAATGTTCTAAGTCCGGATGCCGTATCTTTGTGCGCCACCGTTCAAAGCCGTGCACGATGTTTGCCCTGAATTAGCCTTTGCGCCGCTTTCTGGTGCATGAAGGCTGAGAGACATGCTCCGTCCTGACGCATAACGGATGCGCAATGCACCTGAGGCAGGATGTCCCGTCTTCTTCATAGAATGAACGGATGCCCGTCCTGATCCCTTGAAGGGCTTAAGGATTTCCCCAAAGGGCACCCAAAAAACACAAAGGAAAGGTTTGACGATGCAGTACGTTCTCCAGGACAAGGTTTTTCCGGAAATCGGCGCCTGGGCCGATGAACTTGCGCAGATCCGCCGCGACATTCATGCGCATCCTGAGCTCGGTTTCGAAACGAAGCGCACGGTGGGGCTTCTCAAGGAAAAGCTCCGCTCCTGGGGCGTGACTGAGCTTGACGACACGACGGTTCCCGGCGCCCTCATCGCCGTCGTTGACGGCGCACGCCCGGGGCC